>ENA-UEYG01000579-UEYG01000579.1-human-gut-metagenome-genome-assembly--contig:-NODE-579-length-28605-cov-5.875035_pt1 | contig 28605 bp, 27 predicted proteins | sample MGYA00242933_ERZ507934 | MGnify/ENA primary metagenome ERZ507934 (study PRJEB26167, sample SAMN06115527) | human gut metagenome | host: Homo sapiens | place: China:Zejiang | collected 2015-11-10... | reverse complement strand
GTGTATCACGGGGCCGTCCCCCTGTCAAACGGTAAACTGCACAAATACGGCTCCGTCCGGCGGCTTGGGTCTGTCTGCGGATTTTTTTACCTTTTCTTCCCCGGCATCTTTCCAAAACCGACGGCCTGTGCTATACTTTTATTTATGTGTTTAAAAACAAAAGATAAGGGGCGTTCATCATGGGAGCCATTGGGTTTGACAATCAAAAATATCTCACTACGCAGTCTGAACAGATCAAAAAGCGGATCCACCAGTTCGGCGGGAAGCTGTATCTGGAATTCGGCGGGAAGCTGTTTGACGACTATCATGCCTCCCGGGTACTGCCGGGCTTTGAACCGGACAGCAAGATCCGGATGCTTCAGCAGTTGAAGGATGATGTGGAGATCGTCATCGCCATCAACGCCGGGGACATTGAGAAGAATAAAATGCGGGGGGATCTGGGTATCACCTATGATGAGGATGTCCTCCGCCTGATTGATATTTTCCGGGACATGGGGCTGTATGTGGGCAGCGTGGTGCTGACCCGTTACAGCGGACAGGATGCGGCGAACGCTTTCCTTCACCGGCTGGAAAAGCTGGGGATCCGCTGCTACCGGCACTATCCCATCGCCGGATATCCCTCCGATGTGGCCCATATCGTCAGCGATGAGGGCCTGGGCAAAAATGACTACATTGAGACCAGCCATTCCCTGATCGTGGTAACGGCTCCCGGCCCTGGCAGCGGCAAAATGGCTACCTGCCTGAGTCAGCTGTATCACGATCACAAGCGGGGCGTCGATGCCGGCTATGCCAAGTTTGAGACCTTCCCCATCTGGAACCTGCCCTTGAAGCATCCGGTCAACCTTGCCTATGAGGCCGCTACCGCCGATCTGGATGATGTGAACATGATCGACCCCTTCCATCTGGAGGCCTACGGCATCACTACCGTCAATTATAACCGGGATGTAGAGATTTTCCCGGTGCTCAACGCCATTTTCGAGAAGATTCAGGGCAAATCCCCCTACAAATCCCCCACGGACATGGGCGTGAACATGGCGGGGAACTGCATTGTAGACGACGAGGTATGCCGCGCCGCCTCCCGTATGGAGATCCTACGGCGGTATTACACCGCGAAAACCGAGCTGGTCCAGGGCAAGGGGGCGGAGGAGACTGTCCGCAAGCTGGAACTGGTGATGCAGCAGGCCGGCGTGACGCCGGAGATCTGCCCCGCCGTAGCAGCGGCGCTGGACAAGGCGGAAGCCACCGGCGCTCCAGCCGGCGCCATGGTGCTGCCGGATGGCCGGATCATCACCGGCAAGACCTCCGGGACATTGGGGGCTGCGGCGGCGCTGCTGCTGAATGCTCTGAAGGCTTTGGGAAATATCGACGATCAGTTTGAACTGATCTCCAAGCAGGTCTTAGAGCCTGTCTGCCATCTGAAAACCACCTATTTGGATCACCGTAACCCCCGACTCCACACCGACGAGGTACTGCTGACCCTGGCGATCTCCGCCCTGACCAACCCGCTGGCGGACCTTGCCAAGCGGCAGCTGCCCGGTCTCCGGGACAGTGAGGCCCACTTCTCCGTCATCATCAGCGAGGAGGATCTGAAAATCTTCAAGCGTCTGGGTGTCCGGGTGAGCTGTGAGCCAAAATATGAGACCAAGCGGCTCTATCACCGCTGAGAACATTTGACACATCAGAAAGGAGACGGCGTGTGACACCGAAGATCGTCTGCGTCGCAGGCCCCACCGCCTGCGGCAAAACCACACTGGGCGTTCTGCTGGCCCGGCGCTTTCACGGAGAGGTGGTCTCCGCCGACTCCATGCAGATCTACCGGGGCATGACCGTCGGCACCGCCGCCCCTACGGAGGCGGAAATGCAGGGGGTTCCCCACCACATGATCGCCGTGGCGGAGCCCAGCGAACAGTGGAGCGCCGCAGAATACGTGGTGAAGGCCACGCCCATCGTGGATGACATCCTTTCCCGAGGAAAGCTGCCCATTCTGGTGGGCGGCACCGGATTGTGGATGGACGCCCTGATCCGGGGACACGGCTTCGCCGGCGGACACGCCGGCGGAGAGGTGCGCCGGGAATTGGAGACCCGGTTTGACCGGGACGGCATTGAGCCGCTGCTGGCAGAGCTGCGGCAGGTGGACCCGGAAAGCGCCGCACGGCTCCATCCCGCCGACACCAAGCGCATTCTCCGAGCGCTGGAGGTCTATCTGGAAACGGGCGAGACCATCTCCGCCCACAATGCTGCCACCCGCCAACTGCCTCCCCGGTATGACGCAGTATGGATCGGCCTGCAATTCGCAGACCGGGCCGACATGAAGGCCCTCATCGACCGCCGTGTGGACAAGATGGCGGAGGAGGGGCTTTTAGAGGAAGTCCAAGCTCTGCTGGCCATGGGACTGCCCCGGAATGCCACCGCCATGCAGGCCATCGGCTATAAGGAGTTTTTGGGCGTACTGGACGGGACCCTTACGGAGCAGGAGGCACTGGAGCTGGTCAAGCTCCGCTCCCGGCAGTATGCCAAGCGCCAGCTCACCTGGCTGCGGCGGAATCCGGCTATTCACTGGATCTATTGGGAAAAAGACCGTGATTTTGCCTGTGCCCTCCAGATTTCGACAGGAATTTTGACCGCTTCTGGCTTAGGATAAGCCCAGGGGCGGCGGTCATCGACCAACAGAGACAGCGTACCGCTGGCACAGCCGCTCCCAAATAAAGAAGGAGCGGAATACTATGCAGAAAAAAATCAATTTACAGGATCTCTTCCTCCTGCGTCTTCGGCAGGAGCGGCTGCCCGTCACCGTGTTTTTGATGAACGGGTTCCAGATGCGGGGCACCGTTACCGGCTACGATCCCTTCGTGGTGGTGCTGGAAAGCGACGGCAGGCAGCAGGTGATTTACAAACACGCCATTTCCACGGTGGTCCCCCTTCGTCCGGTGGCCCTGCGGGAAAGTGAGGAGGAAGCCGCCCTGTAACGATACGAGGCGTACATGAATCGATCATCCTTTGTGAGCAAGCTGTTCACGCCGGTCATCACCCTTCTGGTGCTGGCCTATTTCGGCTATCAGATCTACGGCTATGTAAGCGACCCCTTTTCCACCACCCTGGCCTACACCTATCAGGTGGAGGATACGGTGGACATCAGCGGCTATGTGGTCCGGCAGGAGCAGGTGCTCACCGGCGATGCCGGCGGCCTTATGCGGCTGCGGAAAAACGAGGGCGAGCGAATCGGCACCGGCGGGGCCGTGGCCACCGTCTACGCCGATCAGGCGTCCTTGGACCGGCAGAACGAGATCGAAACCCTGAATAACCGCATCGAGCAGCTGGAATACGCTCAGGAATCCATGCTGGGCGCGGAGGTCACGCTGAAGCTGGACAGCCAGATCGCCCGGTCCCTGCTGGATTACCGGACCGTTGTGGCGGCGGGACGGCTGGACGCAGCGGAGAGCCGGGGGCAGGAGCTGCGGTCTCTGGTCCTCAAGCGGGATTATACCTATTCCGGCACCGAGGATCTCAGCGGACAGCTGCAGGAATTGAAAAATCAGTTGAAAACCCTGCGGTCTCAGGCTGCTAACTCCGTAAAGACCATCCGGTCTCCCCGGTCCGGTTTGTTTTCCGCCGTGGTGGACGGCTACGAATCCGTTCTGACGCCGGACAGTTTGTCCGCGCTGACTCCCAGTGCTCTGAATAAGCTGTCCCCTGCCGAGATCCCCGCCAACACCGGAAAGCTGATCCTGGGGGACAACTGGTATTATGTGGGCGTGGTCTCCGCACAGGAGGCCCAGACCCTTCAGACCCGCCAGAACCGTCTGGGAACCGGAGAGAGCCTGTCCCTCCGGTTTACCAAAAATGTGGACCGGGACCTGTCGGTCACGCTGTTGTCCGTGGGCGCGGAGGAAAACGGCCGCTGTGTGGTGACTTTCCAGGGGAATACATATTTGCAGGAACTGACGCTCCTGCGCCGCCAGAGCGCCGAGATCATTCTGGATACCACCGATGGACTGCGGGTCCCTCTGGCTGCGCTGCGTGTGGCCACCCAGACCGTTACGGAAAAGGACCCGGAAACCGAGGAGACTGCCAGCAAGGAGGTCAATGTCACCGGTGTTTACTGCGTCTCCGGCGCAAAGGCCCGGTTCAAGCCGGTAGAGGTGCTGCTTACCGGTGACGATTACGCTGTGGTCCGGTCTGCCGGCTCCACGGAGAAGCTGCGGCTGCGGCCCGGTGACGAGATCATCGTTGCCGCACGGGATCTGTATGACGGAAAAGTTGTTTCATAAAGAAAGAGAGGGATGTTCTATGTCCATTCAGACAAATATTCAGGAGGTCCGTCAGCGGATCGCCGCCGCCTGCGGAGAATGCGGCCGGGACCCCAAGGAGATCACGCTGGTAGGTGCCAGCAAGATGAATGACGCCGCCGCCTGCCGGGAGGCCATCGCCGCCGGGATCGACGTGCTGGGCGAAAACCGGGTCCAGGAGATGACGGAAAAGATGAGCCAGAACGCCTATGACGGCGTGCCGCTCCACTTCATCGGTCATCTTCAGCGGAACAAGGTCAAGCAGGTGGTGGGCAAGGTGGCCCTGATCCAATCCGTGGGGTCTCTCCCCCTGCTGGAAGCCGTTGAAAAAGAGGCGGAAAAGCAGAACATCGTTCAGGACATTCTTCTGGAGGTGAACATCGGCGGCGAGGAGGCCAAGAGCGGCTTTGCCCCTGCTCAGTTGGAGGACGCCGCCAGAGCAGCTCAGGCCATGTCCCATGTCCGGGTCCGAGGATTGATGACGATTCCCCCCGCAGACAGCGACCGGGACACCAATATTCGCTATTTTCAGGAAGTCCGGGCACTTTATGTTGACATCAACGAGAAATTGTTCCATAATGAATTAAAGTGCCTTTCTATGGGCATGAGCGGCGATTTTGAGGATGCTATCCGAAATGGCGCCACCATGGTCCGTGTGGGCACCGCGATTTTCGGTGCCCGGTATTATCCCACTTGATTGCAGGAGGTTTTGGCTTATGGGTATTTTGGACGAGCTGAAGAAGCTGACCCATCCCTATGATGACGAGGATGAGGAATATGAGGATTTTGAGGAACCCCGTGAGCGCTCCTTCGATGACCGCCGCAACAAAGCGGAGGATCGCCGGAACAAGGTGGTAAACATCCATGCCACCACGCAGCTGAAGGTGGTGCTGGTGAAGCCGGACCGCTTTGAGAACGCCTCGGAGATCGCCGATCAATTGAAGGACAAGCGGACGGTGGTGCTGAATCTGGAATCCACCAACAAGGATGTGGCCCGGCGGCTCATCGACTTCCTTTCCGGCGTGGCCTATGCCGGCGAGGGCAAGATCAAAAAGGTTGCCGCAAACACCTACATCATCACGCCTTACCACGTGGAGCTGGAGGGGGATCTCATCGACGAGCTGGAAAGCAACGGCTTATATTTCTAAGCAGGGAGGATATTGGATATGCTGACACCTCAGGAGGTTTCGACCCATTCCTTTGCCAAGGCGTCCTTTGGCGGCTACAACATGGCCATGGTGGACGAATTTCTGGATGAGCTGACTGACGATTATACCGCTCTCTACAAAGAAAACGCGGCGCTGAAAGCCAAATTGAAGGTTCTGGTGGAGAAGGTGGAGGAATACCGCGCCACCGAGGATTCCATGCGGGCCACCCTGCTCACCGCTCAGCGGATGGCGGATTCCATCGTGAAGGAAGCCGAGCAGAAGCGGGATCAGATGATGACGCAGGCGGAGATCGACGCCAAGCTGAGGATCAACTGCCTGAAAAACGAGGCTGCCGCCGCGGAGGAACGTCTGCGGAAAGGCAAGGAGGAGCTGGAGAAGTTCTCTGCTGCCGTCCGGGCTGTGTGCGATAAGGAGATCCAGCTTTTGAATGAGCTGCCTCAGGCCCCGGTGGAGCTGCCTCAGGAGGAAGCCAAACCGGAGGACTCCGTTCAGGAGATCGAGGACAGCGTCATGGCCGCGTTCAGCGAAGCAGCGCCGGAGGACGGCGACACGGCGGAGACCCATACGGAAGTGTCTGAGCCTGTTGCCGAAGCGGCGGATCCCGCCGCTGACACCAGCGACCCCTTTGGGGATTTTCCCGACCTTTCCAGCACACGCCAGATCAATCTGGACGAACTGAAATTCGGCCGTAATTACAATACTTGACAAAAAGCGGCCTGTAAGGCCGCTTTTTGCTCTTTCAGGAGGTAGCTATATGGAAACGCAAGCGCCGATCATCGCCTTCCTGTATGACTTCGACAAGACTCTGTGCACCACGGACATGGAGGACTACGCCTTCATCCCCTCCCTTGGGTATACCCCGGCAGAATTCTGGGGCAGGGCCAACGCCTTTGGCTGGGAAAACCGGATGGACGGCCTGCTGGCCTATATGTACACCATGATCCAGGAGTGCGCCGCGCAGAATATCAAGCTGGACCGGGCCTTCCTGAACCACTGCGGTGAGTCCATCCAACTGTTCCCCGGCGTCCGGGAGTGGTTTGCCCGGATCAACGCCTTTGGGGAGAGTCTGGGCGTTCAGGTGGAGCACTATGTCATTTCCTCCGGTCTCCGGGAGATCATCGAGGGCAGCGGAATCGCTCAGGAATTCCGGGAGATCTATGCCTGCGAGTTCTACTACAACGAAAATGGCGACGCCTGCTGGCCCAAGCTGGACGTCAACTTTACCAATAAGACCCAGTTTGTCTACAGGATCAATAAGGGGATTCTGGATGTGTCCCGGGATAAGGAACTGAACGACTCCATGCCGGACGATTCCAAGCGGGTCCCCTTTACCAACATGATCTATATGGGAGACGGTCTTTCCGACGTGCCTTGTATGAAAATGATGCGGGCCTACGGCGGACAGGCCATCGCCGTCTATCAGGCCAGCAACCGGCAGGGTGTGGAAAAGCTGCTGGCGGACGGACGGGTGGATTTCATTTTCCCGGCAGACTACCGGGAGGGCATGGAGCTGGACCGCACCGTCCGGGACATCCTCCGGAAAATGACCATCACCGACCGGCTGCTGGAGGTCAACAACCGCCAGCTCCGCAGCATCGGCGGCGATGTACTTCCCAATCAGGTGGGACTGTTTTGAACACGGAATATCTGAATGATCGGAAAACCGGCGCAGAAAATGCGCCGGTTTTTTCTGTTTTTCCGGGAAAATCTCTTTACTTACAGTATCGTTTCTGTTAAACTATACGCTGTGTATTGAATCAATTCAGCCGGGGCAGCGCCCCGGCTGTTTCACGGAGGGTATCCATGGCAACAGAATTTTCCAGAACCCTGTCCCTGCTGCGGAAAGAGCGGGGGGTTTCTCAGCGGGTGGCCGCTGCGGATTTGGGAGTGTCTCAGGCCCTTTTGAGCCATTATGAAAACGGCATCCGGGAGCCGGGCCTTGCCTTTGTGTCCAAGGTCTGCGACTACTATCACGTCTCCGCAGACTATATGCTGGGTCGGACGCTGGCACGGGACGGCAGTATGCTGACTGCCGAAGAGATCTTAAACGCCGCTGAGCCGAGCAATGTGCTTCAGGGCAGCGTGCTGGCCACCCTCCGGGGCAAGCTCATCACCAGCGCCAGCGGCGTGCTGTTCGGTCTGCTGGGCAAGCTGGGAGACAAGGACGCCATCAACGCCGCGGCGGACAGTCTGGGCTGCCACATCTACCTGCTTTACCGGCTGCTCCACCGGGCCGCCGGAGGCAGCACCGCCTATTTTGCTTTGCCCGAGGAGGACTGCGCTGCAGGCGCCGCCTCCGCCGGGGCCTCTCTGGCCCGGACGGACTACGCCCGTGCGCTGGCGAAACTGTCCCGTGAAAAGGCCGCCTTCCCGGATCTGTCCCACGAGGCGGTCAACAGCGCCTTCCCTGGCCGGAGCCAGGGTATGATCCAAGTCCTCAGCACGGCGGACGGCCAGCTCAACCGCCTGAATCAGTCCGGCCTGAAATGAATGTGCAGTCTCTGGCCTTTCTGGCCTTTTTGACCGTCACCGTCTGCGTCTGCCGTTTGCTGCCCAAGGAGCGAACCTGGGTGCTTTTGGCGGCCAGTCTGGTATTTTACCTCTGGGGCGGCGCTCCAGCGGCTCTGTGGGGGTGCGGACTGCTGGCGGTGTCCTCTCTTGTCAGCTATCTCGCGGCCAACACGCTGCGAAAGCACCGCCGAAAAAGCGTCCTTCTTGCCGTCGTCTGCTATCACATCGCGGTATTGGGGATTTTCAAGTACACCGGTTTTTTCACCGGCGGCGCGGTACGGATGCCCTTCGTGCCCTTGGGTATCAGCTTTTTCACTTTCCAGCAGATCTGGTATCTTCGGGAGGTCTATGCCGGGACCTTTTCACAGGTCCCCACTCCGGCAGAATACCTGACCTACAGCTTCTTTTTCCCCACGGTGTCCTCCGGTCCCATCTTGAAGCCGGGGAATTTCTTCCCCCAGCTGCGGGAGACCTCTCCCCTGCCCCAGGATACCGCAGCCGGTCTGTACGCCATCGGTCTCGGCCTTGCCAAAAAGGTGTTGCTGGCGGACAATCTGGGCGTGCTGGTGAACAACGGCTGGAGCAGCCTCTCTGAGCTGACGGCTCTGACCGCGTGGTGCGTGATCCTAGGCTACACGCTTCAGCTTTACTTCGACTTTTCCGGATATTGCGACCTTGCTGCCGGCTGCGCCCGGCTGCTGGGACTGCGGCTGCCCATCAACTTCGACTCTCCCTACCGGAGTCTATCCGTTACGGAGTTCTGGAAGCGGTGGCACATGACCCTGACGGCCTTCCTCCGGGAGAACGTCTACTTTCCCCTGGGCGGCAGCCGAAAGGGCCGGGGCCGTACATACCTGAACATTCTGGTGGTGTACCTCGTCAGCGGCATCTGGCACGGCGCGGGGTGGACCTTCATCCTATGGGGCCTGCTTCACGGGCTGGCGCAGATTCTGGAACGCCTGTGGGGAAAACGGCGGGACGCTCTGCCCCGCTGGGTTCGGTGGGCCATGACCTTCCTCTTTATCAACCTTGCGTGGGCCTTTTTCCGGGCGCCGGATGTGTCCTCTGCCCTGCTTTTGTTGAAAACCGCCGTTACCGGCGGGATGGGCGGGATTCGCCTGTGGCTGGTGAACGGCTTGTTCCGCCGGGAGGTCAGCGCGCTGGAGCTGCTGCTCCCGGTCATCGGCCCCTATACAGCCTACCTGCGGGTGGCGCTGATCTTGGGGATCGGGCTGCTGGCGGCTTTGTGGCCCCGGAACGTCATCCGTCAGATGGATACGTTCCGTCCCAACTGGCGCAGCGGCCTGTATGTGCTGGCGTGGACGGTATGGGCCATTTTGTCCTTCACCGGCGTGGTGACATTCATCTATTCCAACTTCTAAAGAAAGGAGGCCACGCCATGGAACAGCGCGCCTATCAAAAATGGACCCGGGGTCTGCTTTTGGGGCTTGTGCTTGTGCTGACGGCCTGCGCCGCCGTGGTATACAGGGTGGACCCCTGCTTTTACTACCGGATGCCCACGGACCGGGAGCCTGTCTTCTTCAGTGAACGCTACCAGACGGCGGGTATCGTCCGCAACAACCCGGCGGACGTGGTGCTGCTTGGCTCCTCCATGACCGCCAACTGCTACGGCAGTCAGCTTGAGACCGTTTTCGGCGGCACGGGCCTGCGGCTCACCATTCCTGACGGTTATTTCAGTGAATTCGATCAGGTGATGGGCCTGCTGATGCGGACCCACCCGCCCAAGCGGGTGCTGTTCGCCATGGATACCAATATTTTCACCCGGTCTCCTGACGGTGTTACCGGTGCAATGCCCGATTATCTCTATGACGCCAGTACCATCAATGACGTGAAATACCTGTTGAATAAGGACGTGCTCTATTACAGCCTCTACGCCCTGATGGCCCAGCGCTGGGACGAGGGCGAAACGCTGGACAAGGGATTTTCGTGGATGGATACCGTCTGGTGGAACCACATGACCGCCTTGGAGGAATATACCCGGCCGGACATCGCACCGGAGCCGATGCCCCGGGACGGCCTGCTGGCGGACGCCGCCAAAAATCTGGCGGTGGCGGCAAGCTGGGCGGAGCGGTACCCGGAGGTGAAATTTGATTTTTACTTTTCCCCTTACAGCATCCTCTATTGGGACAAGATCGGCCGCATAGGAGAGACGGACGCCGTGTTTGCGGCGCTGGAGCTGGCCTGTGAAACGCTGCTGCCCTACGAGAACGTCACCCTCCACGGACTGCTGTTTGACCGGGATATCATCGAGCACCTGGACTACTACTGTGACTACGTTCACCACTCCGACGAGGCGGGCGCGCTGGCGCTGGAAAAGATCCATTCCGGTACCGATCGGCTGACCGAGAAAAATTATCGGGAAACCCTCGCCAACTGGCATGACTTTGTGGTAAACTACGACTACGATAAATTCTGGGACGATTACTACTGGTATCAGTTCCATACACCGGCAGGCGCAAAGACCTGACCGTTTCACATGAAACCTGAGAATTCCGTCCCTTGGGACGTTTGCCTACGGAGGTTTTTTCTATGACCAAGCAATCCAATATCCGAAATTTCTCCATCATTGCTCACATCGACCACGGCAAGTCCACTCTGGCGGACCGGCTGCTGGAGATCTGCGGCGCCGTTTCCCAGCGCCAGATGGAAAATCAGCTTTTAGACAACATGGATCTGGAGCGGGAGCGGGGCATCACCATCAAGGCCCGTGCCGTGAAGCTGAACTACAAGGCTCAGGACGGCGAGACCTATGAACTGAACCTCATCGACACGCCGGGCCATGTGGACTTCAACTACGAGGTTTCCCGGTCGCTGGCCGCCTGTGAGGGCGCTGTTCTGGTGGTGGACTCCACACAGGGCGTGGAGGCCCAGACCTTGGCCAACACTTATCTGGCTATGGAGCACGATCTGGAGATCCTCCCCGTGTTCAACAAGATCGACCTGCCTGCTGCGGACCCTCTGAAGTCCAAGCAGGAGGTAGAGGACATCATCGGCCTGCCCGCCATGGACGCCCCGGAAATCTCCGCCAAGATGGGCATCAACATCGAGGCGGTGCTGGAGGATGTTGTCCGCAATGTTCCGGCTCCCAAGGGTGATCCCAAGGCCCCGCTGAAGGCGCTGGTCTTTGACAGCCAGTATGACAGCTATCGGGGCGTGGTGGTGTATTTCCGCATCATGGAGGGCACCATGCGCACCGGTCAGACCATCAAAATGATGGCCACCGGAGCGTCCTATCAGATCGTGGAGTGCGGTCATCTGCTGCCCTTGGGTCTGGAGCCCTGCGATTCCCTGTCTGCCGGTGAGGTGGGCTATTTTACAGCTTCTATCAAGACCGTCAGCGATACCCGGATCGGTGACACCATCACCGACGCGGCGAACCCCACGGCGGAGCCCCTGCCGGGCTACCGGCCGGTGCAGTCCATGGTCTACTGCGGCATTTACACCGAGGATGGCTCCAAGTACCCCGACCTGCGGGACGCGCTGGAAAAATTGCAGCTGAATGACGCATCCCTGAGCTTCGAGCCGGAATCCTCCGCCGCCCTGGGCTTCGGTTTCCGCTGCGGCTTTTTGGGGATGCTCCACATGGAGGTCATCCAGGAGCGGCTGGAGCGGGAGTTTGACCTGGATCTGGTCACTACCCTGCCCTCCGTTATCTATCATGTCTACAAGACCAACGGCGAGATGGTGACGGTGGACAATCCCCACAATTACCCGGACCCCTCCCTCATCGAGCGGGCGGAGGAGCCTTACGTCAAGGTGAACATCATCGCCCCCAACGAGTATGTGGGCAACATCATGCCCATGTGTCAGGACCGCCGGGGCGAGTTCAAGGATATGCAGTATCTGGACACCCATCTGGTGGAGCTGCATTACCAGATGCCCCTGAACGAGATCATCTATGACTTTTTCGATGCCCTGAAGGCCAACACCAAGGGCTACGCCTCTCTGGACTATGAGCTTTCCGGCTACCGTCCCAGCGATCTGGTGAAAGTTGACCTGCTGCTCAACGGCGATCAGGTGGACGCTCTTAGCTTCATCGCCCACCGGGACAAGGCCTACCCCCGTGCCCGCCGTCTGTGCGAGAAGCTGAAGGAGAACATTCCCCGCCAGCTCTTTGAGATCCCCATTCAGGCGGCCATCGGCGGCCGGGTCATCGCCCGGGAGACCGTGAAGGCCATGCGGAAGGATGTGCTGGCCAAGTGCTACGGCGGCGACGTCACCCGTAAGAAAAAGCTGCTGGAAAAGCAGAAGGAAGGCAAAAAGAAGATGCGGGCACTGGGTACGGTCCAAATGCCCACAGAAGCCTTCCTGGCTGTCCTCAAGCTGGATGAATAATCTCTTTTTGCCTTCCTGCGAGCCGCAAAGCGGCGAGCCGGCGCTGTGCGCCGTTATTTCAATCAGCTTTTGAAACGCGGAGCGTTTTCAAAAGGCAAAAAGAAGATGCGTGCCCTGGGCACTGTCCAGATGCCCACGGAGGCGTTCCTGGCTGTCCTCAAGCTGGATGAGTAACGGCTTTTTGCCTTGCCGACGCATGGACGCCTTTCGATCCTGTAAAACAAAACAGCCCCCGTCCGGATTACCGGACGGGGGCTGTTTTTGTGAAATCACATCAGGTTGTAGAGGATCTTGGCCATCTGGCCGCGGGTGATATTGCTGTGGGGCTTGAAGCTGCCGTCACTGTAGCCATTGATGACCCCCTGAGCCGCCATAGTGCGGATGTAGTAGTCGGCATAGCCGGGGATCTTGCCGCTGTCGGTGAAAGTCAAGTCCGCCAGCGCATAGCCCTTAGCTTGGGTGCGGCCGATCATGGCGGCAGCCTGGGCGCGGGTCAGAGCGTTGTTGGGATTGAAATACAGGCGGCCGTTTTTCTCCGCGCCGGAGATGACGCCCTCGGTATAAAGTGCCTTGACTGCGGGAATGGCGTATTCCGGAATGTTGTCCAGATCTGCGAAGGGCAGCGCTGCGTCAGCGTACTTGTTTTCGTCCAGCTTCAGATAGCGGTAGAGCATGACGGCGAACTGAGCCCGGCTGATATTCTGGTTGGGACGGAAGGTGCCGTCGCTGTAGCCGGTGGTAATGTTGGCATTATACAGGAAGTCCACATAGGTGGCGGCCCAGTAATCATTGATGTCGCTGAACTTGTGGTCCACGTTGTAGGAATCGATGTCCACGCTGGCCCGGCCGATATTGCCGGAGGCATCCACAGCGGTAACGGTGATCCGCAGGGCCTCCCCGCTCTCGCCGGGGGCGGGGAGCGTGTACTGGAAGGAACCGGTCTTGGCATCATAGTTTTCCAGAGGCTCCGCAACACCGTTTCTCGTCACCGTAATGGAGGAAGCGGGCAGAACGCCGTCCACCAGATCGGAGACCTTCACGCTGATGGTCTGGGCCTGCTCATCCAGTGCGGCTGTCACCGTCGGCGGGGTGTTGTCCACCGTGCCGGGGAAGGCGGCGGTGATCTGGTCGATATAGACTGTGCCGCTGCGGGGGGTATCGGCGTAGGTCACCTGAATATGGTCCCAAGTGGCATCCGTAGTGGAGGGAGCGTAAATGACCACGCCGCTCAAGGTGAAATACTGGGGAAGCGGCACGTTGATCTGTTTCCAGCCAGTGAAGTCCAGCGTGGTGACGGGCAGCTCCAAGTCGCTCTTGATGTCACCGGTGTAGAGGAAAGAGAGCTGGTTGCCGGAGCCGTCGCCGTAGACCCAGAGGTTCAGGGCTGTGTAGGGCGTTTGCAGATTGGAGAAGGAGCCTGCCATGGCCTGAGAATAGTAGCCGGTGTCCTCCGGGAGCACATAGTCCAGCTTTCCGGCGTAATGGCCTCGCTGGACATAGTCGCTGGCATTGGTGCGGGAAACCGTCAAATAGTAGCCGCTGAAGAAGCGCGTATCCGGAGTTTCAAAGTCCTCGATGGTTTGCAGGGCCACCTGAGCCACCGTGACGGGGATAGTCAGGCTCTTGTCCCCGGCGGAGACCGTCAGGTTTCCGGTGCCGGGGGCGGAGGCGGTGAACACGCCGTGCTCATCCACCGTGCCGATGTCCCCGGAAACAGACCAGGTAAAGGCTTCATTGGTTGCCGTCAGAGGCAGATGGTTCCAGACGGCCCCAGCGGTGAGAGCGGTCTTGCTGCCGGGGGTCACGGTAAGCTCCGTCAGGTTGACGGCGCCGTTTTTCAGGGTCAGGGTGTCCGGGTTGCGGATGGCATGGACCACGGTGCTGCCCTTGGCCCCCCGGCCGGAGGCCGTCACGGTGATGTCACCGCCGGAGGCGGGGGTGGTCAGCAGATAACGGCCGTCCTCCTGCTCCGCAACGCTGCCGGCGCTGGCGGACAGCGTATAGCTGGCGTCCATGGGGATGTAATTGCTGTCCACACCGGAGGCTGTGACGGACACGGCACTGCCGGCCAGCACATAGTCACCGGCGGCGTGGACATAGAAGTGGTCAAGATCGCCGCTGGCGCGGTCGGAGGCCACTAAAAACACCTGATTTGTGACCTTGCGCCCGGTCTCGGAGGGACGGTTGATGATGGTGACCGTTGTGGAATCCGGCGTTGTCACCGCCAGATTGGTTGAGCCGCCGCCGTCCAGACACAGAACCGTCTGGCAGCCCAGTTCCAGCAGCCGCTCCCCTACCTGAGTCAGGGAGGCACCGATGGAGTGGCCAGCCTTGCGGCCGTCGATGGTGTAAAAGACCAGGGTGCCGTCCGCTTTCTGGCCCACGGCGGTGCGGGGATTGCTCCCGGCGGCCAGGTTGGGGACAACAGCTCCGTTTTCCGCCAGACAGTAGAGCGCGCCGATGGCATACTCTACATCCTCCCAGCCATCGTTGGCGGAGACGGTGAGGGTCAGTTCACTTCCCTGTGGGATGTTTTGCAGTGCGGTGGTATAGTAGCTGTCCGCCTGCAAATTGGCGGAGAGAACGATCTGATCCGGCGCAAGGCTGGTGACGGCGGTCTCTTCCACCCTGTCAACCCGGAGGGTGACAGTGGAGCCGATGGCCAACTTCCCCTGCTCCACGGTGCAGACTACATTGATGCCGGGTTCTGTGGTGCCGGTGGTGTGCTTGGCGTTAAAATCGTATGTATAGAGGTAAAGGCCGCTGTTGGTGCGGGCCTTGTTCACCGCCGCCACCGGCCGAACCAGCTCTGTGGAGTTTCCGAAGCCGTCATCCACGGCATAACCCAGATTTGCGGAGACCTTGACGCCGGGTTTGCCCAAAATGGCAGAGCCGTCCGCCCGGAAGCCGATGGCGTAATATCCGGCGTCACTGCTGCGGAGCAGTCCCTCCGTCACCACCATGCCAATGGGCAGGCCGGTGGAAACATTATAGAAATCGCCGTTGATGCCGGCTACCACCCGGTAGCCGTCCTCTTCCAGCAGCGCGGCCGTGTCCGCCACGCTGGAGCGGTCTGTCAGCGCGTCGCCGTAGGTGACGATGGGGGTCACAGCTTTGTTGGGCGTGTAGGTGATGAGGTTTTCCGTCCGGAGATCGGAGTAAGTTGTACTCCAGAATACATTGGTGGAAAGCTGTGTTTCCTGGTGGAGAAGTGTGTCCTTGGCGGACAGGTCCTCCCCCAGCGCGTTTGACGCGGCGGCGGGCAGAGTCAGCGCGCTGATGAGACTGAGGGACAGCAGCAGGGATGTGAGTTTACGGATGCGGTGCTTCATAGGAACCTCCTATCGGTACAGGTCCGGGAAACCCCGGACAGGGTGGTCTACATAACACCCATAGCATAGCATAGATGCAGGATGAAGTAAATGAAAAAAGTGTTACAAAATCGGTGGGATCTTCCAGTAAGTCCGCAGACTTTGACGGCGGAAAGCTGTTGCAAAAAAGGAAGGTTTCCGTTATAATATTCATGCGAAAAGGAGGCGGCAATATGACAGTAACGGTTGATGATAAGCGCTGCATCGGCTGCGGTATGTGCGCCGCCGCCGTACCGGAGGTGTTTCAGGTCATTGGGCGGGTGTCCACGGTGCTCTCCCAGCCTGCGAAGGAACGGTTCTTCCGAGTGCTGGATGCCGCAAACGGCTGTCCGGTGAACGCGATCCGGGCAGAGCGGCGTTGAAAAAACGAGACCGCAAAAAAAGAAAAAGAAAATCAGAAAAATGGCTTGACAATTTTCTGCCCATCTGTTATAGTAATTCGTGCCTATTTGAGGCAGATATGGCGGCGTAGCTCAGCTGGCTAGAGCATTCGGTTCATACCCGGAGTGTCACTGGTTCAAGTCCAGTCGCCGCTACCATGATCCGGAGACGTCACGTGACGTCTCCCGGATCTTCCCGGCCCGTTGGTCAAGTGGTTAAGACACGGCCCTTTCACGGCTGTAACATGGGTTCGAATCCCGTACGGGTCACCAACCTATCAGACGTCGTGAGTGGCGTCTGATAGGCCAACTAAAAAATGGAGGCTTAGCTCAGCTGGTTAGAGCGCATGCTTCACACGCATGAGGCCACTGGTTCGAGTCCAGTAGTCTCCACCAAAAATCACCGGAATCGCCTGATTCCGGTGATTTTTTTCATAATCCGCAACTTTTTTGGACGCTTAATTTTCGCCGTTTCTTCAAGACTCACACGCTGACCCACACGGGGCCGGAAAGTACCGGACAGGGCCAGACAGGAATTTTCCTGTCTGGCCCTGTTTTTTTACCGCATCTGCTGGCTGATGACCCCACCGATGGTATCGGCAGCGTCCTGTCTCATCTGGGCCGTGGCGTGAGTATAGGTGTTCAGGGTGAACCCTGCCGAGTAGTGGCCCAGCGCGCCAGACAGTGTTTTCACGTCCACCCCGCTTTTCAGCGACAGCGTGGCGAAGGTGTGGCGCAAGTCATGGAACCGGATGTGTTCCGCGCCGATGGCTTTCAAAATTTTGTCATGGGTTCTCCGGAAGGCATCCGGGTCATACATGGTTCCGGTCTTGGGGGACGGAAACAGATACGGGTTGCGAGGATGCTTTTTGTGCTCGGCAACCAGCAGGTCGACCGCCTGCTGCGGGAGGGCCAGCGTCCGCACGGAGTTGCGAGTTTTCGGCGGACTGACTACTAACTCGCCGTTGATGCGGTTTACCTGTTTCGTGATGGAAAGCGTTTTGTTCTCTACATCTAAGTCCGTCCATTGGAGGGCCAATAACTCCCCTCTCCGCAGGCCGGTGGTCAGTTCCAGATAGAAAGCGGCCAGCAATCCTCGTTTTTCCGCTTCGGCAAGATACAGACCGATTTTCTCTTGCGGCAGGATCTTCATTTCTTTCTTTTCCAATTGCGGCAGCTTGCAGCCCTGGGCGGGGTTGGTGAGGATGAGCCGCTCCGCCACCGCCTGCTCCAAGCAGTTGTGCAGCAGTGTGTGGACGCCCCGCACCACCCTGGAGCTGAGACTTTTGTCCCTAAGTTCAGGAAAATTCTTGCGTTGGACCCGTCCGCTCTTTTGGAGGTTGTTGTAAAACCGCTGGATCTGAATGGTAGTCAGCTTGTCCAGCGGGACGCCCCCAATTCCGGGGATGATGTGGTTCTCAATGTAGTTGGTGTAGTAGGATTTTGTGTTGGGGCGGATGCGGGGTTCGGCGTAGACCTCATACCACGTTTTCATCCACGAACTGACTGTGTAAGTGCCAGCCTTGGATACGTCTAACTTTCGGCTTTCGCTGATCGCGGTCTTGAGTTTCTCCTTGACCTCGGCCTGCGTCTTGCCCAATACGTTCTTGATGATGCGCTTTCCGCTCTCCGGGTCATAGCCCGCCGTGTACCGGCCCTCCCATCGGCCATCCTTTCGCTTTCGGATGTTCCCCTCGCCGTTTGCTCGTCTTTTCGGCATAAAATCAGCCCCTTTCGCAACGAACAATACCGTAACCAACAGAGGAAAGCTATCCAAAGGCGGAACAGTTATCAGAAAGTTATCATTTGAGTTCGGAGGAGCTTCGCTGCCCTATCTTTGTCTATGGCGGTGCAATTCTTGCGCTGCCGGAGATGTTCTCTTTAGTTACAGCGGTACGATTTTCGAACGGCCAAGAAGCCTTTCCATTGACTACAGCGGCGCAAAATATGTACGATCTGCGCTGAAAATCGCCGCTGCGCTGAAAGCACTTTTTTGAGTGGTTGAAAACGGAAAATTTCTCAACCGCCTGCGGAACGGTTACCTTGAAAAGTCTGTTGCCACAGGTATTTGCCGTGTCCAACGTTCACCCAAGACCGCGAAAACGCCTCGCAAGGTGCACCTTAGACTGCGGTTTCAAAACCCCGGAAAGCCCCGCACTGCGGGGCTTTGTGGCTGAGAGGGCCCCAATTAGGGGCACCTCTCTTTATCTTGTGCTAAAATCGAACGGCCTTCGCCACTCAAAAAACCTTCCTGTAAAGTTCGGTTTTTCGCCCAATAGCGTTCCCGCAAATATCGCCAAAAAGTTGCCGTCACAACGCTGTTTCAAACCGCTTTTCATTGCGTCTTTCAACTTCTCCCACAAACGGCCCACGTTTGTTTTCACGGGTGAAAGCGGGCACACACTCGGCTTTCGGAGAAAAATCGCACACAAGGGCTTACACGCCGAAACAGGGGGCGTTTCGGATGGGGGTGGTATCACTACTCTCGGAGCGTTCCGCACGTTCACGAACATCCCCGGGCCGGGTGTCAGAACGGCGTACTTTGCCGCTTTGGGATCTTGGCCGGGAGGTGCTCTCGAAGAACGCAGAAAGCCTTCGGGACAGCGATGCGCTTATGCGTGTCGCTGTCCCGAGGCGTCGCGGCCCCGCTGGGCTGCGTGATCCTGTTGTTCGTCCGCTGATGTTGAGATTTTCTGTCTCTGTTCGCAAAGTCTCCGCACAATCTCCCGTAAATGCCATGATCCAACATCTGATGTGGGTGTTGCGGAAGTCGAGATAGCTGTATATTCTTCGTACACGCACCGGAGAGTTTCAACGATTTGATTTGAGCATCACTAATGAAAATCGTATCAGATTCTCTCGGCTTAGCCCACATTGCCGGATAGATTACCAGTTTCTTGCTGGCCCATTTCCCATCCACCTTTGTCCTATCCAGTTCGAATTCCAGAACCAACATATCGGTGATAAAATCGTATCCCAAATTCACATTGATAGTATCCGTGTGCTTGCATCGGGTCCGATTAAATTTGGAGTGATAAGGCCGCATAACATTCTTCAGAACGCTTTCGTCATCACCGGGCATGGCGGCGATTCTCTCCGGTATTATGACCCTGCTTCTCTGATTTACCGCCGCGCCGGTTTTGTTTCTCTCAGGCAAAATCCGCATTTCGGTTCCGCACCCCGGTTTCCTTTTTGTGGAAACCGGGGTGCAAGTTTCATGAAACATAATCTGAATTGCTGGCAGAGTGCACAACGCCTTTCCCTTTGAATTCAGTGAAAACTGAGAATGTTTCCACAACTGTTGACTTCTGTTTCAGAGACATTATAATGATCTCGGTACATAAAAAATTGTAGAAATGTTTCATGAAACAAAGGCGGTGAGCCATGAAAACGGATATTGCAGCTTTGAATCTGATCACGATCGATTTTGTCTATTCGGGACTGGAACGGCTCCCCGGTCTGGGGGAAGAGGTCGCTACCACGCAGCTGGATCTTGCCCTTGGGGGCGGGCCGGTTGCCTCGCTGGTAACGGCGTCCCGTCTTGGGGCGAAGGTCAATCTGGCCACCTCTCTGGGGGATGACCGCTTCAGCCTGCTGGCTCGCAGCTTTCTGGAGCGGGAGCAGGTTCCCTACCGCAGCTTTGAAACGGCGGTGCACAAGGGACAGTCCCCGGTGAACGTCAGCAGCGTCATGTCCATCCCGGAGCTGGATCGCTCCTTTGTCTCCTATTTTCCGGATACCGAGTTCTATACCCATCCCTCCGAAGAGGTTTTTGAATTCCTGCGGGAAAGCCGCTACTGCATCGTCTCTTCTCCCAACGCGGAGCTGTTCCGGCGCCTGAAAGCCTCCGGCTGCCGGGTTGTCTACGATGTCGGCTGGAGCGACGGTCTCTGCATTGAATCCATCGCCGACGTGCTGTCCTCCGTGTATCTGTTCGCCCCCAATGAAAAAGAGGCCCTCAAACTCACGGACACGGACAATCCCCGGGACGCCCTGCTCCGTCTGGCCGACTATGTGGAGCAGCCCATCGTCAAATGCGGAAAGGACGGTGCGCTGTTCCTCCGGGATCGTGAAATCGTCCACGCCGCCCCCTTTGCTTTTCAGGCCGTTGACACCACCGGCGCCGGAGACGCGTTCTTAGGCGGCGTAGTATATGGCCTGTCCCAGAACTGGGGTCTGGGGCGCTGCGTGGAGCTGGGAAACTACACCGGCGGAAAAGCCACCACCGGAATCGGCTGCCTGACCGCCAGAGCCAGCCTTCAGGAGTTTGATGAGCTATGCAGAAACAGGTAAACATCCGGGAAATCGCCAGATGCTGCGGCGTGGCCCCGGCCACCGTGTCCAGAGCCATCAGCGGAAAGGCGCCCGTCCGGGCGGAAACCCGGGCGAAAATCGAGGCGGCCATCCGGGAAACCGGCTATCAGACCCGGCAGGAAACCCTGCGGCAGGAAACGGGACACCCAAAAACCATCGGCGTCTTTGTGCCGCTTCTGAACCACGCGTTCTTCCAGCGGATTCTGGATCAGCTGCACACCCTGCTGGAAAGCCGGGGCGACTACATGGTGATTCTGCCGGAGCGGGGGCCGGAGACGGTGGCCCACATCAAGCGGATGAATCTGGACGGAATCATTCTTCTGAATGAGGAAATCAGCAATACAACCGTCAAACAGCTGCAGCAGATGCACATCAGCGTCGTGGTCTGCGGGGCGCTGTCTCTCAGCAGGCTGTGCCCGGCAGTGCATGTGGACGATCTGGCCGCCGCTTATGACGGAACCAATTACCTTCTGGAGCTGGGGCACCGGCGCATCGGCTTTATCTGCGACTCTCCCCGCTCCATCAGCTCCGGTTTCCAGCGGATTACCGGCAGCCGGAAGGCCATGGAAGACCACGGGCTGGCGCTGCCGGACGACTATATCTTCACCCGTGACAGCAGCTATGCCGCCGGGTATCAGGGCGCGTCGGAGCTGCTACGCCGCCACCCGGATCTGACGGCCATCTTCGCCCACAGCGACGCATCCGCCATCGGCGCCATGGCGGCGCTGGCGGACGCCGGCCACTCCGTGCCGGGAGATGTCTCCGTGCTGGGATTTGACGATACCAATCTTGGGGAGGAATTCCGGCCCCGGCTGACCTGCGTGGCCCAGCCCATGCGGGATATCGCGGCCCGTTCGCTGGAGCTTCTCTACGTCGGAATGGAGCAGCCCGGCTGGGAAATACCCCCCACCATTACACTGCCCCACAGCCTCACCGTACGCGACAGCGTACAGGCGGTTCAGAAATGAAAAAACAAAAGAGTGAGGAGGACTCTTTATGGGAAAAAAATGGACAATCATTGGCGGCGGCAGCGTGCGCGCACCGTTTTTTGCCAACAGCCTTGCCAAGCGCGCCAAGGCGCTGCACGTTTCCACCCTGTGTCTGTATGACACGGATCCCGAAAAGCTCCGGATCATCGGAAGCATTGCCCGGCATGCCGCCCACAACATCGACCCGGAGCTGAACGTGGTTCTGGAAGCGGATCTGACCCGGGCCATCGCCGACACCGACTATTTCGTCACCACCATCCGGGTGGGCGGCGACCACTCCCGGGTGGTTGACGAGCAGATTGCCCAGAAAAACGGCGTTCTGGGTCAGGAGACCACCGGCGCGGGCGGCTTCTTCATGGCGGCCCGCTCTATCCCGGTGCTGGCGGAGTACTGCGAAAAAATCCGGGAGCTGGCCCCCAACGCATGGATCTTCAATTTCACCAACCCCTCCGGTCTGGTGGCGCAGGCCATGCGGACTCTGGGCTATGACCGGGTCATCGGCATCTGCGACACCCCCAGCTCCACAAAGCTGCGGATCGCGGAGGCCATGGGCTATGACAACGACCGCTTCACCTTGGACTTCTTCGGGCTGAACCACCTCTCCTGGGCCAGAGACGCGGAATACGAGGGCCGCCACGTCATGAAGGACATCCTCTCCGACGAGGAGCTGCCCAAAAAGGTAGGCGAGTTGGCCATGTTTGAGCCCGACCTGATCCGGCTCATCGGCCACATTCCCAACGAGTATCTCTACTATTACTACTACCGGGACAAGACTGTGGGCAATATCCAGAAGGCCGGTACCACCCGGGGCCTCAGCGTGGAGGAGAACAACATCCGGATGCTGGCGGAGCTGAAGGAGCTGGATCTGGAACAGGAAGCCGACAAGGCGCAGGAGATTTACCTGCGGCACATGTACTCCAGAGAGGCCTCCTACATGCAGATTGAGACCTCCAAAAAGGTCATGCACACGCCGGAAGCGCTGGTTATGCCGGAGGGCGAGGGCTATGCCGGCATCGCCATGGAGTTCGCCTCCGCCATTGAAAGCGGCAAGAGCCGCAGCGTGGTGCTCTCCGTTCCTAACAACGGCAGCATTGAAGGACTGGCTGACAGCGACGTGGTGGAGATCACCTGCACGGTGGATCAGGACGGCGCCCACCCGGTTCACATTGGCAAGACCGCACCGGAGATTTACTCTCTCATTGTCTCCGTGAAAGCCTATGAGCGTCTGAGCGTGGAGGCCATCCTGAACGGCTCCAAGGACGCCGCGGTGAAGGCGCTGATCGCGCATCCCTTGATCGGATCTTACAGTGTGGCAAAAAGCCTTGTGGAGGACTTCTGTCAGATGCAGGGCCAGTATGTACAGCATTGGAGATAAATATTATTTGGAGGAAATGACATGAAAAGACTGCTCAGCACCGCGCTTGCACTGATCCTTGCCCTGTCTTTGACCGCCTGCGGCGGTTCCAAGGCCGACGAAACTCCCGCTGCCGACGCGGATACGCCCTCCGGCAGCACCTCCGCCGCCAGCGGCGATCTTGTGATCTACACCGGCTGCGGCCCGGAGATCACGGATCCCATTCTGGCCCTGTTCAATGAGGAGTATCCCGACATTCATGTGGAAATCATCAAGGCCGGCTCCGGCGAGCTGATGGCCCGTATCAAGGCCGAGGCCGGAAATCCCGGCGGCGACGTGCTCATCGGCGGCGAGCCGTATCTGTACGAAGCCAACGCCGAGGTTTTTGAGCCCTATGTGTCCGAGACAGATCAGGACATGATCATGTCCCATCCCGAGGGCCTGTGGCATCCCTGGAGCGTCATGCTGACCCCCATCGCCGTGAACACCGACCGCCTGCCCAACGAGGCGGACTGGCCCCAGAAGCTCAGCGACTTGGCCGACGCCAAGTACAGCGCTGACAAGATCGCCTTCTGCGATCCCAGCAAGAGCGGCACCGGCGCCACCATCACCAACAACATCGCCTCCCTGTACGGCTGGGATTACATCACGGAAATGCTGGGCAACTGCGAAGTGCTCTCCGGCTCCGACCCCATGTTTGACGCCGTGAAGGACGGCACCTATCCCATCGGCTTTGTCAACGAGGATCTGGGCCTAAAGTGGCTGGAGGCCGGTCTGCCCATTCAGCTGATATACCCGGAGGACGGCGTCATCAACTCCGTGGACTGCCTGTCCATCATCAAGGACGCCAAGAACATGGATAACGCCAAGCTGTTCATCGATTTCTTCGGCTCTCCCGAGAACCACGCGGTTCTGGTGGATCCCATCCTGCGCCGCTCCACCCGCGTGGACGCGAATCTGGCCGAGGGCTTGACTCCCACCACCGATTATAACCTGATCGACGCGGAGAAGATCTCCCGCGACGATATTACCGCGCTTTACAACACGGCCTACGAAAGCTCCCGCACCAAGTAAATCCATGCGTGGGCTGGCTGATCATACGGCCAGCCCACTTTCCCAACCGCGAAATCTATGCTTCGGAGGTGTGCCATGAATGGCCATGCACAGCAACGCATCGGACGTTCCCTGAGAGATCCCTGGATCCTGTTTGCGCTGGTCTGCCTTGTGATCTCGATCGGTCTGATCGTCGTCCCGCAGCTTTCCATTTTCCTGTCATCCATCAGGGCGGCGGACGGAAGCTTCTCCCTGTCCAATTACACAACATTTTTCACCAGCTACCGGTATCGGATCGCGTTTGCCAACAGCGTGAAGGTGACGCTGCTGACCACCCTGTTCGCAACATTGATCGCGGTGCCGCTGGCATGGTTGCTGTCGCGCTTCCAGTTCAAGGGGCGGAACGCCGTTGTTACCCTCATCACCATGGCCACCGCCTCTCCGCCGTTTCTGGGAGCCTACGCCTGGATCATCCTTCTGGGCCGGTACGGCGCCGTCAACAAAATCATCAAGGCCCTCACCGGTCATCAGCCCTCCTGGGGCTTTTACGGCGGAAACGCCGTGATCTGGGTCATCACCTGGATGATTTTCCCCCTGATTTTCCTGATGACCTTCGACTCCTTCAGCGATGAGGATGTGTTCCACAAGGAAGCGGCCATGAGTTTGGGTGCCAATCCCGTCAAGAGCTTTTTCCATATTGAGCTGCCCCTGGCCATGCCGGGCATTCTCACTGGCATGCTGATGGCGGCGCTGGCCGCCTTTGCGGACTTCGGAACCCCTGCGGTCATCGGCGGCGAATTTCCCCTGCTGCCCACGGCGGTTTACAATGAGTTCGTCAGCGAGGTGGGCGGCAACATGGGCATGGCCTCCACGGTGGGCATCGTCATGATCCTTCTTTCCACCGTGATGCTCTATGCCCAGCGCACCATTCTGGCGAAGAAGACCTACGCGGCCGTCTCCGTCAAGCGCTATACCCTTGCCCAGCCGAAAAAGGGCTGCTCCATTCTCATCGGCGTCTATGTGGCGCTGGTTCTGCTGATGTCCTTCCTGCCCCATATGACCCTGTGCGTCGTGTCCTTCATGGAATGGAAATACGGCGTGCTGATGGGCAATTTCACCCTTGCCAACTATCAGAAGCTGTTCGCCCAGCAGATGACGCCTATCTGGATGACCTTTGCTCTGGGTTTGGCGGCAACGCTGCTGACCCTTGTCTTCGGCGTGGGTATTGCGTACCTGATCGTCCGCAAGCACTATAAATTCGTCTCCAGCTTCATCAATTCGATTATTATGGTTCCGTATGTCATTCCCGGAACAGTGCTGGCCGTGGGCTTCATCATGATCTTCAATAAAAAGCCGCTGCTGCTGACCGGCACCTGGGTCATACTGGTTCTGAGTTATTTTATCCGAAAACTGCCGTATCTGGTCAAAAGTGCGGAGGCGTCCCTCTATTCCGTCCACCGCGCGCTGGAGGAGGCGGCCATGTCCTCCGGCGCCACGCCGCTGCGCTCCTTCCTGGATATCACCTTCCCGCTGATGCTCAGCGGCATCATCTCCGGAACGACCCTGTCCTTCCTTCAGATCATGACGGAGCTGTCGTCCACCATCATCCTCTACCGGCCGCCTTATGTGACCATGCCGGTGGTCATCTTTGAAAACACCATGTCCTCCGGGGCGGACTTCGGAATCGCCGCTTCCATGGGCGTGCTGCTGATGCTGTTTGTATATGCCCCGCTGCTGCTGGTCAACAAGCTGACCCGCGCAAAGGCGGAAACCTGAGAGGGGAGAGCTGTATGAATCATAACGAGATGCATTCCGTGCCGATGCACATTCAGAACATCTGCAAGTCCTTCGGTGACCATGAGGTTCTGAAAAACGTCAATATTGAAATCCAGCAGGGGGAGTTCTTCACGCTTCTGGGCTCCTCCGGCTGCGGAAAGACCACGCTGCTGCGGTGCATTGCCGGATTTGAAAAGCCCACCGCGGGCCATATCCTCTTCGGGGACAAGGACGTGGGCTTCCTCAACCCCTGGGAAAAGGACGTGGGCTTTGTGTTCCAGAACTACGCCCTCTGGCCCCATAAAACCATTTATGAAAACATTGCCTACGGTCTCAAGCTCCGCAAGCTGCCCAAAAACCAGATTGCGGAAAAAGTCCGCTGGGCCATGGATCTCATTGACCTGCCGGGCGTGGAGGAGCGCTTTCCCAACCAACTCTCCGGCGGCCAGCAGCAGCGGATCGCCATCGCCCGGGCGCTGGTGATTCAGCCCCAGGTTCTGCTGCTGGACGAGCCCTTGAGCAACCTCGATGCCAAACTGCGCATCAAAATGCGGCAGGACATCAAGGAACTCCAGAAAAAGCTGGGCATCACCACCGTATATGTCACCCACGACCAGGAAGAGGCCCTTGAGATTTCCGACCATATCGCCGTGTTCAATCAGGGCGTTGTCCAGCAGATCGGCACGCCGGAGGAGGTCTACGGAGACTCCCAGAACCGGTTTGTGGCCAACTTCGTGGGCCGGAGCAACTTTGTGGACGGCACGGTGTCCGCCGGTGTCTTTACAACCGCAGGCGGAACCCGGATTGCCTGCAATATCCCCGCCGGTGCAGAGGGCCCCCTGGTTCTGAGCTTCCGGCCGGAGGCCGTGTCTCTGAGTGAATCGGCGAAAGCCGTACAGGGCACGGTGGAGGACAGCTTCTACCGGGGAACCGGGTACCAGTACATCGTGGCACTGGATGAGAAAACTCGGATTGCCGTGGAATATCCCCAGAAGCTGCATCAGGGGAGCCGGATTCCCCTGACCTTCGGCGAAACCCGGTTTTTTGACTGTCAGACGGGGGCAAGAGTATGAAAATCGCAAATCCGTATCTGCAAAACGGAACATGGTACCGCGGTAGCCTGCACATTCACTCCACCTTCAGCGTCTGCGGCTGGCACGGAATCGAAGAGCTGGCGCTGGCTTACCGGGATTATGATTTCATGGCCGTTAGCGACCATGACCGGGTGACCACGGAGACGGAGGCTCTGAAGGATCATGTGCTGTTCCGGGGCGTGGAGGTCAGCGGCGATCACCACATGCTGCTGGCCGGAAACGGAAAGCTGATTCCGGAGGATCTGGATCACACCTTCTCGGTGGCGCATTACGGCCAGCTGGCCGAGGACGCCGTGGCCGCCGGCAATCTGGCCATTGCGGCCCACCCCATGCGGATTTTCGGCCAGCACTGGTCTGTTGAGGAGCTGCTGGAGACCCGGGGCCTCATCGGCATGGAGGTCTTCAGCGGCGACGGGATCCATGTGGATCAGGACGTAGGCTTTGAGCTGTGGGATCGAGTGCTCTCCGCCGGACGGCACCTGTGGGGCTTCGGAAACGACGATTTCCACCATTGGGGGCAGGAGCGCCGCGTCTGGAACGTGGTCTGCGCCGAGGCCCGGACGCCGGAGGCAATCCTCTCCGCCATGAAGCGGGGCAGCTTTTACGTCTCCACCGGCTTCGGCTTCTCCGGAATCTCCTCCGACGATTCCTCCGTTACCTTCCGCCTGCGGAGCGACACCCCCCAGTACAAAAACGCCTATCACTATCTGACCCTGTACGGCAGGGACGGGAAGGTTCTGGCGGAAAAGACCGGACATTTTCAGGAATTCACTTATCAGGTGCGGGGAGATGAGGGCTATATCCGGGCGGAGGCCTACATGAGCGGCGGCTACGGCGCCTTTACCCAGCCCATCTGGATTACGGATTGACAGGAAGGATCATCATATGCGATTGATTTGCGCAAAGGACTATGAGGACATGAGCCGGAAGGCGGCGGATCTGCTTTCCGCCCAGGTGATTCTGCGGCCGGACTGCGTGCTGGGCCTTGCCACGGGCTCCACCCCGCTGGGCATTTACCGGCAGCTCATCTCCCGCTATGAAGCGGGGGAGCTGGATTTTTCCCAGGTTACCTCCATCAATCTGGATGAATACTGCGGACTGCCCACCGAAAATTCCCAGAGCTATCACTGGTTCATGCAGCACAATCTCTTCAGCCGTATCAATATCCGCCCCGACCACGTCTTCCTGCCGGACGGAACCCAGACCGACAGCGCCGGAGAGTGCGCCCGCTATGACGGAATTGTGGAAGCCCAAGGCGGCATTGACTTACAGCTGCTGGGGCTGGGCCGCAACGCCCACATCGGCTTCAACGAGCCGGACACCTGCTTTTCAAACGGCACCCATCAGGTGGTGCTGACGGAGAGCACCATCGCGGCCAACACCCGCTTTTTCGAAAAGGAGGCGGATGTGCCCCGCAGGGCGTATTCCCTCGGCATGCGGGGCATTATGCAGGCCCGGAAAATTCTGCTGGCCGTCAGCGGAGAGGACAAGGCGGAAGCCCTGCGGAACAGCTTCTTCGGTCCGGTGACGCCTGCGGTGCCCGCGTCTATTTTGCAGCTGCACCCGGATGTCACCGTGATTGCGGACGCCGCCGCCCTGTCCCTGTGCCCGAAAGCCTGACAGTACTCTGATGCGGTTCCGGACGAATATCCGCACACATTTGACTGCCGGTCTGCTGCCAGTGAGCGGCCAATGCCGCCGGAAACTTTTCGTTTCCGGCGGCATTCTTTTTCCCCACATCGCGCTTCCCGCAAGCAGCGGCGATGGACGCGCAATGCGTTTTTATAAAAAACTGGTCGCAAGCGATATGACGATTGCGACCAGTTGCCTTGTGTTGACGAAAAGGATGCAAAATCTTTTATTGCCCGCAAGGAAGGGGATGTTTGCAGGGGGCACCTTAGCCGGGTTCCTCCTGCTTTTAAATTCCCCCGAAGGATAAGGTTGCGCAGAAA
>ENA-UEYG01000559-UEYG01000559.1-human-gut-metagenome-genome-assembly--contig:-NODE-559-length-28930-cov-6.901917_pt1 | contig 28930 bp, 27 predicted proteins | sample MGYA00242933_ERZ507934 | MGnify/ENA primary metagenome ERZ507934 (study PRJEB26167, sample SAMN06115527) | human gut metagenome | host: Homo sapiens | place: China:Zejiang | collected 2015-11-10... | reverse complement strand
AGCAGACATCTTAGGTATGGGCCTGCGCTCTCCGCACGAGGGAAAGTGCCCTCCCTCTCCCTCCGTATTAGACGAAAGCCCTGCCGTCTTGAAGACAGCAGGGCTCTCGAAAAGAATACGCAAGGAAGTTATTTTTGAGGATATTTCGCTGTCTGTTCCAGAGGGCGGCGTGACCGCCATAACAGGGCAAAACGGTGCAGGGAAAACCACCCTTGCGCAGATCCTCTGCGGGCTGGCAAGGCAGACAAGGGGGCATATCCTGATAGATGGAAAAAAAGCAAGAGCGGCAGTCCGGCGCAGGGATATCTATTACTGCGGCAACGACACGTCAACGCAGTTTTTTACGGCAAGCGTGGCGGAGGAGCTGCTGCTGAATACCGAATTGACAGAAGAAAACAAAGACCGTGCCAGACATTTACTGAAGGAGTTTGGACTTTACGAGTACAGGGACGCGCACCCGTCTGCCCTGTCCGGTGGACAGAAGCAGCGGCTTGCCATAGCCTGCGCCATCTTTTCCGGCCGCAGGATATTGATACTCGATGAGCCCACCAGCGGCCTTGACGGGCAGAATATGCGCCTGATTGCAGAAAGGCTGAAAAGCGAAGCGCGGAACGGCAGGACCATTCTCGTGATCACCCACGACAGGGAGCTGATCGAGAGCTGCTGCGATAACATTGTGGAGGTTAAAAAACGATCATCATGAAACCGCCAAGGGCCGCTATGGGATATCCGCGCTGGAGGAATCGTTTTCCGCTCCTGCTGGCAGCTCTACCGCGATGGTCGTGCCCTTGTCCGAGCTTTCCTCCACCCAAACGGAGCCGCCGTGGAGATTGGCGATCTCCCACACCAGAGAAAGCCCCAGTCCCGCGCCGCCGTACTCGCGGCTGCGGGACTTGTCTACCCGGAAGAAGGGCTGGAAGATGCTCCGCTGATATTCCTCCGGAATGCCGCAGCCGGTGTCGGAGACGCGGAGCAGGAGCTTTTCCAACTCCTGAGTGACAGAAACCCGTACCGAGCCGCCCGGCCGGTTGTACTTGACAGCATTCTCCGTCAGGTTGAAGATCAGCCGGTAGATCAGTGCATCGCTGCCGGTCATAATGCCGTCGCCCTCCGCCGTCAGCGTGACGCCGAGCTTATCTGAGAGCGGCGCAAGATCTGTGAAGATCTCCTCGATCATGGGAGCGAGCTGGATCCGCTCGTTCCGCGCCACCTGCCGCAGATTGCTCATCTCCAGCAGTGTCCTGGTCATCTGTATCAGCCGTTCCGTCTGCTCACGCAAAAGCGTGAGGAACTCCGCCGTCTCCGGTCGCACATCAGGATGCTCCGCGGAAAACAGCTCCAACTGCGCCTGCATTAGTGCCAGTGGCGTGCGCAGCTCGTGGGCGGCGTTGCCGGTGAACTGCCGCTGAGCGGAAAAGGCGTTGTTCAGCCGCTCCAGCATCTGGTTGAACGAGCGGCTCAGCTGCCGGAACTCCGAAATAGCGTCTTCATCGATCCTCATATCGGCAAGATTGTTCAGCTGCACCTGCTCCACCTGCGAGGTAAAGCTGCGCAGGGGCTTGAGAGCGCGTCCGCTGACGAAATAGGCGAGGATGCCGCTGAGCAGCGTTATCGCCGCCGTGATGTACCAGTTGGTGGTGCGGAAGCGCCCCTGCACCCCATCGACAATGATCGTCAGATCCTCGTCAGGGGCTATGAGCTGTGGGTCAAAGCTCGCCGCTCCGCCATCATTCAGGATCACCGTGCCGCCGCCTTGTAAGTTGTCCGCAATGGTGTCCATATAATACACACCGGAGGAGCACAGCAGCAGATTCATGGCCACGCAGGTGACACCGATGAGCAGGACGGACATCAACGTGATGCGCCACTGCAGGGAAAGCCGCTTCATTCCTCCTCACCTCCCATCAGATAGCCCTCGCCGATGCGGTTGCGGATGGGGTCATAGCCCAGCACGGTGCGGAGCTTTTTGCGCAGGGCGGAGATGTGGACGCGAATGGAATTGCTGAAGCTGTCCACGCTATTGTCCCAAACGTGATCCATCAGCTCCTCCTGACTTACTGGCCTTCCTTGATGCACCATCAGGTATTCCAGGATTCCTGTTTCCTTCCGGGTGAGCGTCAGCGTCTGCCCGTTGACGGTGGCGGTACGGGAACGGGTGTCAAAGGTCAGGTCTCCGCAGCTTAGCAGCACATCCTGCTGGGTAAACTGCCGCAATGTCAGGCTGCGGATGCGGGCCTCCAGCTCCGCCAAGTGGAAGGGCTTCGCCAGATAGTCGTTCGCCCCGGCATCCAGCCCCTGCACCTTGTCCTCCACTTCGCTGCGGGCGGAGAGGATCAGCACCCGCGTCTCCCGGTCGGTCTGCCGCAGGGTGCGCAGCACCGTCATGCCGTCCTTTTTCGGCAGATTCAGATCAAGAAGCACCAGATCGTATCGTTCCACGCCCAGAAGCGCCAGCGCTTTTTCCCCGTCATAGCAGTAGTCCACGCTGTAGGCCAGCCGCCGCAGGCTGCGGACGATGGTCTCGCACAGGGCGCGTTCATCTTCAATTACTAAAAGGTGCATGAGAGCCCTCCTTTTTATTTCTTCGTTTTTGTGTTGCTTTCATTATAGCAAAAACAGATAAGGTTTGTGTTAAGTTTTCGTTCTTAACAGAGACTTTAACTCTCCCGCGCTATGATAGGGACAGAAAATCGGAAAGGGTGATGAAAAATGAGCTGCGAGAAAAAGGCAGCGGCGCAGATCGTGCTGCTGATGGCCGGAGCCGCCATGCTGTGCTTCGGTGTCTGGCGGGGCGAGGCGGCGACAGTGCTGAGCAAAGCAATCAAATTATGTCTGGAGTGTGTGGGCATTGGGTAAAAAGTTTTCAGGCGTTTCACAGACCATGTCCCGCTTCCGGGGCTGGATTCAGGCGGGGGCGACGCTGCTGACCAACCTGCATCTGCCGAACTTTCTCAAGGGCGGACTGTATCAGGGGGCGGGGAAGACCGTCTGCGTGCCGGGGCTGAACTGCTACTCCTGTCCGTCGGCGTCCGGGGCCTGCCCCATTGGGGCGTTTCAGGCGGTGGTGGGGTCTTCCAAGTTCAGCTTCTCCTACTATATCATAGGCTTCCTCATTCTGCTGGGCGTGCTGCTGGGGCGCTTTATCTGCGGCTTTCTATGCCCCTTCGGCTGGTTTCAGGAGCTGCTGCACAAAATCCCCACTAAGAAGCTTTCCACAAAGAGGCTGAAACTGCTGACATACCTGAAATACGCTGTCCTGCTGGTGATGGTTTTCCTGCTACCGGCATTCCTTGTGAACGATGTTGGCATGGGAGACCCGTTCTTCTGCAAATACCTCTGCCCCCAAGGCGTGCTGGAGGGAGCCATCCCGCTGTCCCTTGCCAATTCCGGCATCCGGGCGGCGCTGGGCAAGCTGTTTACATGGAAATTCAGCATCCTGCTGTCGGTGATTGCGCTGAGCGTACTGTTCTACCGACCGTTCTGCAAGTGGCTCTGCCCGCTGGGCGCGTTCTACGCGCTGTTCAACCGGGTGTCCCTCTTCCAGATGAAGGTGGATAAGAATAAGTGCGTTTCCTGCGGGAAATGCGCCAGAGCCTGCAAGATGGATGTGGATGTGACGAAAACGCCCAACCATACCGAGTGCATCCGCTGCGGAATGTGCATCCGCGCCTGTCCGACGAAAGCCGTGTGCTTCCGCTACGGCTTCGGAGACGGTAAAGATAAGGCAAAAGCAGCGGAAACACTACAGACAAACAACACTAACAGGGAGGAATAAAACGAATGAAGATGAATAGGACGAATACTGCCGGCAGAATTCTGGCTCTGCTGCTTACTGCACTGATGGTGCTCTCTCTGGCAGCCTGCGCCACAAAGGGCGGAGACAAAATGGACGGAATGAGTAGCGAACCGAAGAATGCCGAGGAAGCGGTTGCCATGCACAAGGAGCTGATGGCGCAGGAAAATGCCATTCTCTCGGAGAACACAGCGCTTTGGGAAAAAGTTTTCATAGCGGCCGACAAGGGCATGACCATGCAGGAGAACGGCAAAAACTATGGTGAGTTCTTGTTGGACACCATCGAAGGTTCCAAAGATCAGTTTACGGAGGATGAGCTGAAGCTGCTCAAGGAGGCGGCAGAGAAAATCCGCGAGATTGAAAACAAGCTGACCATGATAGAGAAAAAGTACCCCGAGGCGGCACAGCAATCTACGGATGGCGCTATGAGCGTGCCCGCGGGCAGCGACATGACCACGCCGCCTGATGACGGCAGTATGCAGAAATTCCCCGTCTTTGAGGGCAAGGACCTGGATGGCAACACGGTGAAGAGCGACGAGCTGTTCTCCGCCAACGCCGTCACCGTGGTGAATTTCTGGTTCACCACCTGCAATCCCTGCGTAGGCGAGCTTTCCGAGCTGGATGCGCTGAACAAGGAACTGGCGGAGAAGGGCGGCTCCCTCATCGGCGTCAACACCTTCACGCTGGACGGCGACGAAACGGCAATTTCCGAGGCGAAGGATGTGCTTGCCAAGAAGGGCGCCACCTATCAGAATGTGTATTTTGACTCCGACGGTGAGGCGGGAAAGTTTACCACCAACATCTTTGCCTATCCCACCACCTATGTGGTCGACCGCAGCGGCAATATCGTGGGTGAACCCATCGTAGGCGCCATCACGGAAAAGAAGCAGGCGGAGACACTGCAAAAGCTCATCGATCAGGCGCTCGCCGCCGATATGGGTTGACCCGAGATCAAAAAAAGCGCCTGCTGTGCGCCATTGCATTGCCCTCGGCGGGCAAGAGGCGGAGTGAGCCCCGCTTCCCCTGAAAGGAGGAAACGCGATGTATCGAAGCGTATTGGCACTGCTTTTCGCCTCGGTGCTGCTGCTCAGCGGCTGCGCTGTCGGGCAGCAGACTGTGCCGAAGGAAAAGAGCGGACAGGAAACAAACATGGACGGACTGGCTTTTGACCGGTCCGACGAGGAGATCACCTATATGGATACCACAGAAAATGTCATCTATCTGGCGGGCGGTTGCTTCTGGGGCATGGAACAGCTGATGCAGTCCATCCCCGGCGTTATCGACGCCGAGAGCGGCTACGCCAACGGCACCTGCGAGGCGGATGCCGATTACAAGACCGTCTGCAAGGGAGAGACCGGCTTTCGGGAAACGGTGCGCGTGGAGTACGACCCCGAGCAGGTGAGTCTCGATGCGCTGCTGCTGGCCTACTTCTATGTCATCGACCCCACAGTACAAAACCGGCAGGGCAACGACCGCGGCAGCCAGTACCAGACCGGTGTCTACTTCACCAACGAAAGCGCGAGAGAAACGGTGAAGCGCATCGCGGAGATCGAGCGCGGCCGCAGCGAGAAATTCTTCGTGGAGATCGGCCCGCTCAAAAACTACTATCCCGCCGAGGAATACCACCAGAACTACCTCGAAAAGAATCCGAACGGCTACTGCCACATCCCGCGCGCGGAGATGGAGCTCTTTTCCCGGCTGCGCATCGACCCGGGCGACTATCAGAAGCCCGCGGCGGAGTCCATCCGGGACAAGCTGACGGCGGAGCAGTACCGCGTCACGCAGGAGAGCGGCACGGAGCGCGCCTTCACGGGCGAGTTCTGGGACAAGTTTGAAAAGGGTATCTATGTGGATGTCGTGACCGGTGAGCCGCTTTTTTCCTCCACGGATAAGTACGAGAGCGGCTGCGGCTGGCCCGCCTTTACAAAGCCTATCGAGGGCCCCGCTGTGGTGGAAAAAGATGACCTGAGCCACGGAATGCGCCGCACAGAGGTCAGAAGCCGCGCCGGAGACTCCCACCTCGGCCATGTATTCACCGGCGATACGGAGTCGCCCAACGGCGTGCGCTACTGCATTAACAGCGCGGCCCTGCGCTTCGTCCCCTATGAAAAAATGGAGGCCGAAGGCTACGGATACCTGCTGTACCTGTTTGAAAAATAGGACGCAAGCGGTCGGCAGTTCTCATGCAAGGAACTATCAGCACATCACAGCATATCGGACTGCCCGGTGGCAGTCCGATATGCTGTGAATGGAATTTTCTGGTACTCTCAATGAGCCGATTTCGAAACGAAGAAGCACATGTATCTTTTTCAAATAAGCAACTACGATGACCCCGCCGTGGACAGAGAAACCGCAGAACTGCTGCACCGGCATTTGGAAGCTGAGAGCCGGCGGCGCTGCCCCGCTATATGGAATGCGATAGACCTCATCAGAACTCACGCCGCGAAAGGCCCGGCGCGCGAAAAGCGAACAGTGCGCTACCGCATTTATGGCGTGTTCCTGCTGGCGCTGGGCCTTTTGACGCTGATTCTTGGCTTGATGCCGGCAAAAACCACCGATGTGATCATTGTGGGCGGAGCCGTGATTATTGCAGGCCTGCTGGAGTTTGCCCTTGCTTGCGGAAGAACACCGCCGCGCATACCGGCGTCCTGCAAAAAGGAGGCGCGGAAAGCGCTGGAGCTGCGGCGCACCGTTGATTGGGAAAAGCGCAAAACCGCCATCCGCTTCGAGGATGCCGGCATAACGATCTGCGCGGAGGAGAACGAAGAACATCTCTCTTATACACGGATAAAGAGCGCCTTTGAATCATTGCATCTGTGGCTTGTGGTCTGCGACGATGAATGCGCGCTGCTGCTTCAGAAAAAGGACCTGAGGTCCGGGAACGCAGACAACTTCCTCTCTGACATCATTTCAAAAATGAACACAGGAACAGATGCATCCAGCTGACCGCGGCAGCTATGTGACATTACCAGCCCGTTTGTCCCAGTAGGACTTCAACTATGGTCCAGCTATCGACGGAAGCATACAAATGAGCGATTACCAGAAGGATGATCGGAGGCAGATGAATAAGCGAGGGATAGCCTTTATAGTGGTAGATATCAGGGCTGTTGTCAGCAAAATGTAGGAACAAGAGGCCAATCGGCAGGCAACAAACATGCGAGTTGAAGCAGCATTTTATATCCGCCTAAGAAATATCCAGTAGGCATTCGACCACTGAGAACACACCATCTGATACCTCCCCCTGTTCAGAGCTTCTGAACAGCCATCCATGTCGAAAGCGGAGAGACTGCGATACAGCAATCTCTCCGCTTTTCTGTCGTGATCTCCTGCTTTGAGCGCAGAGGCCGAACCTGCACGACAATGAAAAAACATGGCTCCAAGCCGGGACAGGCGGTTCTTATGAGGTATCCTCACATCCGCGGTACTGTCGTCGCTGCCGAATGGCAGCCCTCCTTCATTCACCTATGGCTGGGCATCGGATGCCCTGACTTTTTGCGTCCTTTTGAGGATACTCCGCCTCCGTCCACCATCGTTACCCACAAATATCCTTATGCCCACAGCGGTGTCGCTGTGGGCTTTTTTGCGCTCTGTGCGAGATCCCGCTGCCGCGGCCCACCACCCGTTTCCGAGATTTGCAGCCAACCAAATTTCAGAATACGGAGGAACCATATATGGGCTTTAATTACGCGGCAGAAAAGAAGAAATTTGAAACGCTGTGGGCAAGACTCCGGCGTGAGTATAGAGCGGCAGGGATGTCCGATACCGCCATCCAGAAGATGCATGACTTCGATTGGGAGGTATTCAAACAGGAGAGGATCTATCGCCTTCATACGCAAGACTTGGGCATCGGCATCTTTGACGAGCATTCCGCCGAGCAGGAGGACAAGTCCGCATTGATGAAAAAGTTTTTGGAATCGGTCAGCCGCTGGGACGATTACACGACGGCGTCAAGGTACGGCTGGATAGAGGGAATCGGTGACCAGCGGTTGGTGAGGGTGCTGAAAAGGCTTTCGATTTCGGAGAAAGAGCTCTTGACCAAGTATTGCATTGAGGACAAGACCCAGCAGGAAATTGCAGCGGAAATGGGTCTCTCCCAGAGAGCTGTCGGCAAGCAACTTCAACAACTCAAAAATTTTTTCAGGAAATTTTGAAAAATGGTTCTAAAAATCGCGTTCTCGCTGCCTACCACATGAGGGGATCTTTTTCATGATCCCTCTGAACCTTGAAAAACACCGCCCAGGCGGTCATATCCGGTGACTGGAATACCTTTGCTGACGGCGTGAGCGTCAGACCGGGTGCGCGAGGACCACCTGTGCGGATCATTCTCCGCATATTAGGACGGCCAATGGAAGGTGCAGAGCGATACCCACCCAGGTCAAATGCAGCTTTGGCAGGCTGCTTCGCCATGACCCCGTCAGCTTACAATGATACTCCTGTACGCAGCTTCGAGAGAACCTCGGAGGGGTGAAACTCCCGTGACGCGCGCCAGCGCGGTTCCAGACGCCGCCCTTGCCTGGGGAAGTAGTGTCGAATACAGGCAGCAACGCAAGAGCAAGAAGGCCGCTCCGCAGGGAGCAGTTCCGCCCCGTTACGGAGCGGCCTTTTCCGCTTTGCGGCAGAAGTATGGGGATCGTCCACCTCCTCTTTCTTTTTTCCGCCATCCACGCTCTTCTCTCTTTCAAACCTCTGAACGGCCTGCATTCACCCCTCCTTATCCCCCGGACGATCCTCATATTTGTGCCGCAAGGTACGACTCAAAAAATAGGAGGGCATTGCCATGAAAAAGAGTTCTATGTTTGAAAAATATCCCGATGTTGTTGAGGTGGATGACCTCCGCAAAATGCTGGGTGGAATCAGTCGACGACTGGCGTATCGCCTCTTGGCTGAACAGGAGATCAGATGCATCAAGGTAGGCAGAGCCTACAAGATCCCGAAGGTATGCGTAATCGAGTACCTGATGGGTGAGGATATGTGCCGCATCAATTTATCATGAGCCGAATTGACAGATCGTTTAGAAAACACGAGGTCGTTTGCCGAAAAGCGTAGAAAAGTCGAGTGGTATTTCTCCACTTGGAGTATAGCTATTCCCAACGCATTGTGGTATGTTTGGGATGTCAATGGCGGGCAATACGACTACCTGTTATAGAATAGGAGGACATTATGATAACAGGCTGCCTGCAGCAAAAAAACGGTTTTTACTATGCGGTTCTTTACCTGAAGGTCAATGGCCGCCGCAGATGCAAATGGGTACCCATGCGGCTTCCCGTCGAGGGAACCAGCGCACGCAAAGCCCAGAAAGCATTTGATGAGATCCGGCTCCAGTATGAGCGGGAGGAAGAAGAACGGCTGGATCGAGAGGCAAAAGCAAAGGAGCTTGCAGAGAACACGCATCCCGATGCCTTGCTCCCGTTTATCGAGTACATGGAAAAGTGGCTTCAATCGACCCGCAGCTCACTTGCAACGGCGACCTACCAAAGCTACTCTAACATGATCAAAGCAAGAATCCGGCCATACTTCGCGCCGCTGGGACTCCAGTTGCGGGAAGTGACCCCACAGCACATTGAGGACTTCTACCAGAGTATTCTGGCAGACGGCTGTACGACAAACACGGTCATTCATTATCACGCAATCATCCGAAAGGCACTTCAGACAGCGGTTAAGAAGGATATCCTGCTCAAGAATCCTGCCGACAAGGTAGACCGTCCCAAGAAGAATGTGTTCCACGGTAGCTTCTACAGCGAGGAAGAGATGCTTACCCTGTTCGACGCAGTGTCTGGTGACCCGCTGGAATTGTGCGTAAAAATTGCTGCCTACTATGGCTTGCGGCGGAGCGAAGTTCTCGGACTGCGGTGGAGCGCCATCGACATGGAACACAAGACGATCTCCATCAGTCACAAGGTCATCGAAGCAGAGGTGGATGGAAAGTTCGTCCCGATGGGCGAGGATGTCCTGAAAACCAAATCCAGCTTCCGAACACTACCTCTGATTCCAGCAGTAGGAATCATCCTGCTGGAGGAGAAAGAGAAGCAGGAGATGTACCGGAGACTCTTCAAAAAAAGTTACTGCCGGGACTACCTCGACTACATCTGCGTTGACCAGTGCGGAAAACTTCTACGCCCGAACTATGTAACGGAGCATTTCTCGTGGCTCATCGAGAAGTACGGGCTTCGCAAGGTTCGCTTCCATGATCTTCGTCACACCTGCGCCAGCCTGCTTCTCAGCAACGGTATCTCCATGAAGCAGATCCAAATCTGGCTGGGTCACAGTACTTTCTCCACCACGGCAGACATCTATGCACATCTCGACTACTCGGCACAGGAGGCTTCGGCAAACGCCATGAACGGTATGTTCAACCGCCCTGAAAAAGAGGAACAGCTGGCATAAATAAAAACCTGCAGTGGGATCACCACTGCAGGCTCTGGCGGAGATGGAGGGATTCGAACCCCCGGACGGTTTGACCCGTCAACTGATTTCGAGTCAGCCTCGTTACGACCACTTCGATACATCTCCATGCTGTATTTTCAAGGCTTTGCGGGTTTCCGGCTGATTGAGAACCAAGTGTAGAAATCGTAGACAAAGCGTAGAAAAACCGTAGATATTCAGTTTTGAAAAAGTGTAGAAAAGCGGAAGAAGCCCGAAGTATCAAGGGTTTGCGAGGTCACCCCGGAAAGCGACCGACACGATTTCGAGCCATTTGGAGAGGAAATCCAATGAAAATTGATGCGTTCCTCTTGTGACCCTTAAAACCGCAATCCACTCGCACTCACTACTCTGCACAAAGCGTAGAAAATGCGTAGATGGAGTCAAGTCTGCTGGACACGGCATAGCCTAAAAGCACCAAATATCAAGGATTCCCGAGGAAGGAAAGCCGAGTTATCCACACGATTTCGAATCCGGACCCTTCAGCCACTTGGGTACATCTCCAAGCAACCCCATTTACCCGCCGCACACAGGCGGTCAAATCCAAACTCTGTGGGGACTGCGTTAGCTATTATGACATATTTTCACGGCTATTGCAAGAGAAATACTTGCGCAGCGAAGGAACACAGCATAGAATGAGCATATCTTACCTGTGCGGATGACGAAGGAGGAAGTGCTATGGCCCTGCGGGTCTATATTCTTGGTGATGCCGCAACTTACCAAAACTATGCACTGGCGGTGGAACGTGCCGGAGGGATTTCCTGCTTCGAGAGCCGGCCGGCGGACTGCGACTGTTTGCTGCTGCCCGGCGGCGGGGACATGGAATCCTGGCGTTACGGCCAGAAAAACACAGCCGGCCGGGATCTGGAGCCGGAACGGGACGCGCTGGAACTGGATCTGCTGGCGGATTTTACGGCCCTTGGCAAGCCGGTCCTGGGTATATGCCGGGGAATGCAGAGCATCAATGTGTTTTTCGGCGGCGATCTGGTGCAGGACTGGCCGGGGCACAGCGCCATAGAAGGCGTTGACCGGCTCCACAGCGTCCAAAATGCACCGTCCTTTCTGCGGGAGCTATATGGAGAGCGCTGTATGGTCAACAGTTGCCACCACCAGATCATTGGCCGCCTGGGAACCGGTTTGGAGGTTTTGCAACGGGCGGAGGACGGCGTAGTAGAGGCCTTCCGACACAAAACCTTGCCGGTTTGGGGGATCCAATGGCACCCGGAACGGCTGACAGCGGACTGCCAAACGGGCACGGTGGACGGACTGGCGGTATACCGGGCGTTTCTATCTCAGGCAGCCTTGTAAGAGCTCTGCCTGTTAACCGCAGGCCGTATCCGGATCGGACAGGAACTGTGCACCACGATCCACCAATACGCGGAAAATCCGGTCGCAAAGATTTTCTGTAAAGGGTAAGATGAAGGGTAAACACCATTTCAGCGCAGCAAAAAATCCCTCAAAGCCTTGCGGCTCTAAGGGATTTGTTTGGTGGACGATACAGGACTCGAACCTGTGACCCCCTGCACGTCAAGCAGGTGCTCTAGCCAGCTGAGCTAATCGTCCGAAGCGGAACGTGTATATATTACATGAGTTCCGCCGCTTTGTCAAGCCTTTTTTGCGTTTTTTCTCAAAAAGTTTTCCAAGGCGCTATATGTCGGCAAATTTTTCCGACAGGCAACTCCCTTTCAGCGCTTATTCCACGTTGAACTGCCGCAGGCCCGCCAGGTCTGTGACCGGCAGAGAGAACGCCAGCGCCTGAGCCTCGGTCTGCATTCCGGCCTTTTCCATAATGGCCTTCATGATGGGCTTCCGGGTCTCCGCCGAGGCGAGAATAAAGATCAGTTCCTTCTCCGACGCCAGCGACACGCCGAAGAATTTCTTCGCCAGCTCCGTTCCGGTGCCTTTGGCGTGGACCGCCGTGCCGCCGGTAGCCCCAGCCGCCCGGGCTGCGTCCATAACCTGATCCGTAGCGCCCTGATTGGCGATCACAACGATCAGCTCGTGGGTCAATTTCTTTTCCATGCGGTCCTCCGCCTCCCCCTGTAACAAATAATTTTTGGCAGACGCGCCGCCGATGCTGGACACCGGCACCGCCATCATAACGCCTCGGCCCGAAACATCCAGCCAGAGGTCCTTGGCAGCTTTCCGGAGCAGCCCCTTCCGGCTGGGCAGCATACACAGCAGCACTGCCTTTTCCGTAGCTTCCAGCCCCAGACAGTCTAAAACCTCAGTGGTGGCGGTGCCACGGCCAAGAGCCGTGAGCACCAGCGTTGCCCCCTGTTCCCGGAACCAAGCGGAGAAGTCTCCGCCCCGGCTCCGGTCCGTGATGGTAAGGATCAGATCAGCAGACATATAACTTCCCCCCTTACAGTTCGATGATCTCGTCGTCCGCCGCCGGCATCTCCGGTGCAGGCGCGGCAGGTGCTTCCGCCGCGGCCTTCTTCAGCTTGAGCTGATAGACAAGGCCCAGCAGTTGGATGGTGATAAGCGGCGTCATGGCCACCATGGCCACTACGCCGAAAGCGTCTGTTACCACATTGCCGCCCAGGGTCTCACAGGCCCCCATAGCAAAGGGCAGCAGAAACGTGGCCGTCATGGGACCAGAGGCCACGCCGCCGGAGTCGAAGGCGATGGCAGTGAAGATCTTCGGCACCACAAAGGACAAGCCGATGGCGCACAGGTATCCCGGCACCAGCAGGACAAAAATAGAAATGCCCGTCAGCACCCGCAGCATGGCGAGACCAATGGACACCGCCACGCCGATGGACAGGCTGGTGCTCATGGCCTTGCCGGGGATAGCCCCGGAGGTCAGCTCCTCCACCTGCCGGTTCAGCACATGGACGGCAGGCTCCGCCTGCACGATGAACCAGCCCATCAGCATACCGATGGGGATCAGGACCCAGCTTTGCTCCAAAGCCGCGATCTGGCGGCCCAAATAGCTGCCGGCGGGTAAAAAGCCCACATTCACACCGGTCATAAACAAAACCAAACCGATATAAGTATACAGGAGTCCCACAGTGATTTTCAACACATTTTTTCGAGACAAATGCAGAGACGTCACCTGAAACACGGCGAAAAAGGCCGCAATAGGCGCCAGCGCCGCCCCCATTTCCTTCGCATAGACTGGAAGGCCTTGGGCGAACAGCCGCCACAGCTCCCGGCTGTCCCCGGCCTCCGGCACTACGGAGGGCACATAGCTTCCCGCTGCCGGGTATGCCAGTGCCAGCGTCAGCACCGCCAACACCGGCCCCACAGAGCACAGCGCCACCAGACCGAAGCTGTCCTCGCCGGCCTTGCCGTCGCTTCGGGTGGAGGACACACCCAAGCCCAGCGCCATGATGAAAGGCACGGTCATAGGCCCGGTGGTCACGCCGCCGGAGTCAAATGCCACCGCCAGAAAATCCTTAGGGGCAAAGGCCGCCAGAGTAAAGATCACCATGTAGGACGCGATGAGCAGGCCGTTCAGCGGGATCTGGAACAGGATGCGCAGCAGCGCTACCACCAGAAAGATCCCCACGCCCACGGCCACCGCCCCGATCAGGACGGCGTTGGGGATCCCCGGCACCTGCCCCGCCAAAACCTGAAGATCCGGCTCGGAAATAGTGACGATGATGCCGATCAGCAAGCTGACGCACACCACCACCCACAGCTTCCGGGATTTGGTCATCTGTGCGCCCACCCGCTCACCAATGGGGAGCATGGCGGTATCCGCACCCAGAGTAAACAAGCCCATACCCACGATCAGCAGCACGGCGCCTACCAAGAACGCCAGCAGCACGTCCGTTGGGACCGGAGCCGCGGTAAAACACAAGATCAGCACGATCAGGGTAATGGGCACCACGGAGGCCAGCGCCTCCCTCACCTTTTCACCCAATATCGTTTTCGTCTGGCCGATCTGGTCCCGCCACTTCTTCCGCAGTCCTGCAAACAAACGCACCGCCTCCTTCGCTGATGATCACTTGATGGATTTATCATACCATTTTTCACCTTAGCATCGCAACTTTTTGTCGGAATCTTTTCAAATTATTAACAATATATGTGAAAAGTGCTGTGCACGCCCTTGTTATTCCGCAAAAACTGCCCGGCTGTTGCCGGGCAGTTCCCTACTTGCTTCGTTCCTCCAGCGTTTTTGCCAGCTCTGCCGCAAACAGGCGGGCGGCCAGCTCCGCCTCCTCCGGGGCGTTTCCGGCGGTCCCCACCTCCACTAGCAGAGAACCTGTGGTGGCGTGTTGATTGTACCGGGAATTCCGCAGAAGCAGAGGGCGCATCAGCGTGGGATAGTCCGTCAGCGCCTGCTCCTGCACCGCCACCGCCAGCCGCAGATTCTCCATCCAGTCGGGATGGCTCAGTCTGCCGCCGTCGCTGCCCATGATGAGGGAGAGCTGCGCCGCCGTCCCCTGTCCCTCGATCTCCGACACCGCTTTCACCTGACTGCCGTCGGATGCCTCGATAGCGTCCCGGTGGACATCCAGCACGAAGCGGATAGATGGGTACTCTTTCAAATACCGGTCGATCCCCGCCAGAGAGCGGTCATAGGCCCCGGCGTACTCCGGATAGTCATACAGGGTCCGGTCATGGAGCACGGAGATCCCCGCCTGAGCAAATACCTCTGCCATGGCGTCCCCCATGCGAACCACATTGTACCGGGAGTCCGTGGTGCGGTGGTCCCCGGACCAGACGATGCCGTCATCCACCGCCGGGGTATAGCCCTCGCTGCCGTGGCTGTGCAGAATCAGGATCTGCGGCGCTTCGCCGGTCAGCTCCGCCGCGAAGGGCTTCAGCAGCTCCTCGTTGGAGAGGGTATATTGGGTGGTGTTTCGGATGTAGACCTTCCCGCAGACGGTGTAGCCGCTGGGGTCTGTGGGGATCAGGGTCTTTGCCGTCACGCCGTTGTCTGCCCCAGCTGTCACCGGAGCGGGCTGGGGCTCCTCCCGCACCGGCTGGGTCACGGGGGCGGGGCGTTCGTCCTCCGGTTCCTCCGCCGCCTGACGCCGCAGGTCGGAGATCTCTCCGCGGGCGGAAAGCAAGATCGGCGCCTGACTCAGCATTAGCACGGACGGCGCCGAAAGGCCGTCCCTCTGCCCCATGTCCCCTAACTGCCACTGGAGCAGCGCCAGCGGCAATTCCCTCTTCACGGCCATCCACGCTCCGGCGGCGTCAACGCTGCCCGCCGTGGCATAGACGGTCCACAGTGTCACACCCGCCAGCAGCAGCGCGCCCAACCGCTGAGAGAGCCTTGCAAACCTCTTTCGTTCCATTTGCTTCACCTCTTGGGACAACCTTATGCGCCACGGGTCCGAAAAATGACCATCCAATGAAAAAACGCCCGACACATTTGTGTCGGACGTTCCTCTATCTCAATACCATTTATCCAAATTCATTCCGTGAGGCTTCGCATCAGGGCGATCTCTTTGGCATAGCCAGGCAACTCATTGGGTGTTTCCAGGCAGAAGGGCAGATTTTTCAGCGCCGGATGATTCACCACCCGGGCCAGCGCTTCCTGTCCAATGCAGCCCTCCCCGATCCGGGCGTGGCGGTCCTTGTGGGCGCCGCAGAGATTCAGACTGTCATTCAAATGAATGGCCCGCAGCCGCTCCAGTCCGATGGCCCGGTCAAATTCCGTCAAAACGCCGTCCAGATCGTGAATGATGTCATACCCGGCGTCGGAAACGTGGCAGGTGTCCAGACAGACCCCAATCTTCTCCGTCAGTTCCACCCGATCCAGAATCTCCCTCAGTTCCTCAAAGCGTCCGCCTACCTCGCTGCCCTTCCCGGCCATGGTCTCCAGCAATACCGTTGTAGACTGTTCCGGGGTCAGGATGGCGTTGAGTCCTTCCGCGATATAGGTGATCCCGGCTTCGATCCCCTGTCCCACATGGCTGCCGGGGTGGAAATTGTAAAGCTGCCCCGGTATGTGCTCCATACGGCGCAGATCGTCCGCCATGGTGTCCCGTGCGAAAAGACGGTTTTGTTCCTCCGCGCCGCAGAGATTCAGGGTGTACGGGGCATGGGCGATGATCGGTGCGAAGCAGTGATCCTTCATGAGCGCCGCCAGCGCCGCCGCGTCCGCAGGGTCCAGTTCCTTGGCCTTGCTCCCCCTGGGATTCCGGGTGAAAAACTGAAAGGTGTCCGCCCCCAGTTCCAACGCCTGCCGGCCCATAGCCAGAAAGCCCTTGGAGGATGATAAATGACAGCCGATGTGCAGCATAGAAACCTCCCGAAAAATAGTTTCTTCATTATAGCACACCGGCTGCCGCCTGTCACGGGTCTTATTTACGGAGTCTCCGCCTCTATCTCACCGTCCTGCGGCGTATCGGACAGAAACAGTTCCTCCGCCTGCCGCTGAACGGCGATCAGGTCCTCCTGGAGCTGTCGGAGCGTTTCTTCGGTATCTGTCAATGCGTTGAACAGAAGCAGGTATTCTTTCGTCAGTGTATGGTTCATATAGTATCCTTTCTTTTCCGAATGAATTGCAATTTCGGAATACGGCTCTATCGTACAAAATTTCCGGCTGCTTTTTTGTCGGATTTTGTCGAAGAGATATATTTTTTTGTCATCAAAGGGTATTATTTTCCCAAGCAAGCGGAATCTTGTCCCAAAAAGCGGTTGCAGGTCCAGATGTCGGATGCTATGATAAAAAGGCAAATGATCGTGCAAGGAGGCACTTATGAGTCCTGCGTCTACCGAACAATTCCTTTTGGAGCAATATACCGGGCATCCCGCGTCCCAGCTTCAGGATCTGCGCAAAGCCCTCTATCAAAGCGTCTTTGGCTGCGAGCATCTGATCACGGACACCTCCGCCGCCGCAGAGGGTATCCGGAGGGAGGCTGCGGAAGCCGGACCGTGCAGCCGGGAGATTGAAGCGCTGGACGGTCCCTGGTCCCGGGTGCAGCTGGGCGTTCTGGCAGATGGTCTGACCCCCGAAACGCTATCTCGCATGTTTGCCCGGTCTGCCGCTATGTCCCACGGGGATGCGGATGCCTTGCAGGAAAAGCTGACGGTCCTGCGGCGGCTGATCCGCTCCGGCGCTCTGCCCTATTCCCCGGCAGAGGCCGATGCGGAACTGGATGACTGGCAAAAAAACGGTTTTCCCGTCTGCCGCCACTCCGAGGAATACCGGGCCGCCTACCGTCCAGCTTACCGGGTGCTGCACCGCACTTATGTCCGCCTGCTGCCGCTTCTGGCGGCCATTGACCGGGCCTTGGCGGAAAACCCTCGGGTCCTGCTGGCCATTGAGGGCGGCGCCGCCAGCGGCAAAAGCACTCTGGCAGATCTGCTGACGGCGATTTATCCCGATACGGCGCTGTTCCATGCCGACGATTTCTTCCTCCGTCCGGAGCAACGGACCGCCGCGCGCTACGCCCAGCCCGGCGGCAATCTGGACCGGGAGCGGTTGGAATCGGAGATTCTGATTCCTATCAGTCGGAACAAAGCCGCCGTTTACCGTCCCTTCAACTGCCGCACCCTGTCCCTCCGGGAGCCGGTGACCGTCCTGCCGGGGCGGCTGAATATCGTGGAAGGCAGCTACAGCTTTCACCCGGAATTGGCCCGTTATTACGATCTGTCCGTCTTTTTGGACATTTCCCCGGAAACCCAGCGGAGCCGGATACTGAAGCGCAACGGTCCGGAGTGGGGTCAGCAGTTTTTTGACCGTTGGGTCCCCTTGGAGCAAACTTATTTTCACGAAACAGACACTCATGGCCGCTGTACGCTGGCCTTAAAGGAGGAAATACGATGAAGCTCGTTGTGATCGACGGCCAGAGCGGCCGCACAGGTGCGCTGCTGGTAGAACGGGTCCGTGCAGCGGGACTTCCCTTGGAACTGTTGGCGGTAGGCACCAATGCCATCGCCACTGCCGCCATGATGAAGGCTGGGGCCCAGCGGGGCGCCACCGGAGAAAACCCGGTTCTGGTGGCCTGCCGGGATGCGGATATCATCGCCGGTCCCATCGGTATTCTGATGGCGGATGCCCTCATGGGGGAGATCACCCCTGCTATGGCGGTGGCCGTGGGCCAGAGCCGGGCCCAGAAGGTACTGCTGCCGGTGAATTCCAACTGCGGCAAGATCGTGGTCGGCGTCCGGGACCTGACCCTCTCCCAGATCATGGATGAGGCGGTGGAGGTCCTGCGGGAACTGTGCGGTCTGTCCGCGCAGCCGCTCTGAACAAAAAACGCAAAAAAGTGCCTGAGATTTGAGATCTCAGGCACTTTTTTCATCTTTTACGCACCGCCGAACCGGAACACCACGCCTACCGCTGCAGAAAGGCCGATGAACACAATGGGATGCCACTTTTTCGTAAGCTTCACCCAGTTAGTCAGCACCAGCAGCACCGCCGCCAGCGCCAGACCCATCCAGCTCACCGTACCGTCCCAGGAAAACCGCATAAAAAGAGAATCCGGGACTGCAGTGCTGGTGACGCGCAGAAGCACCTGCAAAACAACGCCGGCACAAGCCGCACCGATCAGGCCGCTGGAGGCGGGCCGCAGGCCGTAAAAGGCGTTCTCCACATAGTTACTGTTCCTGAACTTGGTCAGCATGGCCGCCACGATCAAGATGACGATGATAGAGGGCGTCACCTCACCGATGGTGGCGATGACCGCTCCGGGGATGCCCGCCACGGTGAAGCCCACATAGGTGGCCATGTTGATGCCGATGGGGCCGGGAGTGGACTCGGAGACCGCCAGCATATTCATGAGATCTGTTTGGGTGTACCAGCCGGTAGCGGTGCCAATGTCCTTCAGGAAGGGCACGGTGGCCATACCGCCGCCCACGGCGAACAATCCCGTCTTGAAAAATTCCCAGAAAAGACGCAGATAGGTCATTTCGCAGCCCTCCCTTCCAGGTTTTTCAGCAGAACTCCCGCCACGGCGGAGACTACTACGAACCACACCGGAGAAATATGCAGGAACAGGCTGCCCGCCATGACGATCAGGAAAATAGCCGCCGTCCGCTTATCCACCACAGATTTTTTCAGCAGCTTCAGCACGGCGTTGAAGATCAGGACACACACGCATACCTGGATCCCGGCAAAGGCGTTCTGTACCCAGGCCAAATGGGAGAAATTCGTGATCAATCCCGCCAGGATCGAAATAATGACCAAAGAAGGAAACACCACGCCCAGCGTGGCCACGATGCCTCCTAACCAGCCCCGGTGCTTCTGACCGATAAAGGTGGCGGTGTTGACGGCGATGACGCCGGGGGTGCACTGGCCGATGGCGAAATAATCCATCAGCTCCTCCTCTGTGGCCCAGCCCTTATGCTCCACCACCTCCCGCTGGAGAATGGGCAGCATAGCCATGCCGCCGCCGAAGGTCATCACGCCCACCTTGGCAAAGGTTCCGAACAAATCCAGATATTCGTTCATTCAGTTCTCCTCTTTCCAACATCAAATCGGAATTTTATTATACTCTTTCTGAGCAAAAAAACAAGCCCGGCCCCCATGTGATACTTCACAAAGGGACCGGGACAAGGAAGGCCGAAAATCAGGGAAGCTGAATATGCGTCCGTTTCAAGGACCGCCGCAGAGCCACGCACAGCGGGGGCGCCAGAATAATGGCCACCGCGCCGTTGAACAGGGAAGCGGGGATCTTCAGAGGCAGAGCCGCCGCCGCCACGGAAGCGGTGAGGCCACCCATCAGCAGGCCGTCATACGCAAAGGACTTGAAGAAATAGAGAATATAGTAAGCCACGCAGCCCAGAGCCGCGGAGACGGTGCAGCGCCCGTAGGCAGGCATCTCCCGGTCCTTCATGGCCAGACCGGCTACCATACCCATAACGCCCTTGGTGAGGAAGGTGATCCAGCACTCCGGTGCGTAAGCCGGGTTGGTCAGGTCATAGATGGCGGAGCCAAGGCCGGAGGCAAAGCCGCCCACAGGCCCCAACAGCAAGCCGGACAGGCAGCACATGATGTTGGCCAGAGTAAAGGAGGTGCGGCCGCCGATGGCGATGGGCATGGTGATTCGCAGATAGTTGCTGACAAACACCAATGCCGTCATCATGCCCAGCATGGTCAGCTTATTGACATTCTTCTCATTCCGATTCATAAAAAGCACTCCTAAGTTGTTTGTTGAACCTATCATAGCATGCAATTGACTTTGTGGCAAATGCCAGTTCTCATAAATTTGATAAGGTCAGTTTTGATAAAAGCAGTCCCGCGGCTTTTGGGCCGCGGGACTGCTTTGCTTCACTGTTTATGCCTTGGGTTCTTCGGACTCGAACACGGTCTTGGCGCTGGCCGCCAGACCCGCCAAGCCCTGCAATTCACTGGGGATGATGATCTTGGTGGCCTTGCCGTCCGCCACCTTGGTCATGGTCTCCAACGCCTTCAGTTTCACCACCTGATCGTTGGGCGCAGCCTCGTTCAGCAGCTTCAGGGCATCCGCCGTGGCCTGCTGGACCTTCATAATGGCCTCGCTCTCTGCCTCGGCCGCCAGAATTTTCGCGGTCTTTTCCGCCTCGGCCTCCATGATCTTCGCCTGCTTGGCGGCGTCGGCCCGCAGGATGGCAGACTGCTTCTCGCCCTCCGCCACCAGGATCTGACTCTGCTTCTGGCCCTCGGCCTGAAGGATGGATTCACGGCGCTCCCGCTCCGCCTTCATCTGCTTTTCCATGGCGTTCTGGATCTCCTTGGGCGGGATGATGTTTTTCAACTCCACCCGGTTAACTTTGATGCCCCAGGGGTCCGTGGCCTCGTCCAGAATGGAGCGCATCCGGGAGTTGATGGTATCACGGCTGGTAAGGGACTGGTCCAACTCCATATCGCCGATGATGTTTCGCAGGGTGGTGGCCGTCAGATTCTCGATGGCGTTCATGGGGTGCTCCACGCCATAGGTGTAGAGCTTGGGATCGGTGATCTGGAAGTAGATGACCGTGTCGATCTGCATGGTGACGTTATCCTTGGTGATCACAGGCTGGGGCGCAAAATCCGCCACCTGCTCCTTCAAGCTCACCTTTTTGGCAACGCGCTCGATAAAAGGCACCTTCAGATGCAGGCCCACATTCCAAACGGTGCGGAACGCGCCCAGCCGCTCCACCACATAGGCCCGGGACTGCTGAACAATGACGATATTGCTGACAACCAGGATCAGGAGCAGCGCAACGAGGATAGGAACAATGATCCACTTCATAATGAGTACCTCCACTTTTACAACGGTTTCCAAAGGGCTTGCTGATTGGCTTCATCTTACCTTATTTTAACCGTCAGCGCAAGCGTCATTTCCGCTTTCGCTCCAAATTGCAGAAAAAAGAAAGAGAAACGCGGACAGTCCATTGGACTGTCCGCGCTCCCCTTTCCAAAACAGAAAGCATGTATAAGAGAAGAGAAAATGGAAATTTACTTTGCAGCAGCCTTCTTCTTGCCGGTGATAGCGTCCATGAAGACAGCGATAGCGCCGTCGCCAGTGACGTTGCAAGCAGTACCGAAGCTATCCTGGGCGATGTACAGAGCGATCATCAGGCCGCACATGGTCTCATCGAAGCCCAGCATGGACTGCAGGATACCCAGAGCAGCCATGACAGCGCCGCCGGGGACGCCGGGGGCAGCAACCATGGTCACGCCCAGCATCAGAATGAAGGGGAACATCTTGCCGAAGCCGATGGACTGATTGGTCATCACCATAACAGCCATAGCGCAGCTGGTCAGGGTGATGGTGGAACCAGACAGGTGAATGGTAGCGCACAGGGGGCACACGAACTCGGCCATACCGTCAGAGACACCGTTATTCTTGGTGCACTGGGTGGTAACAGGGATAGTAGCGGCAGAGGACTGGGTGCCGATAGCGGTGGTGTAAGCGGGCAGCATGTTCTTGATCAGAGCGAAGGGATTCTTCTTGGCAGCGCTGCCGGCCACGGTGTACTGGAACACGATGATGACCCAGTGCAGAACGAGGATCATAGCGAACACCTTGATGAAGGAGCCCATGATCTCCACGATGGTACCGGCATAAGCCAGCTTAGCGAAGATACCGTACACATGGAAGGGCAGCAGGGGGATGACGATGTTGCTGACCAGCTTGTCGATGATCTCAGCAAACTCGTTCATCACGGTCTTCATGGTGTTGCCCTTGATGACAGCCATGCCCAGGCCCAGGATGAAGGCCATCAGCAGAGCGGTCATAACGCCCATGATGGCGGGCATCTCAATGGTGAAGTAGCCGGAGAGCACAGTCTCCTCAGCGTTGGCGGCGTTCTCCATGAACATGCCAGCGTGGACCATGTGGGGATACAGCAGGGAGGCCACAACGAAGGCCAGAGTACCGGAGATGATGGTGGAACCGTAAGCCACACCGGTGGTAGCGGCCAGGGTCTTACCAGCGCCGGCGCCCAGGTCAGCAATACCGGGGGCGACGAAGCCAATGATGATCAGAGGGATCACGAAGTTCAGGAAGTTGCCGAAGATGCTGTTGTAGGTAGCACCGATGCGGATGATGACCTCACCGAAGTCACCCATGCCGGGGGTCACGAAACCGACCACAATACCGAGTACGATGGCGATGACCAGTTTGAGCAACAGGCTCATCTTTTTCTTTTCTTTCATTTCTCTCGTCCGTGTGATCTCACACGGACATCCTCCTTTTCTGATTTTCCTTTTTTCTCTTCTTTTATATCCAGCTGCTGCCGCTTACGCGTCCAGCAGAGAATATCCCTTTGCAGTCAGCTCATCCTTGATCTTCTGCACGTGATCGGCGTTCCGGGTCTCCAGGACCATGGACACCACGCATGCGTTGACCTCGGAGTTCACATCCTCACGCTCGTGATGGATGCGGACCACGTTGGCGCCGGTGCCGCCGACAACGTTCAGCAGGTTGGCCAAGCTGCCGGCACGGTCAGCCAGCTTGGTGGTGATGGTAGCGAGACGGCCGCCGTAGGTCAGGCCGCGGGTGATGACGCGGGACAGGGTGGTCACGTCCACGTTGCCGCCGGAAACCACGCACACAGTCTTCTTGGTGGTGTCGACCTTGCCGGACATGCAGGCAGCCACGGGAGTAGCGCCAGCGCCCTCGGCAACAGTCTTCTGGACCTCCAGCAGAGCCAGGATGGCAGCGGCGATCTCGTCCTCGCTGACGGTGACGATCTCGTCCACATACTTCTGGCACATCTCGAAGGTCAGGCTGCCGGGAGTCAGCACATGGATGCCGTCAGCCAGAGTCGCGGCATCGGGCACAGTGGTGACCTTACCGGCCTGACGGGAAGCATACATGGAAGCCACAACGCCGGCCTGCACGCCGATGACCTTGCAGGAGGGCTTGAGCTGCTTGATGGCGAAAGCCACGCCGGAGATCAGACCGCCGCCGCCGATGGGGACCACGACCTGCTCCACTTCGGGGAGCTGCTCCAGGATCTCCAGACCGATGGTGCCCTGACCAGCAATGACATACGGATCGTTGAAGGGATGTGCGAAGGTGTAGCCGTGCTCCTTGGAGAGACGCTCGGCCTCGCGGGCGGCGTCATCGTAAACGCCGGGGACCAGAACCACTTCAGCGCCGTAGTTGCGGGTGGCCTCCACCTTGGAGATGGGAGCGCCCTCGGGCATGCAGATCACGGACTTGATGCCCAGCTTCGTGGCGGACAGAGCAATGCCCTGAGCATGGTTGCCGGCGGAGCAGGCGATGACACCGTGAGAAGCTTCCTCCGGAGTCAGGGAACGGATCTTGTTGTAGGCGCCGCGGATCTTGAAAGCGCCGGTGAGCTGCAGGTTCTCAGACTTGATGTAAATGTTTTCGCCCAGCCGATTGGCATTTTCCAGCGGAGTCTTGCGAGCAATGCCCTTCAGAGACTCCTGGGCTTCCTGAATCATCTGTAAAGTTACCATAATAATCCCCCTATTTGTCTATGATTCAAAAACCACAATTAACTATACTGTCATTGTATGACGGACAGCGTTTGTTTTCAATACACATTTCCGCCAAATGTTCTTTCAATAAACACGCATTTTGCACAATATTGGCCTGATTATGGCCCTTTTTGGTTTCATTTTTGGCAAGAATGGCGTTCACTGGCGGACATTTGTGCATCATATCAAAAAGCAGGGAGGAAAATTCAAGTTACATCGTGCACTTTTTCAAATGCACTTTCTTGATAATGCAGGGAGAATTAGCGGGGTTTTAAGGCGGCCGAGCCATCGGCACAGCTGACTGCCGGACAACTCAAGTATGACTGATCCATTATATCAAAAAAACGGCACACTTATGTGTGCCGTTTTTCTGGTGACCCGGCGGGGATTCGAACCCCGGACCCACTGCTTAAAAGGCAGTTGCTCTGCCGACTGAGCTACCGGATCAGAGTAAAACACTTATTACCTATAAATCACTGGCCGAGAGGCCGTATTCATGGTCAATGGCAGGGACGGCTGGACTCGAACCAGCGAATGAGGGAGTCAAAGTCCCTTGCCTTACCACTTGGCTACGCCCCTAAGTGGAAAAAAGAAGGGACCGGGGATACCCCGGCCCCCTCATGTCTGGGGTGGGTGATGGGACTCGAACCCACAACACCTGGAACCACAATCCAGTGCTCTGCCAATTGAACTACACCCACCACATATAAAAACCGATCAAGCCGACGCCGCCCAGAGAGCTGGTACGCCAGGAGGGACTCGAACCCCCGGCCCACTGCTTAGAAGGCAGTTGCTCTATCCAGCTGAGCTACTGGCGCAAATCTGGAGCAGGTGACGGGAATCGAACCCGCATCCCCAGCTTGGAAGGCTGGTGCCCTGACCATTGTGCTACACCTGCATTGCCCTCCGAGTAAATCGTCAGCTTGGTAAGGATACCACGGAAAGGCTTGATTGTCAAGCACTTGTTGGCAATTTCTTGTGATATTTGAAAGAATTATTCAGCCAGAGAAACGATAAACATTGCTTATGGGTTGGATAGAGGACATTACACACAGCGTTTCATTCAGCTGCTACCGGCTGTCGCAGGCTGCGTTTGGTTGCCAAAAGTTGCCACGAGAAGCGCTGTATTCCGCGAATTTTAAGTCTACTTAATTTTCGCCATAAGGCAGAGCAGAAAAAACACTTGTGTCACAGCTTTTAGCGCACCGAAACTGTTTGAAGGGACCAGCCGCAGTCCACGATCCTCCGTCTCTCTTTCGCAGACATCTGTTTCTGTTACGAGCGACAGTAAAGTATGCTATACTACATTATTATATCATATCGGATAAGACATCCGCAGCCACGGTATTCTTTTGGAAGGGGTGGGGCTGATATGAAAAAGAGGATTGTTCTGTGTCTGCTGGCGCTGGCGCTGCTGTCCGTGATGACAGGGTGCGGAAAGAAAAAGGACGCGGACCCGCTGACCGTGACGCTGTGGCATGTCTACGGCGGCGAGGTGGATTCCCCTCTGAACGGTTTGATTGAGCAGTTCAACAGCACCATCGGCGCGGAACAGAACATCCGGGTGAAGGTAGAGCTGGTCAGCAACAGCGGCAGCATCCATAAAAGCGTGCTGGCCGCCGCTAACAGTGACCCAGGCGCCCCTTCCCTGCCGGATATGTTCGTGTCCTACCCCAAAACGGTGCTGGCCCTCCCGGACCAGGACATGATCGTGGACTACCGGGACTATTTCAGTCCGGAGGAACTGGGAACATTTATCCCCGCCTTTGTGGAGGAGGGGCAGATCGGCGGACGGCAGGCCATCCTGCCCCTGGCCAAATCCACTGAGGTACTGTTCGTCAACCGGACGCTGTTTGACCGCTGGGCAGCTGCGTCCGGCGCCAGCTACGAGGATCTGACTATCTGGGAAGGCATTTACGCCTTAGCGGAGCGGTATGCCGCGGACACCGGGAAGTGCTTTCTTGTCAACGACTACCACTTCAACTACTTTCAGGTAGGCGCGGAGTCGCTGGGAGAGAACTTTTTCCAAAATGACGGTGTCCGCTTCGGCCCAGCCTTTGAGCGAGCGTGGGAGCCTTACGCCCATGCGGCGCTGGAGGGCAGTGTGTGGTTACAGGACGGCTACGCCACGGAATCTCTCCGCACCGGCGATACCATTGTCTCCGTAGCGTCCTCTGCCAGTGTACTCTATTACTCCGACACGGTGACTTACCCTGACAACACCTCGGAGCAGGTGTCCATCACCTCCATGCCCTACCCGGTGTTTGACGGCGGCAAAAAACTGGTGATGCAGCGGGGCGTGGGAATGTGCACGACAAAATCCACCCCGGAGCGGGAAAAAGCGTGTATTACCTTCCTTAAATGGCTGACGTCGCCGGAGCGAAACGTGGAATTCGTCACCAGCCTCGGCTATATGCCGGTGACGCAGGAGGCATTTGATGCCTACCTTCCCGCCGCTGTGGAGCAGCTCAGCAACCCCATGTATGTCTCTCTGTATGAGACCTATCTCAAGATGCGGGAATCCTACACCTTCTATTACGCGCCGCAGATGGAGAACTATCTGGATCTGGAAACACGGTTTGAAAATCTGTCCCGGCTGAAGCTGATGGCCGGCCGCGCCCAATATCAGGAGGGCGCCGGTACGGCGGAGGAATTGGTTTGGGACACGCTGGACAGCTTCAAGCTGGACTATGGTACATAAGCGGGGGAAAGCAAATGCGGCCAATCAGGGAAGCAATTCAAAAAAAGCGTGCAGCCGGTCCCAGTATGGGGCTGCGGCTGCTGCTGTACTGGTTCACCATGGTGCTGCTGATGGCGGCGATTTTGTCTACCCTGATGGCCACTGGCGTGTTGTCCCATCCCGCGCATCAGCTGTCCGGAACGCTGGATATTCAGCAGAGGAACACCTACGCCGCTCTGGACTCCCAGATGGACGCACTGACAGCGCAAAGCATGGCTATGTCGGAAAAGCTGGGAAAAGAGCTGGACGCCTTTCTTGCCGCCAAGGGCATCGCCTTTGACGAGCTGAACAACGATCCGGATACCATTGCGGAGTTGGAAAAGCGCCTGTATATGCCTTTAAGCAACACTCTGGGCGCAGCCTCGTGCAGTGGGATCTTCTTCGGTCTGAATGTCACCGCCAACACCTCTCTGCCAAATGCAGAGGATTTCCGGGCGGGGTTATACCTCCGCTATTCCGGCTTACAGCCAACGGTAGCCTCAGAGCAGGATGTGATCTGCTTCCGGGGTGCGGCGGAAACGGCCCGGAGCTTGCAGCTTCAAATGCACAACCGCTGGAATCCGGAGCTGAACGCCGCTCTGATCCCCGGCAGCGATCAGGTCACCGCCTATCAGGGGTCCCGGCTGGCAGATGGCTGCCTGTGGACAAAACGCACAGAGCTGCTGGACACCTGGGAGCAGGTCATGCTGCTGTGCGTACCCATTTGGGATGGCGGCGGTACCGTAAGGGGCTTTTGCGGTGTGGAGATCAGCGATCTTTATTTCAGTCTTTCCCATAATACAGTCCCCAGCGCCTTCGGCAATATGCTGACGCTGGCAGCCCCCATAGACGGCGACAGCCTGCTTCTCTCCAGGGCCATGCTGGGTGCCGCTGACGGCTCCCGCCTGACGGCCAACGGCATTCTGCACATCAGCGGCGGAAAATACTACACCACTTACAGCGATGGGAAGAACACCTATCTGGGGCGGCACCAGCTTCTGGATGCTGCCACGTGGGACGGCATCCCCCTTGCCGCTGTGACGCTGGTGCCGGACGGGACCTTCCGCAGCTATGAAAAGGGGTCCCAGATTGCATGGTTCCTGAGAACGGTTCTCTTCCTGCTGGCCATGCTGGTAGTGGCAACGGTGCTGTCCCGCCAATTCATAAAGCCCATCAATAAAAGTCTGGCGGCAGTCCGGGGTGGTACAGAGATGGTCGCTTCCGGTATCCCGGAGATCGACGAGCTGCTTGCCGCCATCCGTGATCGGCCAACGGGAACGCTGCCGCCGGATGTGGAGGCACGGCTGCGGGGCTTTGCAGAGCGGGCCAGTACGCTGACCGGCACGGAACGTACCATCCTGCAATATTATATGGACGGCTATACCGTTAAGGATATCCCGGAGCTGGCGTGTATCAGCGCCAGCACGGTCAAGACCCACAATCGCAACCTTTACCGAAAGCTGGATGTGGATTCCTTTGACGAACTGAAGGTATATATCGAATTGTTTGCAAGCTGCGGCCGCAGCAGTGAACTGCTGAACAAGTAAATATTTTAATGAGCAGAGTGCACAATCCGATTTGCAGCGGGTTGTGCACTCTGTCTGCGCCTAAGGGTGATCTTTGAGTTTCCAGGCAAAATTCACCCTTATCGAGGAGATCCCAAAACCTACTATAACTGTTTGGATCAACTATGCAAACGCGTAAAAAATGTGAAGGAGCAGACCGCAGGTACGGTCTTGCACACCGACCAAGGCGCAGTCTACTCCTCCAGAGCTTTCTCAAGGACTCATTCTAATTATAACATAATTCGCTCAATGTCAAGAGCCGGAACACCTACGGACAACCCAATTATCGAATCTCTGAACGGATGGATGAAGGCCGAATTGATTCTGGATTTTGGTATCAGTAAAGTTTCCAACCTCAAAAAGACACTGGATCAATATGTCCTATACTTTAACTCCGAACGTTTTGCCGCTGCCTTGGATTACAAAACCCCAATCCAGTACAAAACTGAATTGGGATTCTGATGCTATGACTTTTTATTCGTGTCTACTTTTACTTGACAGATACACTTCGTAAAGAAGCCTCCCCCTTTTGGTTTTTCACATTCCATTCGTTATCCTGTTAAACAAGACAGAGCGGCTGCAAACTTCGGTTTGCAGCCGCT
>ENA-UEYG01000552-UEYG01000552.1-human-gut-metagenome-genome-assembly--contig:-NODE-552-length-29042-cov-17.213775_pt1 | contig 29042 bp, 23 predicted proteins | sample MGYA00242933_ERZ507934 | MGnify/ENA primary metagenome ERZ507934 (study PRJEB26167, sample SAMN06115527) | human gut metagenome | host: Homo sapiens | place: China:Zejiang | collected 2015-11-10... | reverse complement strand
CAAGAGGATAGACTATATGTGGAGAACCATTATAGTTAAAAAGTTCTTCGTCTGTATCTTTTGTACTTAATTTTGCCATATCCTTGTGTTCCGATAATGTTTTGCAAAATATAGATATAGTTTTTTGAATATTTTCGGCATTAAATGGAGTGCCTTGATAATTCTTTGGAAAAGAGATTAAATGATTAAGGCTAAATGCGAACTGTTGAGTAAATTTTGAATATAGCCAAAAAGCACAAATAACAAAATCTTTATATTTCATATTGATTTTATTCTCAATGACTTCACGAAGCTTTTCATCTTTAAATATCCAATAGTAACGATATGTTTCATATACGATATTCGTTGAGTTTTGTAATTTTGTTTGATTAAAACAGAATGAATGTAACCATGTCCATATATCAGTATCTATCGCATCTTTATTTATTTTTTCTTCTAATTTTGTAAGTTCTACAACTATTCTTAATCTATCTTTAAAATTGCCAAGATAGTATTTACCTTTATTAAAAGTGCAGTATTTTAGAGAGTTAGCGATTAGAAAGTCACATATATTAGGCATAAGAATAACATTATTACTATTCTCTATGTGAGGAAGTCTATAATATCCTATTCCTTTTTCAAGTGCAAGTAAATATTGACGAATAACAAACAGATTATCAATAATATTGTAATCTGTCAACTTGTTTAATATAGGTTTAATTCTTGAAAAATAATCCATTTCACAAAGTGCTTATATAATTAAACAATTTCAAAATATCCTCTTTTCCAGCAATAATTGTGACTAAAGAACTAATAAAACCAGCTAATGCAATAATTCCAGAAATAATATTCCAAAAATTACTATTTATAATACTCCTAACTCGTGACGATGATATGATACCAAACCAATTAAAAAGAAATGGTATGATATTAATTATACTTTTTACTCCTTCTCGAAACCATATAATTGGATTTTTAATTTGCTTTTTTATACAATTTATTCTCTCATTTTGATAACCTATATATCTTAATAAACATTCATCTGTTGAATATATGTCAAACTCCTCAATATCATGATTTCTAAACTTTGGTATTGTATTTAAAATAACTTCATAATTGCGGATATAGTATTGAGCAAATGCAGGTTTATAATCCATCTTTCCAAATCCACTAATTATATTCTGAATATGTTGAGAATTCATAATAAGCCAGTTATATAAGTCAAGAGAGGTTGATTGGTTATTATTACTATTGAATTGATTACAAAATTCTATGAACTTATCTCTATATTCAATTACACTGTTATTATCTTTGATGTATTTGTTAAGACTACATTTTATAGTACTCCAACCCATCAATAATAAAATAATCAATATTATTACGGTTATTATCATATCTACTTTAATTGATGATTATACAAAACGATATTCGCTTTCAAAGATAATAATTTATTGGCAATTATTGATATGCTTGGACAAATAAGGACAAACAGGGACTAATGAAGCCACCTATTCCCAAATCCTTAAATATACTCTATTTCATCCTTACTTTTACTTCCGAAAATTTATTTACTCATTAAAATTCAAAACATTATGGATGTAAACACAGCCAACCAATCCACCACTGACGAACAGATGATGGATATTCTTCTTGTACTGGATAAGGAGAAAAAGACAATCAGCGCAGTAAAAGGCGTAGATGAAAACGGGGAACTCCAAACCGTACCACCGGAGAACAACAGCGAACTTTTGAAATTCGACCGTCACGGTGATTTCTTTTCCAACTTCTTTTCCAACATGATGAACCAGTTGAAGAACCCGACCCGTTTTAACTTCTTCAAAATCCCTAAGATTGAACTTCCCAAAATCGAGCCGATAATCAGGGATAACTTCAACAACCCGACACCCGAAAATGAAGCGGGCATAGAGCGTTACCGGGTGACACCTGAAACCGTGAAGCAGGAAGCGAAGAAAGGACAGCAGGAAACCCAAACCCAACAACCACAGCAGCCAGCCAAAGAAACGGGAGCAACGGCGCAAGCACCACAGCAACCCGACAAAAGCAAGTATGTGATTGACCCGGATAAAGTGGACTGGGAAGCCTTGAAGAATTTTGGTCTATCCAAAGAACAGCTTGAAAAGGCAAAGGCTTTAGAACCCATGTTAAGGGGGTACAAGTCGCCCGGAGCGTTCACCATTGCGGGTAACTACAATTCAGCCATTATGAAACTGGACGCACGTTTATCTTTCCGGCACGACAAAGACGGGAATGTAGTTTTGGCTATACACGGCATCCGACAAAAGCCGGAACTTGAACGCCCGTTCTTCGGACATGAATTTTCTAAAGAGGACAAAGCCAATCTTCTTGAAACGGGAAATATGGGGCGGATAGTAAACCTGAAAAACTATATCACGGGAGAAATGATACCCTCTTTCGTCAGCGTGGATAAGGTAACAAACGAACTGGTTTCCATGCGTGCAAGCAGCGTCCAAATACCGGATGAAATAAAGGGTGTCAAACTGAACAAGGAACAAAAGGAAGCCTTACGGGAAGGAAAAGGGGTATTCCTTGAAAATATGATTTCCAACCGTAAAAATCCCTTTTCCGCAACTGTTCAGGTCAATGCTGACAAGAAAAGTCTGGAATTTATCTATCCCAATGCCAAACAGTCACAGGAGCAAGGGCAGAAACAGACGCAGCAGAACAGCCTTGTCACCAGTGACGGTGTAACCATTCCCAAAAGCATTTCAGGAATAGAGCTATCCCGCCAGCAACAGCAGGATTTAGTCAATGACAAGACCATCTTTGTTGCCGGACTGAAAGACAAGCGGGGGGTCGAATACGATGCTTATATTCAGGTGAACCATGATAAGAAAAAGTTAGGCTTTTACAGTGATAATCCCAGCTTTGACCGTTCCGCCGTAAAAGAGATTACTCCGGCAAGCAAGAACCGCACACAGGTAGCGGTCAATTCGGAAGGCAAGACCAACGAAGCCACCAAGAAAGTGAAAGAACCCTTGAAAAAGGGTCAGGACAAGCCCACTGAAAAGCAAAAGACCAAGCAGGATAAAAAGGAGAAGCAGGAGCAGACGGACAAACCCAAACAGAGCAGGGGACGCAAAAGATGATAGCGGTGTTAATCCTTATCCCGGTTGTCGGTTTCGCCCTGTTTACCCTTGTCTGTTACAAAATAGGCTGGGAAGCCATAGACGAGCAGAACCGACAATTTTATGTAGATGGCTATCACATCTATTATGACCGGAAAATCCTAAGACAAAAAGAAGTGGAACAATTAAAATCAAAATTAGAATGATTGCAGTAATCGGAGAAAAACCAAGTGTGGCAAGGGACATTGCCCGTATTTTAGGAGTGAGTGAAAAACAGGATGGCTACCTTTCAGGTAATGGGTATCTCGTTACCTGGGCGTTCGGCCATCTTGTAGGTTTGGCAATGCCGGAAGCATACGGCATACAGAGTTTCCGCCGGGAAAGTCTGCCTATTATCCCGGATAGTTTTCAACTTACACCCCGACAAGTGAAAGCGGAAAAAGGGTACAAGGCAGACCCCGGCGCATTGAAACAACTAAAGGTAATCAAAGACGTATTCGACCAGTCGGATAAGATAATTGTCGCCACCGATGCAGGGCGTGAGGGCGAACTTATATTTAGATATATTTACAATTACATTGGATGCAACAAGCCCTTTGTCCGTTTATGGATAAGTAGCCTTACTGACAAGGCAATCCGTGAGGGACTGCAAAACCTGAAAGACGGCAGCCTGTATGATAACCTTTTCCTTTCGGCACAGGCACGCAGCGAAGCGGATTATTTGATAGGAATTAATGGTACACAGGCTTTAAGCGTGGCAGCCGGACAAGGAATATTCTCTTTGGGACGGGTACAGTCGCCCACGTTGGCAATGATATGTACCCGCTTTTTGGAGAACAAGAACTTTGTCCCGCAAAAGTATTGGCAACAGAAATTACAGACAACTAAGGACAAAGTCGCTTTTACGGCACTATCCGCAGACAAATACGATACGCAGCAAGCCGCCATCGACACGCTGCAAAGGATAAAGGAAGCGGAAACTGTACAGGTGAAAACCGTAGAACGTAAGGAAGTAAACCAAGAACCGCCGTTGCTCTATGATTTAACTTCACTTCAAAAAGAAGCGAATACCAAACTGAATTTTTCCGCAGACAAAACCCTATCCATCGCCCAAAAGTTATACGAAGGTAAACTAATCAGCTACCCCCGAACCGGAAGCCGTTATATCTCACAGGACGTGTTCGAGGAAATCCCGGAACGTCTTGTTAATTTGGAACAATACGCCCGTTTTGCCGGATATGCTGCCGGGATGAAAGGCAAAGCCTTAAATTCCCGTTCCGTGAACGATGGCAAGGTAACAGACCATCACGCCCTGATAGTGACTGAAAACCTGCCCGGTAAACTGGAAACGGACGAACAGGCAATCTACGAACTGATAGCCGGACGGATGTTGGAAGCCTTTTCTGAAAAATGCGTCAAAGACGTTACCAGTGTAACGTTGGAATGTGCAGGGTCGCTTTTCACGGTCAAAGGGTCTGTAATCAAGTCCGCCGGATGGCGTGCCGTATTCGGCGAAAAAGAGGACGGAGAAGATAACGCCACTTTGCCCGCCATGCGGGACGGAGATAGTTTACCGCTTTCCGGCATTGAACTGTTGGAGAAACAGACCAAGCCCAAACCGTTACACACGGAAAGCAGTTTGCTTTCTTCGATGGAAACAGCAGGTAAGGAACTGGAAAACGCCGACCTGAAAGCCAGTATGAAAGATACGGGTATCGGCACACCCGCAACACGGGCAGCCATCATCGAGACGCTGTTTTCCCGCCAGTATATCGTCCGGGAGAAAAAGAACCTTGCCCCGACCGAAAAGGGACTTGCCGTTTACAACATCATCCGGAACAAGAAGATAGCAGACGTTGAAATGACGGGAATGTGGGAAAATACGCTTGCCAAAATAGAAAGCGGAGAAATGAACCCCGATACGTTCCGTAAAGGTATCGAAGTATATGCACGGCAAATCACGGCTGAACTTTTGGACGTTCAGCTTTCTTTCGCTTCGGGTAGTGGTTGCATTTGCCCCAAATGCAAGACCGGACGCATCCTTTTCTATCCGAAAGTCGCCAAATGTTCCAATGTGGATTGTTCCGTTACCATCTTCCGCAACAAGAGCGACAAGCAGCTAACGGACAAACAGATTACCGAACTGGTGACTACCGGGAAAACTGGGCTAATCAAAGGCTTTAAAAGCAAGAACGGCAAAGTCTTTGACGCTTCACTTGCCTTTGACGAGCAGTTTAATGTTACTTTCGTGTTCCCTGAAAAGAAAGGCAAACCGAAGAAATAAGACGGAAATAGTTATATTTGCCACAGAAAGTTTCATTATAGATAGATTTATAATTGAAATTTTTGTGGTTGAAGCACCCGGAGGGACACCGGGTGCTTTTTTTAATCATTCTCCTTTATACTGGTAGGTCAGGCAAACGACCTGATTGTCTATAACCCGATGTCCGGTTAGTTCCCACTTCGACCCGAAAGTCTTTCCTATGAATTTGATACCGTCCCCCAGCATGACCGGAACGATATACAGCGTTATTTCATCCAGCAGGGACGCTTCAATCAACGAGGTTATAAACTTACCGCCGCCAATAACCTGAATATCGGTTTCCGAACTTGATTTAAGTTCATTGATTGCCCGTAAGGGCATATCGGTAAGAAAGGTTACATTCTCCTTTTCGGTCACATTGGTGTCGTAGTGGGACACTACAAAAGTCTTTTTACTTCTGTACGGCCATCCGCCCCAATGTTCAAAAATACAGGTATAAGTATTCACTCCGGCAAGCAGTACACCCGATTGTTCATAGACTGCTGCAATTTCTTTACTCACGTTTTCAGGCATCCAGTCCAATTCATTATCCTTTGTGGCTATGAAGCCATCGAGAGATACGGCAATACAAGTCTTTAAATGTTTCATAATTGATTATTTAACAGTTTCTACTAATAAACTGTTCGGCAGCGCATCCAAAGAAAAAGCGTGAACTCACACTATTCCAACGTAGAGGCACTGGTACGCCTAAGAGAAGAAACAGGCAAGCTCACGCTATACAGAAGTATAGCATGAACATTGCGCATAAATCTCTTCTCTTTGAAAATTACCAGTTTTCTACGTTGAGACGTTCTGCGAACGCTATGTTATATATAAAAGCAATAGGCTAACCTATGCTGCTATTGTCTTATGAAACTGTTGCAAATATACGGAAAGTCCCGGATATACCCGAATAGTAAAAAGAAAATCCTGCCTTATCTCACGACAAAACAGGATTGAAAGCCATTGGAAAAGAAAAAATTAATCGGTTTTCTCACGGATTAACTTGTGTACGTCCGTAGCACGGTAATAACATCTACCGTCCAGCATAAGGAAAGGGAGTATTCCCTTTTTCCGGTAACGGGTCAGTGTTCGGGGTGCTACTTTCAGAAGCAGGCACAAGTCCTGATTATCCAGTAGTTCTTCCCCATCCAAACAATTACGTCCGTTTATCACCCGGTCTATCTTCTTGTCCTGCATATCGAACCTATCCATGATACGTTCCATCCATGCTATGAAATCTTCTCTGTCTATATACATAAGGCTACCTGATTAAATTAAACCAATCATAAAATAACTTTGGTTAGACGGGTCTTTAATGATAATATCCCGTTCACGCATAAAGCGGACATAGCTTTTTGCGGTACGTTCTTTCACGTCCAAAATCTGCTGTATCTGTTCGCACAGGTCTATGTAGGTTATATGTTCCTATCTGCCGAACACGTCACGAGCAACCCCGACCAGTTCCTTTTCCTTGCGCTTCTCTTTTTCCTCACGGGTCTTTTCACCCCTGTAAAGGTGCATCCCGGCTGCCTTGTCCCACGAAAAGAGCATCAAGGGAACATCCAACGGGCTACCGTCCCTTACTTTCAGGGCTTTCACTACTGATTGTGTGGGTTCTTCGTCTTTTTCGATGGAAAGGATAGTTGCCGCCTTTCGTTGTAATTCCGAGCCTAAATGCCCCCGCAGCTTCAAACCATTGGGTACGAAATGCAGCACGCAGAGAATACAGGTATTATAAATTCCTGCCAGTCGGTATAGTTCATCTATAACCGCTACGCTTTCCACTTCATCATTAGCACTTTTTACGAGGTCGGCAATACCATCTATCACTACCAATTGTATGCCCCCGTATTGGTAATAAAACTTATCCATACTTTGAACAATAGCGTGCAGTCGCTCTTTGCGAGACATACCCGTTAGACAAAATGCTTTCAGTTCTTCCGGTTTGTTCGGTTGTTTCGCACGTGCCAGCAGGTTACTTACATTCTTGAACAGTTGTACTTCGGACTGTTCCGTATCATAGAGTAATACCGCTTTATGTTTACTGTTGGCGGCTATCTGTATGCCGAGCGTATCTACTTCCTTATCCGGTTGGCAGATACAGCCCGCCAACATGGCGGCTATATAATTACTTTTTCCCGTTCCCTCGCCACCAGTAATGCCGAACAGGTTGCCTTGTGTTCCCAGTGGAACGTCCCCGGCAGAGATTATCACCTGTGCTTTTGCCGGGGGATTGTTGAAGTCTATTTCGCACGATTTAAGCATAATCAATGTATCACTATATAGGTTATCTAAAAACTCGATAAACAATTTTAGGAAATCTTCACGGGTATTCCCTGCCTTGAAATAATCGGAAATATCCTTTTCCTCTTTTGTACCGGAAAGCGGTAGAAACAACCGTTTTACTCCAAATTCTTCCAACTGCTTTTCCTGTTTGCGTGCGCTTTCCTTGCCCGTTTTATCGGTATCATACAATAGGATGATATGTTTAAAACGGAACGTCAGTTTATAAATCAGGGTAGGTGGGATAGTCACCGTTTCACTGTTGAAGCAGATAGCATGAAAACCATGTGCCGCCAATGACATGACATCTTTTTCACCGCCCGTAATAAACAGTGTATCACCCTTTGCGGGCAGTTGTTCCAATCCGAAACAATAGTTTTCCCCGAAGTTACCACCGTATAGGAAACGAGTTTTCGAGAACGGACGATATAGCTTTATATACCGTTTACTTTTATACCCGTACATAGGTTCTGTCACGGATGAAGTATAAGTGAACGGTGTTCCATCCGCCGTTACACTCTGAAAGTCCCGTAGGGAACACACCTTATAGAGTTCCAACACTTCCGGTGTGATACCATACTGTTGCCAGTACATCAATTCAGCAAGCGGAAATTTCTGTTCCCTGAACTGGTAAGGTTTGCTTTCCTTTTCAGGTGCTTCTTCCGGTATATCATCTACTATAAGGCAAGAAGTACGGGTAACTGGTATCGGATTGCCTGTTGCCAGTCCCAATCCCAAATCCCGGTCTATGGTTTCCAGTATTTCTATAAAATCCATCGAATTATTGCAGTCCAACCCTTTAAGTTGCCCCACGAAAAAGAAACAATCACCGCTATAATTGTCATTGCCAAAATCTTTCATCTTATATATACCACTTCGGCGGTCGAAATAGATATTACAGGACGCTTTATTATCTTCATAAAGCGGGTTCAAGAAATTTCGACCTATCCGCCAATTACCGGGTACATAGTGCTTGAATACAGATAGCCCGTTACTTGTCCTTTCTAATATTTCTTCTTTCCTTAACATATAGCTGGTGGTTGTTTATCAGGTCGTTAATATTCTCCTTATTGCTTTTTATCAGGCGTTCTTCCAGCATCCGTTTTACTTCGCTGATTTTGTAGAAGTAACGTCCTCGAATATTAGAGTAGGCAATAGTCCCAGCCACTCGCAGACGTTGGAGTGTCTTTTCACTGATTTTCAAAAATGTGCAGACCTCGTAACTATCCACCCAAATTTCATCCTCATTGGTACTTTCCGCTTCTGTGTGATTGAATATATAATCGGCGATAGCGGTAATTTTGTTGTCTAAATCCTTGTAGGCTTTTGACTCGAATGTTATTATCTCCATTTTGTTAACTGATTGATTTGCTGCAAAGGTCGAGAGTTTCAAAAGATAAAACTTACAAGATACTACCAAGTTGGTTGATTTATTTTTTTGTGGAAATTGGTATTGAAATAGGGTAAAATAAGAGGAAAAGATGGTAAAAATCCCCTTTAGGATAGGGCATAAAAAAACTACCAAGTTGGTAGTAACTTGGTAGTTTTTTAGAGGAAGTTTATTATAGCTTGTCGTCTTCGTCCATTTTGCGCAACAGCTTATTTATAAGGTTGGTAAGGAATGATGTCTTATCTTTCTTCCTTTCCCTTATAGCAAGATAAGTTCGGTAGTAATCCCCTAAGTCTATTTTGAATGATGCTTCTATATAGGTCATTATCTCTTTAATATCAGCATTCCCATTATTCAGAACTTCGGCAGCATAGATAGCATATCCTAATTCAATAGCAGCAATCTTTGTTCCAGTCCATCGGAAAGGATTATCCGGTAATGATGCACGGTTCTTATCTATGATTACCTGTTTATTTATACCTTGTAATTTCTGTTCTAAATAAATCTCTAACATATCATAAGCCAAAATTTTCGCGACTTTATGGTCGTAACAAGTTGAAAACAAAGGGTCTTTGTCAAACATACCGCATCCATGACAAAGTTTGTAATTTTCACGACCTCTAAAGAAATAGTATTTGTCTAAATGGCTTGCTTTTGAACGATAATACTGATAAAAATCTAAATTTGCATTAAAGAAGTTAGTAATGGAAGCTAACCGTTCTTTATAATAATCTCTAATACTATCAATACCGCCGCTTGGTTTTCTTAATTCAATAACATATATATGATTGAAATAAAGAAGTTTACTCAAAATTGCAGGCTTTATATTTTTAAAGAATAATATTTCTTCATCCTTATCTTGAAATTCATATTTAGCTATGAAAGTTCTTAGTTCTTCAAATAAAGGTCTTATAAATTCTACCATATATAAGGCTGTATCAATGCTAATATCTTCATTGATACCTTTATTTTCTATTTCATTCTCTATTTGGGATAATATCTTATCTACTGCTGTCTTCATAATGTTTCTTGCTATTTATTAGCTTTAGTAATATTATTTAATAGCATATCTTTTACTATAAATACACAAGGGATGAAGAAAAATATAGTTAATGTCCCATATAGTAATAACATTGATTGGCTATTAATATTTTCACAGATGACAATCCTTTCAAAAAAAACGATTGAACATATATTTATTGAAGTATGCAAAATAATTGTAGTTAGCAGATTTCTTTTTGTGTTAATGTATAGCCATGACGAAATAAAAGAAAATTCAATAACCAAAATAAGATATATAATAAAAACTGGCACACCCAATAAAATATTCAAATGCCATATTCCCCAAAATATTCCAATTAAAAGGCTACTTGTAAATAGAGAGTGTTTTTTTAGAAGTTGTGGAAGCATAAAACCTCTCCATCCTAATTCTTCACCGCAACTTCCTAATATTATAAGAAAGACTAATGTGCCATAATCACTTAACGAATGACTAAGTTTCAAATTAACTATCTCTTTGTATTCAACCATGGAAATCCCTATATAAGAGAAATAACATAATAAGATAGGAAATATTAATGCCAGTAAATACCATTTTAAATTTATAAACTTGAAAGACATACTTTTGATTAGTTCATAAACTCCTGATTTACCTTTTAGAAATAAGATAATTAGAATTGCAAATGCCCCCGGAGCCCATTGTGGTATGTAATCAAAAGAAAAAGTAACAACAATCAAAATGACTGTAAGGAAATTTGCAATACAAAATATTCTTATAGGATGTCTGAATAATAAATCTGTTTTCATTTGATATTCTTTAATTATCTTCATTTTTTAAAAACCAATTTTTATTCCCGCAGAAACATAAGGTGATGCTTGAAAATAATAGTCGTCATTACTAAACATACCTTTTAGTGTTCTCTCACTATAAAAGCCTGAACGAATTAAATGCATACCTGCTGTTATTGGTATAGACACTTTATTGCCGAGTTTAATTTCCGGACGAACCCCTGCAATAAAATATTGGTGGGAAAATGTTACATCTTCTCCGTCTTTCTCCGTAAAAGCTGATTGTCCACTCATTTCTACAACTAAGGATAAATCCAAGAATTTATTTATATCATATCCTGCTGCTAAATTTAATCCATCTACAACCGAAATTTTAAAATTGAATTTACCGTCACTATTCCAATTGAAATATAATGCAGGAAATACCATTGGATAACCAAAGGTGCTATTTATTGCAATACCGCCCCCGACTTCCATATTGGATTTTAGATGTCTGATAAATAGAACGGCAACATTCCCTAATAAATGCTTGTACCTGATTTTTGATAGATTGGTAGATGGAGCATAGATACCTGCTCCTAAACTTGTTATCAAACTCCACTTTTCGCTTAAAGGACGCATATAGGACAATCCTAATGCGATATTCATCATTTCATTAATAACCATTCCGTCATAGTCACCAGTAAAATTCTTGTTGTTAAGTGATGCATATGCTCCATTAATACCAACACTCCATATAGTTGGACGGTCATATTTTGTGTTTTTTACCAATAAAGGAATATTAATACTACCTTGATAAACAACAGCACTCCCTTTGCAATTTCCTATTTTTTCTCGTGAGTCTTCTCCTGTTTCATGCCAATAGCTTGATGTTCCAAAGTATTCTGTCTTAAAAGAAACTTGTGCATCTATATTCTTACTGGCAAGTAAGAATAATACTGTCCAAAATAATGTTGATTTCATATTTTCTTTGTTTTTAAGTAAATGTTCGTCTGCAAATATCAGTATATTAGGATGTAGTGAATAATTTTTTTGATAACAGGGCTTTAGCTTATGATGACTGGGTAAGTGCTTATAGATTAATTATCATATCTTTGCCATATGAAAAATGACTATTCAAAAAGATACGACCGTTTTATTCTTCTTTTATGGGTCGTGATTACTTTTTTAGTGTGGATGAAGCTTTTAGATAAAGCTCCATTTTTAGAAGTATTGTCTATAACGGCATGTTATATTACCCCCATGCTAATTATAAATATCTTATTGAGTGTCTATTTATTGCCAAAAGCAATGAAAAGAAAGAAAATGGATAGTTTTGCATTACAATTCATTTTTCTGTCTTTTATTTCAGCATCTATATTAACTTCTGTTTTTTGGATATTTAGATACTTTGAACAGTCAGGTATATTTTTGCCATCTAATTTAATATCTGCGGATGATACATTACTGTCTGATTTTATAGACCAACTATTAACGGTGTTTGTTATCAATATAGCTTTTTGTGGTATGCGCTTTTATTATGAACATAACAAATTGGAAAAGATACATTTAGAGTCACAATTGCACACACTCCAAGCACAAATAAATCCTCATTTCATGTTTAATGTGCTCAATCATATTTATTATTACGTTGAAAAAAAGGATGATTTGGCAACAACTCTATTATTAAAATATACAGATGTACTTCGTTACCAATTATATAGTGGCAAAAAAGAGTATGTCTGTATTGAGGAAGAAGTGGGGTTCTTGAAAAAATTTATAGATATTGAAAAGATAAGATGGGAGGATAAGTTAGATGTAAATAGTTCATGGACAATACAGAATTTACAAACTGAATTTCCCCCTTTATTACTTATTCCATTGATAGAAAACGCTTTTAAACACGTTTCCCGGAGTTCTAACATTAAAGGCTATATTAATATAGTCTTTGAAGAAAATGCGGAAATGATTTCCCTTGAAGTAGAAAACTCAAAATCAGCACTACCGATTGAAATAGGGAAAAATTCTGGCTTAGGGTTAGAAAACTTGAGAAATCGGTTAGATATATTGTATGGCGAAAAATATAGTTTGTCAATACAGAATTTAGAAAATATATATAATTCAAAACTTATAATATTAAAATGATTATGGCAAATTCAAATTCCTTGAAAGCAGGTAACAATCCTTTGAAATGCTTGATTGTTGATGATGAATTAGTTGCTATTAAGATTATAGCGGGTAATATAGAGAAATTAGATTTTCTTATTGTTGAAGATACTTGTTCTTCGGCTATTGAAGCGGCAGATATTCTTAAAAGAAAAGAGATAGATTTGATGTTTCTTGATATTAATATGCCTTATCTTTCAGGACTTGACTTTTTAGAGTCTTTGGATAAAGCACCATTAACAATAATAACAACTGCATATTCAGAATATGCTTTAGATGGTTTTCGGTTACATGTTGTAGATTATCTACTGAAACCTTTTTCTTTTCAACGCTTCTTCCAAGCCGTACAAATAGCATTGGATTTATTTAATTCCCGTGTATCATTGCAAAATGGCGCAGATGATAAATCAGATGTTATGTACATTAGGCAGGGAGATACATTTCAAAGAATAAATTGGGAAGATATACTGTTCATAGAAACGATGCAGAATTATTTGAAATTGCATTTTAAAGAAAAGACATTTGTCATTCATCAAACAATGGCATCTATGGAAAGTATGTTGCCTAAAGATAGTTTCTTTAGAATACACAAATCTTATCTTGTTAATATCTCCCACATAGAAACTGTTGCTGGTGGTCGGCTTTTTATTGAGGGGCAAGAAATACCAATATCAAAGCATAGGAGAGAAGAATTTTTAAATACAGTAGTATATAAGAAATTGGCGAGTAAATAAGTGCAAGGTGCAAGTATATATCTATATATAGCTTGCACCTTGCACTAATCGCTAAACATTTATATTCAGACATTTGCGTAATTCGGAAAAGAGTTGTATCTTTGAACCCGTGAGATAGGCAGACAAACAGCGGACAAAGCCGGACAGATAAGTCTATGAAAATCGTTACTGTTTCGTTACCTATTTGAAATGTTGGAAGCTAAATATGCTGAAATATAGGTGGTTAGATGGATGGGTTCAGTACCCTGTCTCTCCGCTGGAACCTAAGACATTAGGCGGTCAAATTAAGACAAGTCCCGTAAAATCAATGTTTTACGGGACTTTTTTTATTTAGTCGGCGGACAACCGAAAGACAGGACAAAGGAAAAATAGGATTTTGTTTCACCTAAGCATAATTTCTACTGTTTCAGTCTATTTCTCAGAAATCGTTTGCTCAATGGCCGTTTTATATTCAGAGGGGGTCATTCCTGTTTTGGCTTTGAAGATTCGTTGGAAGCTTCGCAGGTTGCTAAAACCCGATTCATCGGCAATGGCCTGTATGGTGTAGTTGGGATGCTCCTTCAACTGATTGATGGCATATTTGATTCTCAAGTTGCTCAGGTATTGCGGCAGCGTCGTTTGCGAGTTTTCTTGCATAATTTTGGCAAAACGGTTCTTGTCAATAGGCAGTCTGTTCAGGATGTCTTGTCGGTTCAAGTCTGGATTGAGGAACAACTTTTCTTCCTTGATGATCTGTTCCATTCGCTTAAAGAGATGACTGTCGGTTTCGACAGATGTTTCTTCTGCTTCCTCTTTTTCCTGCGTAAAGGAAGTTTCTTTCTCCAAGGTTTCTATTTTCTGTTCGCAATCCAGTACAGTATTGATACTGTTGGCCATCAATCGGTTTTTCTTCTGGATGGTGCGGAGGTGATGCCAAGCCATCCATAGTAACAGACATACCAAACCAAATGCACCCGCCAGCAAGTTACGGATGATGATAGTTTTTTGTATCTGTTCATGTTGTTGCTGGATTTCGTTCTCCTTCTCCTTCAGTTGGTAGATGGTGGCCAATTCGGCCATCTCTTCCTCGATATTCTTTTTGTTCAGGCTATCGTTGATGGCCGTGAGTCGTTTTTGATATTCCAGGGCCCGTTTGTATTCCTTCTTTCCTTCATGGGCCTTGGCCTGTATGGTTAGCTGCTGGGCATAGTCCGAGGTGATGGTATCGTGGGGCTTTTGTTGTTGGCAGAATTGGATGACCGAGTCGTATTGCCCAATTTCCATCCAGTAAACCAGGATTGATTCCTGGCCTTGAGGTGTGTGGCTGAAACGGGTTTGCTTGAATTTATGGTAGTAGGTTGCAGCTTCGGCCTTTCGGTTCAGCCTGGATAGCACACAGGCTTTCTTGCTATAGAGATAAGCATATTGCTGATCAATATAACCGATGGGGATTTGCTTGAAGCTGCTCATCTGTTGAATTAGTTTTTCTCGTTTGTCGCAATATTCCAGAGCCTCCTGATATTTTCCTTCATCGAAAAGAATGCTGAAGATTTCTCCATAGAAGTATGACAGGTAGGGCTTCAGTTTATAGGAACCTTCTTCACCCAAGCGGATGGCTTTCTGGAAATACTGATTGGCTTCTTTTTTCTTGTTGAGCTGGTAATAGGTCTGTCCGGCTGTGAATAAGAAATTGGCTTCCACAGTCGGGTTCTTCTGTGCGCGGGCAAATGCTAGCCCTTTTTCAAGTAAGTGTATGGCTTGGTGGTGTTCGTTGAGCTTACGATAGGCTTCAACACAGCATGTCAGCGTTTGTAAGTAGTATTTGGGACAAGCTTGCAAGGAGTCGTGCTGCAACGCTTTTTGTCCATAGTTTATCACCAGGTGGTGTTTGTTGTGCGATCCATAGAGCATGGCACGTTGAGCTTGAAGCAGGAAAAGGGGGGCTGTGTTTGTTTCCTCCATCGTATCGAGCAGGCGAAGAGCACTGTCGGGATAAGAAAGATGGATTTTCAGCACATGCTTCAGGGTATGGATGGAATCTGTTGAAACGGAAGGGGTGGTTGCTTGAATAGTAGTGGTCAATCCCCAAAAGAGTATAAGAATAACATGCCTCATTGTCTTATGGTATCTTTGTTTTGCGGACTAAAGGTACAATTTATTTTTATATTCTTTCGGGGAAGGAATCGTTTTTATTTTTATCGCGGCAAATTACAACAGGGCATTGTCGTCATTTGCTTTGAATTTTTTTTGATAAATAACTTGTTCGGAGTTGGCATTTGTAATCTCGAATACATAAGTACCTTTCCAGCTTTTTTCTTTTAATGCGTTTTCAGCTTGCTGGCAAGCGTTCAGTACTTGTTGGTTGCATTCTTCTACGGTTCCAAATTTACTGAAAGGACTTTCGGTGATACCGAGCGCTTTCTTGTAGGCAGCTTCGATTTCACCCATTTCACGCAGGGCGTCGGGGCTTGAGGTGTTTATTTCGGTGAAGCCTAAAGCATACCATACATTGGTTTTTTCGTCATCATCACTGCAAGAAACGACTGTCATCGTGATTGCCAGGATACACATGGTCAGCATGGCTGACATCCATTTGAATTTTTTTTTCATACTATATTATTAAAATTGATTGATTATTTCGTTGGTTGGCGATGGGCTCGAATGCGCTGCTGTATGTTTTGGCGCAGATTTTCGCTGTATACCCAAGGCTCTATGCCGTGATAGTCGCCTACATTTAGTATATTGAGAATGTTGGGCAGATAGCTTCCATCAAATCCTTTCAGCACCAATACTTTGTGCTCGGGCGAGAGGGTCACTGTAATGGTGTCGTGCAAAGTGGCCGGTGTGGCATCGGTTTTCCAGTTCACGGGATTGATGCACATCACGTTGGGTGCACTAATCACTGATTTCAGGTACTTTACATCGGACACGGAATTGTAGCAGATGGTTACCCCCGTGTCGGTAGCTCCTTGTGCGGCCTTGATCCATGGAGCCTTCTGCACGTCATCCGGAGTGACTTTATAGCCCAGCACATAGGCTGCAATCAATTGTGCCCGATGCTTTTCGGGAAGTGTTTTGAGAAGTTCCACCACCGATTTCCCTCCCTGGCTGAAGCCAGCCAAGATGAACGGACGTCCTTGGTTATAGTGGGTGAGATAATGTTCGAAAGCATTCTTCACGTCTTTCCACGCAACTGCTTCATACCTGCGACGAATGGTGTCTTCGTTCAGGGTTGCCCAGGTGTTGAGCGTAATATGACGATAATAAGGTGAATAGAAGTTGTTCCCATCGGCCATATATTGGGCTACTTCCGTCATTTCGGTCATCATGTGCTCGCGGTGCAGGGGTAGGGAAGGGGCGGCCCAATGGCTGATAACACAGTCTGGGGTATACCAGTCAAATTCCCAAGTTGAAGGGATGTAGAACACGTCGGCTCCTTGTCCACGGTCGTTCTGCTCGATGTACCACATGTGAGCGTCGGTATAAGAAGGGGCTTCGGGTACATAGACCTTGGCTACAACAAGCTCGTCTTTCGAATCCGACTTGCAGCTTACTGCCAGCAGAAGCAAGAAGACACAGGCCCAAGCCAACGTGGGCTGCTCATAGGCTACCCACCATTGGTTCCAGAATCTATTTTTAGCTATTTTCATAGTTACATTGCTTTTCATTGTTTTGTACTCTTATTGAGCGATGGGGTGAATACCTCCAAGCTTTAGGAAGACGTTCCAACCGGGTGCCTGACTATAAGCTTCGACACTGCCTTGCGGCACGTGAAGGGTTGCATCATCCGGCAAGCCATCGAAAATATATTCCGCATCGCGCACTTCCACGATAGTAGGTGGCACCTCTGCTTCGCAAACCACCTTCTGCAAGCTGTTGCACACACTGAACGCACCTTCGCCAATCATGGTAAGGCTGGCCGGAAGGGTCACCGATGTGAAGTCTGTACATTTGAATGCCAAGGAACCGATTTTCTTCACCGTAGCAGGCGACTGCCATTCCAGGGTCTGAAGTCTGTAACAGAACGCAAAGGCACAGCGGGAAATTTCTGTTACTCCCGACTGAATCACCACTTTCTCCAGGTATTCGCTTTCGGAAAAGGCAAATTGATCCACTTTCTTCAAACTGCCCGGAATTTCAATTTCAGTCAGTTGGTCGCAGCCCGACAACGCTCCTTCGCCCAAGTGAGTGAGCTGAGGCAGACGCATCGTAGTCAGTCCCGTATTCATAAATGCCCAATCGCCTATTCGCGTCACACTGGCTGGTAAAACAACCTCCGTCAGATGCTTGCAATCCCCAAATGCACCCGGTCCCACAGCTTCCACTTGATAGCCGTTGACCTCCGCTGGAATTTCCAGTTTGCCGAATACTATCGACATGACTGCCGTACCGTAGAAGATGTCTTCTCCTGACTCCTTGATGATACCGCTACCCACCTGGCACAGTTTTTTTTCGGCATCTGTCACCTGGAAAATCGCCGGTATCTCTACATCGCCCATCAACAAAGGAGCGGTGAACACGGTTTCATCGGTCAAGGTAATCGATACCTCGCGCAATTCACTCGTCATATACTCGTCTATTGTACCGGCATTGCAAACAAAGCCTTCGTCAGAACGAGTGGTCAGTGTCCTCTGCTGAGGATTGTAGTTGAACCTTAACGAATCGCCAGCCTCAAAAAGGTGGTGCTTCAAACGGAGGGTACCGGTCGGTTCATGAAGCTTCTCTTCCACGCGGTCTCCATAAAAATACCAAGCCATTCCCTTGCTCTCTCCCAGATACTGTTCACTGGGAATAGCCAGGTAAGGCTGATCTCCTGCAGAATGGAGCACTCCTTTGACCCAGGCATCAGGCAACACCTGACCCAGTCCTTGCAGATACACTTCCTGACCCTGCTGAATCATCTTTCCGGTGTACATTATTTCAATTTTATCAGCTCCGACTACTCCTTTGAACACGAAATTCTGAACGGGAAGTCCGGCCGGTGGAGTCACCAGGTCTATGTTCGCGGGCTTCAGCTTCATCTCACTGATGGCATACGCCACCGTTGGCTCAAGGTGTTTACCCATCCAGTTTCCGTGAACATCACACAAGCCGATACTTAATTGGTCGATATCTTCTACCAGCTGAAAGATTCCTTTTTCGTCTTTCATGAAGGTGATGAATCGTTTGTCAAGATTTGATATAAAATTGACCGGCTTATCTCCGGAGTTATACTGCTTCACACCACGCCACAGATACTTTATCAGTTTGCCTTTGGTCGAAATCACCTGCGGAAGAGGCACCAGGATGCGGTCGTTGTCCATCACCGCTTTGACGTAATAATCATCTGGAAGTCCGAGGTCTGGCAAGAGATTTTTCAGGTAAAGCACGCCCTCCTCTCCTTCTACCGCTTCCACGGTCTTTCCATAGAATGACAGATTGCTACCCATCCCCAATCGGTAGTAATGGTTGCGCCCTTCCATGCTGAAGTGGTATATTTTTCCTTGAGGACGTTCCGTGATGACTCCCGGTTTATCGGCCGGGGTAGGATTGCGGTCGTACACATCGCGGAAGAGGCCTTCCAGCACCTTACCGGTAAATGAATCGTTGGTGGTAGTCGTTTGCCAATAGAAGCGGTTGTTGCCGGAAAAATCAAGGCGTCCTTCGGTTTCACCATTCACTATGAAGCTGCCATCCGGCATCAATTCCCAGGTAAAATTCTTCGAATCTACCTGGTCGCCCACCGTGCGGACGATGGTAGCACTATGATCGGGGAGGAATTCTATGAACATCTCAGCTCCATCCAAGGGCATGGGAAAATCGAACCACTGGTTGTTTTCCTTTTCCTGGGTGGTCACGAAATACCATTTCCCTACCAGAGTGTGTTGGCTGGGCTGTTCATCGGTATCTTTACAGCTAGAAACTATGAAACAGAGGAGGCAAAGTTGCCAAAAATAAAAAATTTTATTCATTGTGTTTTTGTATTATAAATGTATTTATCTGAATTGAATGAATTCTCCCATATTCTGCTGATACATATTTCCGTAGAAAGGAGCGTTGTATACCATGACATGGCTACCCACTGTGTTGATAAACAGGCGGTAGTACAAGTCGCGCAAACTGATGTCGGGCTGTGCCGATAATTGTTCGATGCAGGTAGAGGTGAAGCGATTGCTCATCCACACGTTGAGCTCTTCGTTAAAGATATCAGCCTTGGAGGTTTCGTCGCCATTGGCTGCCGTGAAGAAAAGTAGGCCAGGAATGCCTTCGCAGGCTTCGACCACTCCTCCTGAAAAGCAGGTTTCTACCATCATCAGTAGCTTGCGATATCGTTTCTGCTGGTGCATTTCGCTGAACGTATTCCGCAAATCGTCTCCACTCAGCGCATCTGCGGTTTGATTCCAGCAAAGGTATTTCGGCATGCCGTGTCCGCTCCAGAAGATGAATACATTGTCGTACTGGGTAGATTCGATGACTTTGGGTAGCTGAGGGCTGGATTGTCCGCTCAGGATACGCAGAAAGTCATGCGGCTGCAATTCTGACATCTTGTAGTCTATTTCTACGTTTTCGTATAGGTTCTTTCCTCCTAGGGTTACTTGGACAATACCCGGATGTGGATTCGAAGGTGAATAGGCGATGTCGTCTTCCAGAATCAAGATGATATGATCGTCTGGATATCCCGAGGCTTTCAATTGTTGATAGATAGCAAGAATATCTGCTTGGTGCCGGTAATTATTCCAAGTGGTCGAAGTGGCGACTAATAAGGCCCAATTACTATGGTACTCGGGATAGGTCATGCTTTCGGAATCATTGAAATCTTGCATCTGGCTGGCTTTCCAGTTCCATCCAGCCAGTGTAGCATCGGTACGGTTGCTGCCATCGCTGGTATTGTAGTCTAAGATGATGTATTTCCCGTTATACACCTTGAAGTTGTAGTAGGTGGTGGTCAATACATTGGTGAAAACCTTTGCGTCGAAATCCAACGAACCGGAAGCTCCTTCCAATGAAGGCTGTTTGCCGTTGGCCAGGGCGTCAATCACCAGCCGAATGTCTTCTCCCATCCAGCTGCCCATATTGGCATCCTTGCCCGTTACCAAGGTACGTAGCGCCTTTTGCAAGGTGGTATCCGGATGCAATACCTGATACCAGGCTGCATAAGCTAGCAGCATGGCTGCGTCATAGACTTGGGCTTCACCCAGTGTAGTGCTTTCGCCAAAATAGGTTTCATAGGATACTTCAAAACCCGATTCGGGTGATGCTCCAAAGGTGATGCCTTCCATACCTTCTGAAATAGGTCCTACGGTAGCGATGACATCCGCTCCATACGCCGTGTCGGCAAAGAGGGGACGGGGTACTTCCATACCAGTGCGAGCTTTCTGTTGGAACATGCGCAGCATGGGGGCAATTTCTTCTATCTCGGAAGGGGTACAGATTACATACTCCGCTCCGCAGCCAGCTGCTTGCTGACTGACTTCCGCGACGTTGTCTGAACGGTAAGTAAAAGTCCCTTTATTCTCCAATCCCAATTCTTTGGCCTGGAAAGCAAACCAGTCAATAAAGGTTTTGCCATAGCTGTCGTTTTCCTTGACCAGCAGGGCTACGCTTTTTCCGTCGTAGTTGATGACTTTCGATAGCAATACTTCACACTGGGTAATGTCGGTTTCGGTCATGGCCCATAGATGGCCCGAATTGGCATGGGCCCGTACCAATTCTTCCGTGGTGGCTAAGGTGAAGAATTCCTTACTGTAGTGTGCCAGCTCGGTGGCCAGGATGGTGGCATTGGAAGAATACAATCCTCCAATCACGGCATAGATGTCGGGGCGTTTGGCTAATTGATTGGCTAAATTGGAGAGTTGCTCGGTATTTTCGTCGTAATACTCAAAATTCAGTCGGATGCCGGCCGTTTGATTTCTGAAAGCCTGCTCCAAATGCTTTTGCAGCAACCCCAAGGTGCGCTTCCAGTGCTGGTCCAGTCCTTTGTTCATAGGAAGTACCACGGCAACGGTCTGTTCGGTCCATTGGCGGCTGTCGGATATTTCGTCCGATTCCTGACATCCAGCCAAGAGTATCAAGCAGAGTAATACGAGTATGTTATGGTTGAGTGGCTTCATAATAAGCTTTTTCCTGAGTAATGGCTGTTTGACGATGATTTTCTACAAGCGATTGAAGCGCATCCTGAAAGAGAGGGGATACTACCCAATCTACATATCCACTTTCCAGACCATAGAGCTGGGAAGCAGGAAGTTTTCCTACTGTGGCCCATTCGCTGAGATAGTGATAAATCAAGCGGTCGATGTGCTTGATGACCGATCCCGTAATCTGATTAGACAGATGAGACTGGTCGATATCCATACCGACTAAGTAGGGACAGGAGTCGTATTCGCGTGAATAGCGGTAAATGCCGGCATTTGAACCTCCTGCTACCGGAAAGATGAATGGATATTGTTGACCCCATTCTTTCATTTTCCGATAGGCCAAGTTGGCCGAGATGTAGCCGGTCCAGTCGTTGGCTAGGTAGGTGGTTGCACACGTGCCTTGAAAACCGGTCATAAAGCCTTCGCGGGCAATGTGTATCGGGCTGTCGGTGTTATTGGCCAATACAATCAAGGCCTTTTCTGCCTGGTTCGTGATTTCTGAAGCCGTGATTCCAGCCAAGTAGGAGGCGCCGAACATGGAAATCTGAAAGGTGGAAATGCCTTCGGCATATTGCTTGCTGCTCTCAAACAGGAGTACCTTCTTGTTGGAGGTGAGTTCTTTTCCTACCAACAGTTTTTCTACGATTGGCTCATAGTCGCTGCTGGCCAGCGTAAACAAGGCAGGGGTATGCTGACCTGGCTTTTGGATCCAGTCCGAGAATATCTTTTCAGCTTCTTCTAAGGAAGCGGGTGAATAGAGGTATAGGTCCACTTGGGGATAGTCCATTTTGAATTGTTGCACTCCCTCCAGAATACGGTCATTGTAACTCATATCTCCCAATCCGCCGGGTGAAAACAGGAATACCAGTTGGGGAGTGGGAAGTGTCTCTGCCTCCTGTTCGTTGGAAGAGGAACACGAAAAAAGCATTAGGTTCATTCCCATGAGGAATGAACCTAATGTTTGATAAGCGTATTTGCGTATTTGCGCGAACTTTATCATTCTTTGTTGCTTGTTTGGCCTATTATAAAGATTCTCTTGTCTCTATTGCATTAGAGCATATCCATGCCTTCGGCTGGTCTAAAAACATAATTGTTATTTTCATAATAAGTTCTGGACGCAATGTCGAGAGTGAAGGTCGGAATACCTTCTACGTCAAAAATTAAGCGAATATAAACACCTTCCTTGGGATTGGGAGTGATAACCACGTTTCCCATTTTATCGTTCAAGGTATAGGTGTATTTTTGCCCATTCCATCGGATACCGAGTAAGCAGTCGCAACATTCTTGCGCCTTTTCTGCACTCTCAGCCCCCATTATGTATTGGCCTTCTGTATTATCTACTTTAGTAAAGAATTTTTTACTGTTTTTGTCGATTACATTTTTGATGTATTCTACTTGTTCTTTACCAGTCTTGGGACTGTCGTCATCTGAACAGGAATACAAACTTACGGATAACAATACTGCCAGTATTGGCAAAAGAAATAATTTCATTTTCATAACGATTATTTATTTAAAATTTTGAAGCAAAGCTAAGTGTTTTGTAAGATTCTTTAGTGCGAGTTGAGAACCACTTCGCGATAAATTGTCCGAAATATAGCGACAATTTGTATTTTGTGTAAGATAATAGTTTGAAAAACAGAATGATGTAAAATTGTCGTCATAGGCCGACTTAGGACTATGTCAAGCGGTCAAAGATCTGTAGATAAAGGGTGGCTACTTCTTTGATTTCTCGAATAAATATGAATTCGTCGGTCGTACGTGAACTGCTGTTCCCTATAGCTAAGTCTAATTCCTTTTTTTGTCCATACACAAAGTTGCTCTTTGGTAGAATCATTGGCATTTATAGCATGTACAGTTTTTGGGGGCGGTACCTTCGTTCATTTCGCAAATGTCGTAAAGTGGGTTCAGCTGATTTTTAGTGGGTCATATTTTTTATACTCGCCAAGTATTGCTTACTTTGCATTATGTAGATACTAACTGAAAATTGCGCCATTCATAGTTTTGTAAAAAAAATATTTAAGAAATTAACTTTTTCTCTTTCAATTTCTGCGTTTCTTTTAGTCTGTACGATTGTCCTGTCATATTGATAAGACGAGCTTTATGTGTCAGTCTGTCTACCATTGCAGTAACCAGTACTTTAACAACGTTATGAAGAGACTTGGTTAGCATTTACTGAAGAACTCAAAGCAAATCCAACAGTAACCCTTCGTGCAATCTGCAAAAAGCTACACACCAATGAATGTGGTATGAGCAAGTGGACATCAAGGCATGGTTATTCAGTCAGTCGTTGCAAGGCATCACTGTCACAAAAGCCAGGTGCACCATCATCCTCATTCGTTCGTATCGAACCCAAAGTTCAACCTGTGCAACATAAGGCTTCCATGCTTGCCGGAGTCAGTGTTACTTTCAACAGTGCTACAACGATAAGTATCAAGCAGGGAGATGCGGACAGCATTATCAGACTTGTCAACCTGTACGAGAGAAAGAATGGTGAATCATGTATTCTCTAACATCAGGTAATGTAATCATACAGAACAAAATATAGATACCTAACGTAAGACATACTATCTTTCTTTCTCGATAAAAGTAGTGACAATAAAGTTCTCATAACTATAATAGTTATCGTACATATACTCATATGTCTCCATCATTATGGGTTAAGATAGGGATACTGTCAAATGTTATCATGCTTTGCTAATGTCTTTTTTCTCTGTAATAGATGTGAAATGCCTATTACTAAAAGCAAATAAAAAACAAGAACTTGGTTCGCCAACCATACAAAAATGAAATTATCAATATCGGGGGGAAGATATGCATCATTAGGTGAATATCTAACTCCATCCCAATATTCTTTTAATTCTTCTATTTTAAAATAGTAGGTGTAAGACCATATGTTAAAACATAATAAAATGATGGTTGAAATTACTCTCAAGGTTATTTTGTAAAAAACAATATCCCAAATTACAAATAATAACAGTGTGATTATCAACAAGAATGCTTGTAAAAAAGGAGTGAAATTCATGCCTCCATTTGTATCTACTATACATATAGTCCATCTTAAAATACCTATTATTATTCCAAATAGGAGAAAATAGACCGTATGGTGTATCTTGTTTTTTATGCTCATTTTCCAGAATTGTTGTCAGCTTGGACGTTTGCATACTCTATCCGTACGCAATTCTCACTATTCTTTTCTTCTTTGTATGATGCTCCCTATCTGTTTCTGAACATTGTCCATGTAGCTGAAAGTAATATCATATAGCCACAAATATAAAAAAAAATAGAGAAACCGACAGAGTAGTTTGTTTTATTTTATTAAAGTACTTTTAACGGGGATTTATTGCTGTCTTGTGTTGCCTGCAACCAGCATTTTCAAGCTTTCAGCAGTGAATTGAGGTGGTGTGGGCTTCGTGGCGTGGCAGTTTCTTTAGTGGCAATTCATTTTTATTCAACGCAGTAAAATGATATTTGTTATATGTCTGTTTTAGCTTTGAATACGGGGAATGTTCTCTGTATTTCTGTTTCAAATCCAAACCAATAACCGCATTTTGTATTTTCATCGAGCGGAAGAAAGCAAAGTCGCAGATTACTTTTATATTCTCCATATATCACTTCCCATTTCTCAGGCGGAATCTGATGTTTGGTTTTTACTTTTTCTGCCGGAGTCTTTTTTAAGGACATGCCAGCTTCTATCCAAGCAATGCTTGCTTGGATTTTATATTCAGGATAGGCCAGTTTGCAATATTCATAAAGTATAAGCCCGCGTTTCTCCAAACTCATAGGCTGGTCTATCAGATTTACCTGTATCAGATATTTAAGGAAGTTATGTAGAAAATCTTTGTCATTTAATATTAACTCTCTGGTTAGTGTATGCCAGGCGGGAGTATTGTAGAAAGCATCTAACAGGCGAGACAACTGGCGGGCGGTTTGCAGTTCTCCAACGCTGATTTCGTTGGTTTCCAAAACTTCGTAAGGGGGAAAGGGGGAATAGCGTATTCCAAGTTCTTCTGCCCGTCGACGCATTTCCGTACCTGGAAGCAATTTGAGTGATTCCAGCTGTATCTCTCCTGCATTGTATCCGGCAAGGGTATATACATCTTCAAATATTTCATAGAGGTGATAGAGGGGAAGTCCGGCAATGAGGTCGGCATGCGTTTCCATATTCGGGAGTGAGCATAGAAATTTCAGCCCTTTTAAGGCATCGGATAATTTTCCCATACGGTGGCTTTGCTCAAGAACAGGTTCGCGCAAACTTTGAATTCCTGCTTCGAGGTGAAGCAGACCTTGTGGCAATTGTTTCAATTCTTCTTTCAGTTCTTCAGAAAGAAGAGCTGGATGTATCTCTAAATGAAAATGTATATCGGGATATTCTAAAAACAGCTGAAGCAGTTCTTTTGCGCGATGCGTATTGTAGTTGAATGTACGGTCGAGTACACGTATGTTTTTGATACCGTGTTCGTGAATGGTTTGAAGCCGTTGGCGGATGTTTTCAATGGAGAGTGTACGTATAGGTTTTTCGCCGCCGCTGACGCAAAAGGCGCATGTGTTGAAACATCCGCGTGTGGTTTCAAGTTGCACAAACGGTTTGTCCCAATTGAAGAAACTGCTTTTTTCGGGTGGGATGAGTCTGGAAAAGTTTAAGACGCGGGCTGTTCCATTGTCTCTGTATTGCTTGTCAGTGTCCAAATAGCATAGTCCGGTAATATCATTCCACAGTTCCGGCTGGTTCCGGCAAGTCAGCCATTGGGGAAAGACCTCCTCGCCTTCTCCTCTGAATACGCAGTCCACAAAAGGGTACTTGCGCAGAAATAATTCATTATTTCCGAGGAACTCAGGACCGCCTAATATGAGACATGCTTCAGGAAGTAATACTTTCAGCCTTGAAGTAATATGCAGCAACTGTTCGTGATTGAAAAGCCAGGTTGTTGCAGCTATGATGTCGGGCTTATGGCGGTAAGCTTCGTCTACAACGGTTCCTACATTCTCATTTATCGTGGCAGATACTATTGCCCATTCAATAGATGGGGCGTTTGCTATCTGTGCATGTAGCGCAGGAAGTGCCAATGAAGAATGAGCGTAGGAACTATTTAGGTCTATCCAAAGAATTTTCATATCTGATTAAGTTTCGTCTTTGCAAAGATAGATGATTTTATTGTTAGGATAAATAAAAAAGTATATATTTGCGAACAGTTAGTAAATCCGAATAGGTTCAAATGCTATGAAAAAATTCCTTTATATCTGTTTCTTATTTTGGGTGAACAGCGTTTTTTTGATGGCTCAGGAAAAAAAAGAGAGTGGACAATCTTCACTTTATACGGATCAATATATTACAGATATATATATGAGTGAACCCGACCGTGCCTTGCAGTTGCTGGATGAAGCTGAAAAGAAGAAGGTAATGATGCCTGCGCGCATAAACGATTTGCGGAGTATGGTCTATCGTAATAGATATCAGTGCAAATTGGCTTTTCGTTATGCACGGAGAGCTTATGTTCAGGATTCCATTGCTGGTAATAGTCCTGAACATTTGCTTAAGATGACGATTGCATTGGCGGAGTTATCAAGTTTATTGAGTGAATATGAGGTGAGTAACCGGTATGTTGTTGAGGGCATCAGGCAAGCGAGGGATATGGGGAATAAGCGGGCAGAGGCTAAACTGTTGTTCTGTATGGGAGAAAATAAGCGTTGGCTGTCTTTTAAAAAGGATGCTTACGAAACATTTGATGAAGCTATTCAACTTTTGAGGGATGCTGACGATGCATATGGTTTGCGTATGCTTTCTTATTTCAACGGGGTTAAAATGAGTTTTTTGATAGATGATGGATTAATAGATGATGCGTTGTCCGTTGGGCTATATCGACAGAAACTGTTGGATAAAATGGAAGGCAAGGAAGGAATACAAGCTGCTTATTTGGACTTACAGAAGTCTTATCTGTATTCCAAACTGGCTTATTTGTATTATTGTTTGGGTGATAAGGAGAAAGCGGAGGAGTGCTTTATAAAATATAAGTCTACTTTGGCAGCTTCAACTCCTGCCGGGAAATACGATGCTACTCCCTATTTGTTTGTGACAGGCCGGTATAGGGAGGTTTTAGATAATTGTCGCGAGCTGAAAGAGGTTTTTAGGAGAGAGGATACAATTAATTATCAGTATCGTGGCATTTTGTCTAAAGAGATAAAAGCTTATACCGGTTTGAAGGAATATGAAAAGGCAGTGAAGCTAAGTACTGTTTTCATTGCTTTGACTGACAGCATATATCAGCGTGAAAAAACAAATGCGGCACTGGAATTAGAAACCTTGTACGATGTTGATGAGAGAGAAGCCCACATTGCAGAACAAGCTTTAAAATTGAAGATACGGACAATTTCTCTGGCTTTTATTTTTTTTATAGTACTGCTGGTCTTGTTTTTTCTTTGGAAGGTTTGGCTGCAGAATCGTAATATCAAAGAAAAGAACAGGGCATTGGTGAAGTATGTAAATGAGGCGCTGTCAGAGCAAAAGAAGAAACAGCAATTGTCAGGTGAAGATGATAAGTCTATTCTGTATAATGACTTGGATACAGAATCTTCCGACATTGATAAAGAGTATGAAATCAATAAACAGGTCTTTCAGAAATTGGATTCTTTGATAAGGAGAGATGAATTGTATCTTTCTGCTGATTTGTCAAGAGAAGATTTAGTCAGAATGGCGCATATGAATAACACCCGTTTTGCTAAGATGATAAAAGAAAATACGGGTACTAATCTGAGTGGTTATATCAATGAGTTGCGTTTGAATCATGCTATACATTTGTTGAAGGAACATCCTGAATATACTTTACGTGCTATAGCTGAGGCTTCCGGCATTAATAGTATGCCTACTTTTCATAGTCTGTTCAAGAATAAAACGGGAATGACACCTTCTGAATTTAAAAAGACCCAAATAGATATGAAACAATAAATTATTGTTATACAATATTATAAGACTTTTCTTTATAAACTTTAGGACATTTCTTTATAGCAAGAGCTTTTAAATTAAGATGCTTCATGCAGAAAAGCTTTTCTTTGCAGTATAAAAACATTGCTATGTATATATTCTGTTGGCTGATGCCATATAATATACGCCGAAGTAATGTATGGATATATTTTATGCAATAATAAACGGCTCAGTAGATTTTTAGCGGGGATTATTTTTTATACTCGTGAAGTATTGCTTACTTCGCATTATGAAAAACGATT
>ENA-UEYG01000537-UEYG01000537.1-human-gut-metagenome-genome-assembly--contig:-NODE-537-length-29529-cov-89.484823_pt1 | contig 29529 bp, 16 predicted proteins | sample MGYA00242933_ERZ507934 | MGnify/ENA primary metagenome ERZ507934 (study PRJEB26167, sample SAMN06115527) | human gut metagenome | host: Homo sapiens | place: China:Zejiang | collected 2015-11-10... | reverse complement strand
GTATCGGGGGCTCGTTTACCACGTGCTCGATGACGACGGGCAGCGCACGGGAGCCGCGGTCAAAGCGTCCCGGCTGGGCGATTTCTTCGGATGGAAGGCGCTGGAAGAAAAATTCGACGCCTCGAAACAACGGCTTCGGCAACATCCCGAAACGCTCGACCGTACACGCCGCGAAATCGACCGTGCCCGGAGCGGAAGCCGCAACCGCAAGGAGTTCACAGCCGAACTTCGGAAAAACGGTATCGACGCAGTTTTCCGGGAGAACGATGCCGGGCGGATTTACGGAGTCACTTTCATCGACCGCACGACACATCAGGTGTTCAACGGCTCCCGGCTCGGAAAGGAGTATGCGGCCGACGCTTTCGAGGCGTGGTTCAACGGTCGGGAGCAAGAGTCGTCCACACCCATACAGGAAGAGTTACGGCCGTTGGCACCCCTCGAACCGCCCCAGCCGGGACTATCTTCGGTCGAAGAGTTCGAGGAGTACATCGAGACCCACTACGTTTCGATGCCCGACGTAATAGGCGAACTCATGGAATATAAGCCCGAAAAGGAGTGGGAAACAGCTCCCGAATACCGGCTCTTCCCCCGCAGGAAGAAGCGGCGGCGGAAAATCCGGAAAAGAATTTAACAATCTCGATACGTTACGATCATGCAAGAAGAAGACGATCTGCGCGGCTTGGCCAAAGTCGCGGATTTCATGCGGGCGATCAGCTTTCTGTTTCTCGCCATTCACATCTACTGGTTCTGTTACGAGTGGTTTGCGCAGACAGGATGAACGATTTCCGTCGCAGACCGCATCCTGCAAAATTTCCAGCGGACGGCTGCCTTGTTCTCATCGACGCTCTGCACCAAACTCTTCTGCACGGTATTTCTCGCATTGTCGTGCATGGGAAACCGTGGTGTGAAGGACGAGAAAATATCGTGGAAACATATCACCGCGGCAGGCGGCATCGGCATACTGCTATTCTATGGCAACGGCTGGCTGCTCGGGATGAATGTCGCTACGACCCTGCGGGCGGCGCTTTATACGGCGACGTTGCTGGTGGGATTCCTCGGAATGCTGGCGGCCGGGCTATGGAGCAGCCGTCTGCTGAAAAACCGTATGACGGATGATCCGTTCAATGCCGAAAACGAGAGTTTCATGCAGGAAACACGCCTGCTGAAAAACGACGATTCGTTCAACTTCCCGACCGAGTTCGTCTTCCGGAGACGCAGGCACAGCGGATGGATCAACGTCGTGAATCCCTTCCGGGCGAGTATCGTTTTAGGAACGCCCGGCTCGGGAAAATCCTATGCCCTCATCAACAACTACATCAAGCAGGCCATCGAAAAGGGATATGCGCTCTACGTCTACGACTTCAAGTTCGACGACCTGTCGGTTATCGCTTACAACCATTTGCGCAAGAACCTCAAGGCTTACGGAGCGACGCCGCCGAGATTCTATGTCATAAATTTCGACGACCCGCGCCGTTCGCACCGATGCAATCCGCTCGCGCCGAATCTCATGTCCGACATCACCGACGCATACGAGGCCAGCTATGTCATCATGCTCAATCTCAACCGTTCGTGGATACAGAAGCAGGGAGATTTCTTCGTCGAATCGCCGATCGTGCTGCTCGCGGCGATCATCTGGTTCCTGAAGATTTACGACGGCGGAAAATACTGTACCTTTCCCCATGCCATCGAGCTGCTGAACAAACCCTACGAAGATCTGTTCACCGTATTGATGGCTCACGAGGAGTTGGAGAACTATCTTTCGCCCTTCGTGGATGCATGGAAAGGTGGAGCCGCAGAGCAGCTGATGGGGCAGATCGCCTCTGCGAAGATTCCCCTCTCGCGTATGATCTCACCGCAGCTCTACTGGGTCATGTCGGGAGACGACTTTACACTCGACATCAACAACCCCGAGGAACCGAAGATTCTTTGCGTGGGAAACAATCCCGACAGGCAGAACATATACGGCGCGGCGCTCGGATTGTATAATTCGCGCATCGTCAAACTGATAAACCGCAAGAAGCAGCTCAAAAGTTGCGTGGTGATCGACGAGCTGCCGACGATCTATTTCCGGGGGCTGGATAACCTGATCGCCACGGCGCGTTCCAACAAGGTCGCCGTATGTCTGGGTTTTCAGGATTTCAGCCAGCTAAAGCGCGACTACGGAGACAAGGAAGCCGCCGTGATTCAGAATACCGTAGGCAATATCTTCAGCGGACAGGTCGTAGGAGAAACGGCCCGGACGCTCTCCGAACGATTCGGAAAGATCGTGCAGAAACGACAATCCGTAAGCATCAACCGCAGCGATACCTCGACGTCGATAAACACCCAGCTCGACAGTCTTATTCCTGCGTCGAAAATCTCGACGCTCTCGCAGAGCGTGTTCGTCGGAGCTGTGAGCGACAACTTCGGAGAGGAGATCGAGCAGAAGATTTTCCATGCCCGGATCGTCGTGGACAACGAGGCCGTGAAAAAAGAAATGGCGGAGTACAAGCCCATACCCGAAATATCGTCGTTCCTCGACGCCAGCGGGCGAGACATCATGCAGGAAAAGATCAAGGAGAATTACCGCCGCATCAAGCAGGATGCGCTCGACATCATCGAAACTGAAATGAAGAGGATAGAGAAGGATGAAAAATTGGCGGAAACGTTATTAGGGAAAACCGAATAGATGGAGTTTGGGAAAAATTGCATTAAAAGAGTACGTTTTTCCGGGAAAAATCGGGGATAGTATTTCGCTAATATATCCCGATGCCGACTTCATCTGCGATTAATTGCGAATTTATTTTCCAATCGTAAATTTACAAAGAAAAAGAAATACGATGTTTGGATGAGCCGTCCTGCTTTCGAAGGATATAAAAAATAACTTATTTTAGATTTTCATTGGTTTGACTTAACCGAGTGAAGAATAAACTTTTAGTGAATTATTTGAGAAGTAGAGGTAACAATTTAGTAACCGTGCCCATTTCAATGTTTTACGTTGCTATGCTGTCAAATAACTCTTTCGAAATAAAAACACTATAATATCTCTGAATTTCAAAACCTTACATTTAATTATTTTATTGAAGAATTGCCGTTGTCTTTTTCATCGTTCACCTTTATCGTCGTATTCATCATCTGTTGTCCCACAGCATTCTGGATAATATTAGCCAAATTGTGTTGAGCTCGAATATTTTGATAAGACTCATATTCCCAAAACAAATAATTATCCCATAATCCAATTTCAATTTCTCTAATAAGAGTTTTCATTTTAACTGGATCTGCATTTCCATCAGGCAGAAAATAAGCTGTATTTGCTAATTGAATTCTCAATACAAAAATAATTTGCAATTCACCAGGAGAAAATACCTTATGCCAATCTGGCTGACTTACAATTGTATTTGGGGCATCTTTCTCTACTCGACTTTTAGATTGTACTTCTTCTACATATTTTTTGCCAACATTACGCACTGCATTGAGCCTTAAATTAGAGGTAAAATATGATTCAATATCAATAAAGAACAAATTATCACAATTCCCTTTTTCTATTTGCTGAATCATAGCGTCAATTTCATCTCTATCAATTATAATATCTTTAAGTCGGAGATTTTTAATATCGAAATCATCTTTAGTAGATATTTCAAAAGGGACTCCAATTTTATGTAATGCAACAACAACAGCCCTTTTCTCAGATATATTTAACTTATTATTAAATTCATTGGCTGTATCTATATAACTTTTCTTTGCGTATGCTCTAAACACATTGAGAGCTTTCACGGCCATTGCTCGCACATTCTTAATTTTCTTCTCTTGCTTCCAATGCAAGAAATAAGACCCCCCATAAGTACCAATTAAAGCACCTATGGCACCACTAATAAGTGGCAACAACCAACTCCATATATTATATGTTTCTTGTATATCACCTATCGCTTCCATAACTACAAATACTTATCTAATATAATCTGTTTCTCGATTGCTGCATTTTTTATCAAGTTGCGAGCTTCTGTAATTTCTGATTCCAATACTTCTATCTGAGACACTATACGCTTTTGTTCATCAATGGATGGTACCGGAATCCTATATTTCAAAATATCTTCCTTATTACCCCGTGGCATCTTTAAGCCTTTTTTCCCTTCCATTGCGTATTCAAAAAACATATCACGGCGAAGCATATAGTATATATATTTCGGTAGATACTTATCTGTATTGGATGACCTCAATACAAGAACATCCTTAGAACATCCACCTTTTTTGTCTGCAAACCAAATTTTTTTAAGGTATGGACGAATATTGGAAATCAATATATCATCTTTCTTGTACTCCGTAATAGAAGATATATTTGCTTTTCCTACAAATGGTACAATTCCTAATTTGTTCTGAAGCATATTGTCAGTTGTGATATATGTTTCAGATACAATATCAGTGTATTTTATTGACTTAACTACATATGGGGCAACATTAGAGAGAACTTCATCATTGTATTCAATAGAAGATAGTAAATCTTCTATCTTTACTTCAGAGTTCTTTATTAGTCGTTTTGACAATGATACGGAATCATCAACCTTACCAATCTCATCAACAATCTGTTTTTGAACATCAATAGGAGGAACGGGAATCTTTATCTTTGAATACCCATCCATGTCAATATTAAGAAGTCTAATACCATTTTGTAAAGGTATTGTTCCTCCTTTGCAATAAAAATTGTGCAAAATAATCCACAGATATATTGGATTCACTTCGGAATCATCTTGTACTCTAATTCTTGAACAAAAATTTGAGTAAGAGTATGTTTCGTTATCGGTCTTATCAAATAGTACAACTCTTCCAATAGCTTGTGTATCGCTACCGCCAGATTTTTCTAATATGATATCTCCATATTGCAATGTACGTGTTGCTAATTGAGTTTTTTCAACTTCAATTTCTGCAACATCACTATAATCTAAAAAGCCATTATTCAACTTAAAATTTGTATTGCGTAAGACTTTTGTCATCTGCAATAGACCTTTTTCTCCTTTCCATAAGCCACTTTGAAAGGTTGCAAGTTTATCTATTGGCTTTAAAATATAACGAGTATCAAAGACTACTTTTTTTTTTGAATTTAAGTTTAAGCCTTTTTCAAAAATAGGTCTATCAAAAGTGAGCATATCAATTAAAGATATGCGAGATATATGAGTTTGCATACTCTCCGCTATAGGCATTGCGTAATCTCCTTTAAAAGCTCGATACACATAAGTACTTGCTTTATCGGGATTATCATAACTATTAGCATCGAAGAGCTTGGTGCACTCATCAATGTTTTTGCCTTTTTGAATTGCATGAATGCCCTCATTGCCTCGACGATTTGAAAACTCGTAGCCTAAGAAGCATTTTTCTACATCTTTCTCTCCACTCTTGACGATAACAACCTTTTGGGGATATGCCAATATAAAGTATAAAAGTTTTTCTGCCTCTACGTTTAATATCTCATCGAGCAACTTAGTGTTACTTTTTGCAGAGATTTTCTTTTTATACTCGTAATAAATTTCGTGGGCCCTTACTTTATCATTAGGTGATTTTTGTAGCAATGTAACATAATCGGCATAATTAAGTCCCTCCCAAACATGAGCCACATATTTCGAGGCAGGAGTTTCTATGCCGTTAATAGTAACATCATTTAGTGTGCGAAAATAAGCATCAACCGCAATCTTTGTATTAGCTGCAAAATAATTATCTCTACGGCGTAGAAACAAAACGACAGTATTTGTGTTGGTTGCCATAAATGTATTACTACCCAACTCCGCAATAGCTATAATATCAAAGTATTGTAATATAATCTCACGAGTTTTAGTATAAATACCCGAGTTGCTCAAAATTGAACTTGGCAGAATGACACCTGCTATACCTCCATCTTTGAGTAACTGTTTTATGCGTTCGACAAACAAGCACTCTATTTCGGAACTGTTATCTGTCAATGAATTATACAATTCAAAATCTTGTTCCGTATAATAATCACGAGTTGTTTGGCGAAAAGATGACACAGAATAAGGCGGATTGCTTAACAGAATATCAAATTGTTGATTATCCTTTTGACCATCGTTTCCTTGCTTGCGCAATTTGCCTTTATACTCTTTGTTATTACTGAAATTTGCAAGACCATCACTTAGAATAACATTCGCTAAACCATCACCATGCAAATAGCATCCTACTTTACCGACTTTTACAAGTCGATAATCCTTTTCAACGCCATATACATAGTCTGTCGCCCAGTCAAAATGGCAATTCTGCCAATTGATAAGGTGTTTTTTTGTCTCTTCAATATATTTAGAAGTATCACACCCGTTTATGATATTTTGTACTTCATGCATAAACTCGGTGATAAAATGGCCGCTACCTGCTGCATAATCTATCATATATGGCAAAATCTCGCCATCCTTACGTGATAATGTTTCTGCCATGATAGAATCCAATGGAAGACTCTTTATGATAAATTGAGCAATAGGCACAGGCGTAAAGTACTGTCCTGCCTCTTGTTTAAGTCCAGTAGTAAGTAACAACTCAAAGAAATCGGATAGGTATTGTTGGCGTTTATTGTAGCGGATTCTATATCCTTGAATCAACTCTACAACTTCTTTTACAACTTTTGCATTTTCTTCAAAAGATACACTATCATATACTTCCTTAATTGCAAACTCGTTATTCTTTTCAAGACGGAGTTTGTTCACCTCTCTTAATAGATACTGCTTAGTATCCTCATTCAAGTTGGCACAACGCTTGTCGAAATCCTCATTATTGAAGTCGCTAACAGTTCTATTCAAGAACTTCTTCATACCTTTGCTATAAAGGTCTGTTAAACGAAGCTGGAAATCAACATGATTGTCTCTGCCTTCAAGCCATTGGAACTTTAATTCTTCACCCTCGCCTGTAGTAGTCTCGTCATAAACTTTGCATAGGAAGAGTGTAAAAATCTTATTGAATGCATTACCCTTATCTGAAACTACATTGTGTCGCAGTATTTCAAGGAAGCGGTTGAATATAAAACTTGAATCCTCTGCTTTTATCTCTTTCAACTGCTCCTTTATCAGTGCTTTACTTTGGAAATTGTATGGTTGTACCCAAGAATCAAAAATACCATTATCTTTAGTAAGCTTATTCCATTTTTCATAAATATCCTTTACATCACCATTACGATAATCATCTTCAATCTTGATAATCTCATTTACATGGATAAACTTATTGCCTTTCAATTCTGATGCATACAGCATTATTACATCCGCTTTACCTCCAGATAATTGGAAATAAGTAAACAACTGTCCTCCATCCTTGCGGATTTTTGCCAACTCCTTATTGTACTCCTTACCATATGTCTTACATTCGATAAGCATATAAGGTGTACCATCTTCGCGATTAACGCAAATATCTAATCTTCCTGATGTTCCGTGTCCAGATGGCCAAGTCTTTTCAAGAACTAAGTTTTGAGGTTTGTATCCTTTGGTAAGAAGTCTGTCAACACATTCAAGCACTACAAAATTTTCGGGCTGCGAAAAATTCTGTGTGGTTTTACTTTCTGCTATGATTTTATCACCGTATTCAATATGTTCCTTATCAAAATCAATGGATATGACATAGTTGTTGTGGTCTGAATATATCTTATGATATATACCACTTGTTCCATTCTTAGGAATAAAACCTAATGCTGTTATGTGTTTCTTTACGTCCATAAAACCTCCATTTATAATACAAAAGTAGTAAAATTCCAAATGCGAAGTGAGTTTTTGAATGACTATTTAACAATTAATGCTATAGCATTCATATTTTAAGCCTATTTTGTCGTGGAATAGGCTGCCGTATGTTCTGCCGCAAATTGTCTAACTGTATCTTAAACCACTCAGCAAAGGGCTTTCGGTTGATGGCAAGGATTAACTTCGTTTTGTCCGTCGAGTCTTTCAGCTCTTGAATCCCCGCCTTTTCGGTCGTAAATCTCCGTTTGTGTTTCTCCGAATAAAGTTCACCCGCATACTCCAACGGCTTGTCACTGACGAGCGTTGCAGTCTGCCTTTCATCGAACTTGACAAAGCGGTAAAGTTTTTTTATGCGCAGCATTTCATGCAGGTAGGGACACTATACTGCCTTTGCGATTACCTTTTTCAGAAACAATATTTCCTCTTTGTGTTTCGTTTCCTTGTCTCCTATCTCCCTGCCGTGCTTCTACCGCATTTCCCGTATCTTTCGGCTGTGGTCTGCCTGCATGGTATTCGGGCTTGCAGGACTTCGATGGTTTCCTCGTGGTCAGCTACCTCCCGATGCAGAGCGGTGTTCTCCCTTTCCAACGTCTTTACCTTGTTGCTGCCGAAAAGAGAACCGATACTCTCGGCGATGTTGGCGGCTGCGGTGGTTGCCACCCCTTTCAGCTTCTCGGTCTGTATTTCTTCACATAAAATGAGACCTTGAATATACTACGCATAACTTACTACTTTTTTTGGTTACAAAATTAGTTCTTAGTGAGTTACCGATCGCTATGCAAAATTGTGCAAATTACAGAAAAAGAATATCTTAGCAAGAAATTTGCACCTTTTACGGGAGTAAGAGGTGGTAACTGAACTTTTGTGCAGTTTGGCTTCATGTTGGTTCTGCCCCATAAAGGCAAAGCGTAATAAACATTGTATCAGCTAATTCGTTATGCCTTGCTCATATTTACATTTTCGCTATGTGTTTATTTTAATAAATCAGTTGATAAATATATCAATCTGACAAACAGACTTTTAAGAAGATTTTACAGGGGTTTTAGTAACGATTTGGAGAATGTGCGAAATTCGCTACTTTGCGTAATCATCTTGTCAAATAACCCTTGTCAAAAACAAAGGTAGGAATTTTCTTTGAACTTGCAAAAATATTCGATTTAAGTGCTAAATACAAAACGAAGGCACGAGGTTATGAGCCTCGTACCTTCTTCCCTTTTATTTCTTGTTACCGTGTTAGATGGCTTTGATGACGAATGGGCAATAAGATTAAAATGGTTTTCTGCAAATTACGAAAAATAATTGATATATAGCCTATTTTCCGGTAATAAAAATGTAGCGACGGTGTTTCACAACTCTGTCGCTACCGCTACAACTAAAACAAGTTTTTAACCTTAATTTTTATCTTCATTACAAATGAATACAAAATAGTTGATATTTGCAAATCATCTGTCCGTTTCCGGTACGAGCCATTCGGGGGCATGAAAAAATGGTATGCCGCATGATAGTGGTCGGAAATGCGCCGGAGCCCGATTCGGATGTGTCGGATGGAAAAAAGGACTCCGTCGTTATACGACGGAGTCCCGGTTTATGAGTGAAACGGATCGGCGGGGTTAGAAATTGCCTTTGTCCTTGCGGTCCCACCACAGACGGGTGCCACCGGTGTCGCCGTCGCCTTTCACTTCGGAAGATTCAGCCTTCAGCAGCTGGATGGCATTGTTCACCTCGACGGTGTTGGAGCTCAGTTCCGTTTCGTTGTACAGCAGGCGGCGCGGGCCGAGCTGCGTGTCGATGATCGAGGGGGCCAGATTTTGCTTCGGACGGAAGAGTTTGGGGTAGCCCGTGCGGCGGTAATCGGCCCACGCTTCGGTCGAGAGCGGGAAGTTGGCGATCCATTTCTGGGTGATGATGCGTTCGAGCTTTTCTTCATTCGAAGCGCCTTCGTCCCACTTCACCGTGATACTGGTGGTCGGATCGGAGTTGTATTCCGGCTTCCACGGGTCCGTATAACCCTCAGGTGAGGAGGTATCGTCGTTGATGTAGCTGCTGATAGCCGCATCGTCGATAGCCGCCCAGTCGGGGGCCGTCAGTTTCTTCTCGGTCCATGCTGCCGCGGCGTCGGACTGTCGGTAGCTCTTCTGGTTGCGGATGGAAACCTCGATACCCTTTTCATAGAGTTCCTTTACGCTCTGCTGCCCGGCGTCGGTCCAGCGAAGTTTGGCTTCGGCGCGCAGGAACCAGCCTTCGGCGGCGAACATGATGGGCTGCGGCGTCGCATATCCGCCGGCCAGAAACGAGTAGTAGACGCGCTGGTTGTCGTTGCCGCCGTTCTTATTGCCCAATTCGCAGCCTACGGGAACTCCGATGTATTGCGCTCCCTTGCGGATCAGGATGTCGCTTTCGTTGTATATGTCCTCGTTGTTCTGGTCTTTCTCGCCTGTCGGTTCGGCGGTCTTCTTGACCAGATGGCGGACGTTGGTGGTGAAATAGAGCGGGCGGCGCGGGTCGTTGTAGCCGTTCATGAACGCTACGATCGACGAACCGATGCCCGAATCCAGCCAGTCCATCATGCGGCGCAGTTCGTTCGAGTAGGACTTGTTGATAAGGATGTCCTTGTCTTCGAGGACTCCGGCCTGAATGGCTTCCTTGGCGTATTTTTCAGCATCGACGGGGTTTACCTTGACGATGCGCAGCGCCATGCGCAGCTTGAGCTGGTTGGCGATCTTCTTCCAGAGCGTGCGGTCGCCGTTGCACCAGCAGTCGAACGATGCGAGACCTGCGGTCTCCGTATCCAGTCCTTCGAGCGCTTTGTCCAGCTGTGCGAATATCGCCTTGTAGATATCTTCCTGTTTGTCGTAGGCGTAGCTGCTGGGGCGTTCGGCCAGTTCGTCCGCTGCGAGGACCGACGAATAGGGAACCGGGCCGTAGGTGTCGGTATACTGGAGCAGGTTATACGCTTCGACGATGCGGGCTACGGCTGCGAAGTCATGCTGTCCGGCGGCGTCGCACTGTTTGATCAGCCGGCGGGTGTTGTTGAATATTTTCTGCATGAAGTTCTCGTGCATGCCGCCGCAGAACCCGCGGGCGAGGTCGTAACGCGCCATCGTCCAGTTGCTGTGCGGCACCTCGAAATAACCGCCGTAGTTGTCGATCGACAACGAGGTCCAGTACTGGAACAGGTTCTGGTGGGTGGGGTAACTGAACGAGAGGGGAGTGGAGAACTGCGCTTCGAACGGCAGTTCTTCGGGGTCGATCTCGTAGGGATTGGTGTTCAGCTCTTCGAAATCTCCCGTACAACTTCCCAACAGTGCGAGGGGAAGCGCCATTGCGGTAACGTTTCTAAGAATATTCTTGAGTTTCATAATGTGTAAACGCTTTTGATTAGAAATTCAGTTTCACGTTCAGACCGAAGCTGCGCGTGGTCGGCAGGTTGAAGACATCGAAGCCTTGCAGGCCGTTGCCCGTACCCATCGACACGTCGGGATCCATCGGGGCGTCTTTGTAGAAGAAGAAAAGGTTGCGGGCGATGAACGCAAGGGTCAGGTTCTTCGACTGGCCGAACAGGTTACGGAAAGTGTAGCCCAGCGAAATCTCGCGCATACGGACGTTGGTCGCGTCGTATACGTAATCCTCGACGTTGTAGACCGAGTTGAAGCTTGTCGCGCCCACCACGTCGTAGTAAGCCTTGACGTTCGAGAATTTGATGCCCTCGCGCATCACGTAGCCGCGGTCGCGCGCCCGGCCCGTGCGTTCCGATACGCCGTATCCGTCGAGTGTGGCCTCGGTCATCGAAACGACCTTGCCGCCGATGCGGAAGTCGATGAGCATGCTCAGTGTCAGGTCCTTGTAGCGGAACGTGTTGTTCCAGCCCATGTTCCACTTCGAGTTCATGTTGCCCATGTATTTCAGGTCGGAATTCTGCTCGCCGCCGTTTACGGGGATCTGGTAGTCGGCGCCTTCGGGGGTTTCCGTCACCAGTTTGCCGCTCTCGTCGCGTTTGAGCGTGCGGACGTAGAGGTCGCCATACTGGCCGCCTTCATAGAGGATCACTTTGGCGCCGCCCAAGTTGGAGACCGTTACGCCGTCTTGGATACCGTCGAAAAGCTCGATGATCTTGTTGTCGTTGTACGAGAGATTCAGATCGGTGGACCATGTGAATTCGTTGCCGAAGTCTTGGAACCAGCCGGCCGTCAGTTCGAAGCCTTGGTTCTGGACGTTGCCCGCATTGACGAACTGCGATTTGTAACCGCTCTCCCACGGCAGCGTCACCTCGAAGTACTGGTTCTTGGTGTTGGTCTTGTAATAGGTGGCGTTTACGTGCAGACGGTGCTGGAAGAACTCTCCGTCGAAACCGACCTCGAACGAGTGGGTCTTTTCGGGTTTCAGCGTGCGGAACGGCACCGATTCGGGCGGGTTGATGGCGCCTTGGTCGCCGTAGGTATAGCGCGGATTGGTCTTGTAGACGGGGACGTCGTTGCCGACGATGGAGTACGAACCGCGGAATTTGAACAGGTCGATATTCCGGCCCATGTCCACGAAACGGTTGAGCAGAAGGCTGGCGCCCACCGAAGGATAGAAGAACGAGTAGCCGTCGGTGTAAGCGAGGGCCGACGACCAGTCGTTACGGGCCGTCACGTCGAGGAAGAGCGCCTCTTTGAAGCCGAACGTGACAGCTCCGAAGACCGAGTTGAGCCGTTTGCGCTCCAGTCCCATGGTCGTGCCGTTCATGTAGAAATTCGACGGGTTGAAGATGTTGGGATAGTAGGCGCCGCCGTTGCCCGGAGCGACGAACTTGCTCTGCTCGTAGAGCAGGCTCACGTTGTTCGAACGTGTCTGCATCATGCTGGTGCCGAGGGTGGCGTTGAGCGAGAAATCGTCCCACGTATGGTTGTACTGGGCGAGCAGGTCCGCATAGAGCTGTTCGCTGAAGTAGCGGTTGTCGTCCATTTTGCCGTAGGTGTATTTATTGCCGTAGGACGACGCGTAGTGGTTGCGTACGTAGTGTTCGTCGGCGCGCTCGTAGCGCATGCGGCCCGTGAGCGAAAGTCCGTCGATGATCTGGTATTTGATCGATCCGCCGAATTCGTAGCGGTTGCGTTCGACGACGGGGCGTTCGCGGTTGAGCAGCCAGTAGGGGTTGCTGTTGGTCTCGTCGGTGGTAGTCACCCAGTTCTGGACGTTGGCGTTGAGCTCGCCGTTGTAGGTCTCGAAGTTGCTTTTGTAGCCGTTCCAGTCGCCGCCGCGCGGGAAAGTGTAGGTGCCGACGAGCGGGTTGAAGACGAAACCGCCGGCCGGCTGGTTCGAGATGTGCTGGTTCACGTATTTGGCGTTGAAATCGACCTTGATGTGGTCGTTGAAAAGGTCGAAACCGACTTTGGCGTTGAGCGTGTGTTGCGAGTAGTCGTTTTCAGGGGTGATGCCGCCGGATGTTACGTTGCCGTAGGAGAAGTAGGCTCGCAGGTCTTCGGCGCCGCCGTTGATCGAGATCGAGTTGTTGGTCGTCCAGCCCGTACGGAAGAACTTCTCGGCGTAATCGGGAGCCTTCGACGCGAGTTTGTCGCCCCAACTGTATTGGCCGTTCGCCCCGTATGTGTTCTGGAATTCGGGCAGCGAGAGCGGGGTGTCAATGGTCGTGTTGCTCGATACGTTCACCGCCAGACGCCCTGCCATGGCCGATTTGGTCGTGATCATGATGGCGCCGTTGGCGGCTACCGCACCGTAGAGGGCGGCGGCCGACGCGCCTTTCAGCAGGGAGATCGAGGCGATGTCGTCGGGGTTGATCGTAGACATGGCGTCGCCGCCGTCGCGCTGGGCGCCCCAGTTGCTGTCGACCTGATCGGACGTGATGTTCATCATCAGGGGGACGCCGTCGACGACGACCAGCGGCTGGTTCGAGCCGTTGATCGACTTGTTACCGCGGAAGAGTATTTTCGACGATCCGCCCGCGCCCGTCGAGTTCGGGGTAATCTGCAGACCGGCGGCCTTGCCCTGCAGCGCGTTGATCATATTGACCGACTTGATGTCGGCCACGTCATCGCCGCCGACCGTTTCGGCAGCATAGGAGAGTGTTTTCGACTGACGTTCGATACCCATGGCAGTCACTACGACTGCGTTCAGCTGGTTGGCGGTCGTCGTCATCAGGATGTCCAGTGTCGTCTGACCTGTGTAGGTCACCTCGTAGGGGTCGTATCCTACGTAGGTTACTTGCAGTACGTCGCCGGGCTGCAACCCTTCCAGACGGAATTTGCCGTCCATGTCGGTTGTCGTTCCGCGCGTCGTGTTCTTCACAATCACCGTTGCTCCGAGAAGCGGCCCGGAGTCGTCTTTGATCAGGCCTTCAAGGGTGCTGCCCCCCCCCTCCTGCGCGTAGGAACGCAGAGCGGTAGCCGGCGCAATGAGGCAAAAGGACGTCATCAGAGCAAAGCAGATGAAAAGTGCTCGGTTGGTTAATTTCCTCATAAATAAGTGGGTTTTAGTTGAACAAGAGTAAAGATTCCGGAGTGACGCCGTATCTTTGGTTTGATAGAAAAAGCAGTGTTATAGCGGCATATTTTAATGTTAAAAAGTAGTGTTATGAAATCAAAGATAAATATATTTTAATTAAATATCAAATTATATATTAAAAAATAATACGTGAAGTTCAGTATGTCCATAATGATATTTCGATTGTTTATTTCATTATAAATATATTGAATTTCAGCAAAATACACAAATGTCTTTGTATAAATTTTACGCATGATTTATTCGTGTTATGTTAAAAATATTAACGGACGTTATACGGATAATCATATTTGCAAATTATTCTCGTTGTTATATTGAAAACCATCTCCGCTAATTGGTGAGGAGTACTCTGCGTTTTCCGATGGTTTACGCCTAACTTTTTACGCTTCGTGTCGGCACGAATTTCTTTCGACTGATCCTCGTCCTCGGTTTTTTGGCTATGGGCTGGATTTCGGCAGACACTTCGGCTTTAGGCTTCCGCCCCCGCCTTTTTGGAGGCACTACCTGCAGGCAGTCTATGGCTTTCAGCCGCTCGTATTCCTCGCGCAACTCGTCGATGATCCGTCGGTTGTTGCTTGCAATACAATCGCGCAGGAGTTTTACATCTTCGCGGCTGAATCCGTAATGTTTAATCGTTTCGCGCGTCAGTTCGAAGGGCGCGTTTTCCAGAACCGCCCGACGGCACAGGTAAGCCAACAAATGCGGATATTCCGTTACGAAAATTTCTACCGTCAGCTCCTTGCGGCTCGTAGCGCAGAAACGCTCCTCCCCGTTGAAAGGGTTCTCCATCAATTCCCATTCGGGAAACTTCGTGGCCCATTGCTCGCGAAAAAAATAGGCATTGAAATTAACCCGGAAAGAATCGATGCGGCTGTCGAAGTTTTCGTAATTGTCGTTAAACTCCGCAACTGAAAATGTCTTTTCGTCGGGATGGCTTTCTTCATCGTCCAGCGTAATCCAAAATACCGATTTCGGAGCACCGCACAAGATTGCATAGACAAAATGCGCCTTCTTTTTCAGATCATCGAAAAATTGCCGGATGTCGCTTTTGCGGATGTCGCAATCCAAACAGTCTTGAAGCAGATTCCCCAGCGTATAGGATTTTTGTGGCATGGTTCAGTAGTTATGGGTTTATAGAACAATTCTTAAACGTACGCAAAGGTTATAGGCACTTCGAGAATACAAAATAAAGGGACGACCGAATTGTAATTGCAATAAAATAACGATTGTCTGTTAACTAATCGTGGTTGGTCATCCCTTTTTCTATTAAAAAGACAATGCCAAATACGTTAGGCGATGGTTGTGTGACAGTGATGATGTAAGTCCGTATCGAGTTTCGGCATTGCATTTAACAAATATCTTAAATTATTGTGAGAATACAAAATATATCGTAAAAAAACAGGTGCGGAAACAGTAAAGTCAGTAGTGGGAAAATATGAAGCTAAGATTCGAGTATCCCGCACCCGTTATCGTAAAATTGAAGTATCGAAAAAGAGGGGCGGTAACGGACTGGTACGCCTCACACCACGATAAACGAAAAAGAGCATCCTTCGGCTTATCGTTTCCGTCCGCCCCTCGGCTTCCGAAACGCGAGCCTATGGAGGCAGGAGATTTCGGAAGCATTGTTACAGAAGAAGCAGGAACCGCAACGGACTTACTTGACATGATAGCTACATCACTTCCCTTGTCACTCTCTTTTTTAGCGGTTCCTGCATGATGAAAAACGGGTGCGGGACTGTCGATGAAAAAAATAGTGACGCAACTTCGACATGAAGAATTCCAATGTCCCGCACCCAGTTCGGAGAACGGCCCGCCGTTACCAGATTTAGGTGCCTTTAAAGCGGGATTATTATCGACGGCGAGCGTTCTCGTTACAGCGAATGACGGCGCCCCACCCCGCACCGACCGAGGGTCGGCGGAACGTGATTCTTTCCGATTGGGAGTATATGGCCGTAACATCGTATTATTAAGGGTTCGTTATTAAAATCCTCGTTCCGGCCTAAACACATAAAAAAGCACGGAACGCAGGTACAGCCCCAACGGTCGGCCTTGCGAGCCTTGGATTGGTAACTGCCCTTACGCCCGTGCCCGCCCACGGCACAAAGCCGCAGGCATGACAAGGGTTTCAGACAAATTTTACACCAATCCTAAAACCTATTATATCGCTATAATAGTCGCAAGTTTACCGCTGGTATAAAGGTTGTCCTAACCTTATGAATATGTTACGGCTATGGCGCCGTTTTCATCCGCAAAGGTAACATATCTTTTTCAATTTTAGTTATGCGACCCGACTGATGCCATAAAAGAATGACGAAACGTGAACCCGGCTCTGAAGAACCCCGCTGTCCTTTACAAGAAAGGTATGCGGCTTGCGTTACTTACGCTGCGTAGGTCGTAGGAAACCCGTCTGACTTCGTAACACAAGAGGCCCACGCCCGTCAGGTGTAGTTGCCTTAAATGTACTGCCCCGTCAAGGCGTGGTACGACCCGACAAGGACTCTCTTGTTGCCGCAGACTGTAAATTTCCTACGTTTACGCAAACAGCAACGCGATTCACGCCTTTACAGCGGATCGCTTGTCCCAAAGGTAGCACAAAAAATTCGAATCCGCAATATGTTGCGGGCACTTTTTGTGCCGTAGGGTTTATGCCGCCCGAATAGCCCATGTTCTGGCTTTAACGGAATACGCCGTCCTAAAACAACAACGGGACGGCCTTTTGGTTCCGTCCCGCTCGTGGTTACATCTTCATCCCGCGCCTTTGCTCCGTTTGTTCGATGTCAATTCCTATCCGCTCGTAAAACTCCTTTCGTTGCTGTCTGAACCACTCGTCGCAGTCCTTTCCGTTTATGGTGAACTGGAACCCGCTCGGCCCGTCCTTGTCGGGTTTGAATTGGAGAATGACATCGTTCGCCCGAAACGTATGATTATACCTTATCGAATGCAGCTCGCCCGTATATCTGTAAGGTTGCATCGTAAACAACGCTTTGGTCCGCTCCTTGTCCAACCCGACATCCTTGCAGTAATTTTCCCATTTCAACAGCCCCTTTACATAGGGACACAACTCATCGACACGCATCAAGGCTTTTATGACTTGTTGTGCTTCCTGTTTAAGGTTGGCCACCTCTTTATCGTGTCCGGCCTGCATGGTCTTGATCTCTTGTTGCAGTTGCCCGATGCACTTATCCTTGTCGGCAATTACCCCTTGCAAATCTGCAATCTGTTTTTCATACCTCGCGGGCTTGGGGTCGTGGAATAACGCTCCGATCCTTTCTACGGCTTTCGTCGTGGCATCCACGGCCACGCCTTTGAGTTTGTCGGTCTTGATCTCCCGCCGCGTCTGTGCCAACTCCGTTTCGGCTTTCTCCAATTCTTCTTTCTTCTTCCTCCGCTGTTCGTCGATAATGTTGCAGTCTGTCTGCGCGGCTCGTTGCTGTGCTTGGAGTGCGGCAATATCTACCGTGAGCGTCTTTTGCTGTTCTTTCAGATTCTCGATCTGTTCGGCCATTTCATTTTTCCGGACGAACACCTCGCGGTAATACTGCTGCGTGGAAATATGTTTTGCTTCCGATCCCTCGACGCCGCGTTGCAGTCCGTATTTGGCCATCGCTTCGGCATAGGTGGTCTGGTAGGCTTTGAGTTTGTCCCGTGCCATCACATCGTCGGCACATAGACGCGGGCGGTCTTTCTTAGTGCGATAGGTTCTCTTTCCGCTTTGGGCGTTCTTCTCCCGCTCCAGCTTGGCCTTTCTGCGTTCGCCCCGTGTGATCGGCACGACGGTCGCGTGTATATGTGGTGTTTTCTCGTCCAGATGCAGGACTGCCGACACAACGTTTTCCTTTCCGAAGGTCTTTTGCAGCCAGCCGCAGGAATCCTTGGCCCAAGCATCCAACTGTCCGGCCTGCCGGATACGCTTCATATCTTCGGGGCTTCCGGAGAGCATGACACGCAACGCCCTTACTTGGTTCTTTCCGATCTTGCGTTCCAGTCCTGCATTGTCCAGCCGGTGCTGGATCGCTTCGGTACGGTTGGTAACTCCTTTGGGGAACTCTACTAATTCTTCGTTCAGGTAGGTAAGTGTCGTTATGACGTTGGCGGGTGTTATTCTCCGCTCGACGTGTCCCGACATGGCGGCGTCCGTTCCGGCTGCCTTCTCGATATGCAATACGACATAGCCCATAGCGGTATAGTTTCAGGTGGTTTGGATAATCTGTTCTCGGCGGCATCGGAGCGAAGCGGATAAGGATTCGGAGTTGTCCCGGCCGTCCGGCTTGCGGAGTTGCCGCCGCAAGGGGTGTCCAGAGGGGCGCCGCCCCTTTGGCCTAATGGGGCATTTTCAGCGTTGCGGAGCAATGCGGAAAGAAAATGCCCTAATAGGCTATGCCTTTTGTAAAAAGGCGCGGGCGCGAAGCGGCCGATGGGTGGGCGACGGTGCCGCCGTCATGTCCGTCAGCAGGGGAAGCCGATGAAAGCGAACCGACGGCCCGGAAGCCCGTGCCCCTGTGCGCCCGGAGGGATCCTCCGTAAATCCCGAAGGGCGCACAAGGGCGGAAGGGCTGTTACTCCGCCAGACGGTATTTGTCGCCGAGGCGTTCGGTGAGCGCCGACATGTCGCGGCTTATCTTTTCATTGGTGATCTTCGCGTAGATTTGGGTGGTCTTGATGTTCGTATGCCCCAACAGGCAGCTGACGGTTTCGATAGGCATACCCTGCGAGAGCGTGATGGTTGTGGCGAAGGTATGCCGCGCCATGTGGAAGGTCAGTTTGTTTTTAATGCCGCATTGCTTGCCGATCTCGCGCAGGATGTCGTTGCAATGGCAGTTGCACGGCATATAAAAGACATGGTTGTCGAGCCGCTGATCCGCGTATTTCTCGATGATGCGTTTGGGAATATCCAGCAGGCGGATACGGCTTTCGGTATTGGTTTTCTTACGTCGCGTGATGATCCACAGGTTACCGTCGAACATAGTTTGAAGGTTGTCCGTGGTCAGCCCTTTCACGTCGGCATAAGCCAGCCCCGTGAAGATGGAGAAGACGAACAGATCGCGGATGCGGGCATGCGCCTTGTTGGCCGTTTTATAGTTCATCACGGCCTTGATCTCCTCTTGCGAGAGATAACCCCTGTCCACGCTTTCGGGAGAGTTGATATAGCCCGAAAACGGGTTGAACGGCAGGCGCCCGTCGTTGCGGGCAATGGCGACGATATGTTTCAAGACGATCATGTAGCCCCACACGGTATTTGTGCGGCATTTCTTCTCCGTGCGCAGGAAATACTCGAAATCGTTGATAAAGGTAAGGTTCAGTTCTTTCAGCGGGATGTCCTCCCGGTGGTAGGTATGGGCGAGGAACTCCCGCACGCGCTTACACACGCAGCAGTACTTTTTCCATGTGGCGACCTCACGGTTGAAACCCACCTTTTTCCGGTATTCGACATTGTGCTGTTCGAAGAGTTTCAACAGCGTTTCCTGCTTTACTCCGATACCGAGGTAGGCATCCCGCAGTTTGGCGGCCGTGACATAGCCGTCCGACTGCATCAACTCCTGATAGCGGCGGTTCACCTCGACGCGGATTTTATCGACGGCAAGATTGATTTGCATGGCCTCGACGCTCTTGCCCGTCGCCCGGCCGTTCTTGACATCCCATAAACGCGGAGGAACGTCCATTTTGCAACTGAATTGTTTGACCTCGCCATCTACTGTAAGACGGCACATCAAAGGCAGATCGCCGTTGGGGCGGGCGCTGCCTTTCTTCACGTAAAATAAGACCCGAAACGTGCTTCGCATAATAAACCCGATTTTTGGTTACAAAGTTAATACCTGTCGGGCCGTTTGTCAAGATGTAAAATTGTGCAAAACACAGAAAAAGAATGTGTTACGCTTCAATAGCGAAGTAAATTCCGCGTAATGATCTGGTAACGATTCTTTGTCGGCGATAGGCTGTAAAACCGTATCGAACCAATTTCCGCATAACGCAAATTAACGCGCTATTAATTACAAGCCAACACTTTACACCTCTCGTTGCGCTATCCTGCTAATCCGCTGAAAGTTTATTTTACGCTCAAGACTTTCCCTGCCAACCCGTGCCTCTTCCCGCCAGAAGGGGCGCGTTTGGTGTTATGAACTGAAAAAGGCTTTATCTTGCCGGCGGATTTTCACCATTCATTCGATTTATTCATTTAATTATCTGCATTATGGCAAGAGAACAGGAAAAGCTATCGAAGGACGTGCTGGCCGTCCTCGACAAAAAGACGAACGATCTGCGTCTGGTCAGCGAGATGAACGAGCAGACGGGAGAGTTCAACACCGTGAGCACGGCTCCGGGCGATCGGCGCAGAGCCCTTTCGTTCGACAGCCGAACGGTTTTAGGAACCTTTTTCGAAAATCTTCGCAACCAATACGGACGCCCGTCCGACCTGGGCTGAAGTTTCTTTCGGATCGGAATCGAAAAACTCGACCGAGCCCTCGACTCCATCATCCAAGTCCGTGAAGGCAAAGATCAGGACGGCTCCCTGGCCAAAGAGGTCTCCGACTACGAACTCAACAACGAGGGGCGTATCGCCAAGTTCGCCGACCGCTATAAGTTCGAGGAACGGGAACTTCCGTGGGATCAGATTCAGGCGTTGGGCCTGAACAAAGAAATCCTGCTGGAGAATCAAAGCATGGGTGACATCCTCAAGGGACGTATCCCCAACAAACTGGTACCGCTAAAACACAAGGTGGACGGCCGCTGGGTCGATCTGGGCCTCGGCACGATTTCGCCGATCCGCGACGATGCGGGCAATGTCCAACTCCGTATCTTCACACGTCTGGACGAGCCGCAGTACAAAATATCGCCGTATAAGGAGCTCTTCACGGACAAGGAAATCGAGCGCCTCGAAACCGACGGACATCTGGGTTCCACCAAGAAAATGAAAGATTTTACCTCGGGCCGCGAGTGCGAGTGTTATGTCAGCGTCCATGAGGCGACGAACCGCCTGACGACGCTTCCGGTCGATGCGCTGACGCTCCCCACTCGAATCTACGGCAAAGAGATCGGCGACGACATCGAGGCGCTGCGCTCCGGCAAGGAGATCTTCGTCGAAGACATCCACCTCAAGGACGGCCGGGTCATCTCGGGCCATGCCCGCGTGGACGCCAACCGCGGAGACGTGGTGTTCCGCAACGACAATAATCCGCATCTGCGCATCCACGATACGGTTTTCGGAGTCAAGGTAAGTACAGACATCCAGGCGAAGCTGGCCAACCACGAGGTCGTCTTCATCCCCGGCATGAAAGTCGGCGGCAAGACGATCAGCACCGACCTTCGTTACAGCGACACGGGCCGGCCCCTGTTCGGCAACAACGCCCGCAATTACCGTTCGCGTCTGGGCGAGGAGAACCCGCGTCCGCGCCAGCGCGTCCGCCGGCGTCTTCCGTCGCTTCCCGGCGCACAACCCAAAGGCATGAAAATCGGTTAGCCATTATGAAACGACACGTAGAAGAGAAAGAGTTGCCGTACTTCGCGGCAACTCTTACCGCTTATTTGCGCGAAAGCCATCCTGAACTGCTCCCCGACAAACACTTCATCGCCGAGCGGAGCGACCATGCGGCCCAGACCTATGAACGTGCCGTTCGCAACGGCAACAGCGTCTACGAGGCTCTGGAACTCTCGAACGCCGTTCTGTACCAAGACCTGCGTTTTTCGAAATACGATGCGATCTTCGAGGTCGTATCGGAATGGTTCCCGGAGGTCGCAGCCCGGCAGCGCACCGCTTTCTGTCTGAAACTGCTTCCCGTCTGCGAAGAGGTGTTCGAGATGTACGACCTGACCGACGACTTCGAGAGCAGCCCGTCCTATAAAAATCTTCTATTGGAACTCACCGGACTCATCCAAACCCACATCGAACTGCATGGCATACAATAAAAGAAAACATCTGGAGGCGAATATCGCCGCCCTGCGTATCGCTTTCGCATCACCGGCAGTACTGTCCCCACAGCAGCGAGACGCCCTGGCTGCGTACAGCGGCTTCGGAGCGTTGAAATGCGTCTTGCAGCCGGCCGCTGCGGACGACGACCTCACGCAATGAAAGACAGACCGGGAACTCTTCCCGCAGGTGAGGGAACTGCACGAACTGCTGCGCCATTATGCCGGCAGCGAACAGCGGTATAAAGACCTCGTGCAGAGCATGCGCAATTCTACGCTGACGGCATTCTACACTCCGCCGGCCATCGTGCGTGCGCTCGCCGAGACGCTCCGGGATGCTGGCGTCGTTCCCCGGCGGTTGCTCGACCCCAGCGCCGGGGCCGGGATTTTCCCTTCGTCGTTCCGGGAGACCGCCGACGGCGAAGTCGAAATCCTCTCTTTCGAGAAAGACCTGCTGACCGGACAAGTGCTCTCCACACTGGCCCGGGAACGAGAGCAGGTCATTATCGACGGTTTCCAAACCATCGAAACGGCCTATGACAGTTATTTCGACGTAGTAACGTCCAATATTCCCTTCGGTGATACCCGGATCTTCGACGCATCCTTTCGGAAGAGCGACGACCCGGTTCGACGGCAAGCGCTCAAGGCCGTTCACAACTATTTCTTCATCAAGGGTCTGGATACGCTCCGCGAAGGCGGTATTCTGGCGTTCGTCACCTCGGCGGGCGTCATGGACGCTCCCGGCAACGAACCCGTCCGTCGCTATCTGATGGAGCATGCGCGGCTGGTTTCGGCCGTGCGGCTGCCGAACAACCTCTTTACGGAGTATGCCGGCACGGAAGTGGCCAGCGATCTCATCGTCCTTCAGAAATGGAGCGAAAAGCGGGAGCTTACCCCCGACGAGCAACGCTTCGTCAGTTCGTCCGAGATCGGCAACGGAATTTACCTGAACGACTACCACCGGGATTTCAAGCACGCGATCCATACGACGGTTACGCATGAAAAAAGTCTCTATGGACAATCCGCTCTCGTACTGCACTACGACGGAGGCCCGGAACGGATCGCCGAGCGGCTGCGCGGAATCCTCGCAAATGATTTCGCAGCCCGCCTCGACACCGAACGATATACGCAATATCTCCGTCCGCTCCATATTCCGCAGGCGCAAACCGTGCCGCCGACCGCCCGGAGGCAAAATCGGGTCGCGGCTCCGCAATCCGTGGCGCCACCGGAGCTGGCATCCGTTGCACCGGCTCCGGAAGTACCGGCTCCGGCCGCATCGCTTTTCGGCAGCGCTGCCGCCGTTCCGATCGCCCGCCGTCCGCTGGGACAGCGGCGGGCCGGGCGCAGAACGGATACGACCGGCATGTCCGATCTCTTCACGCAGGGAAATCTGTTCACACAACCGGCGGAGGCAGCGGATGCCCCGGCAGCAATCACTGCGCCGGCTTCGGAGAATAAAGATCCGCGGCCCTTTACCGGCACGATGCTTCCGCACTACAAAGAGCGGTCGTTGGTTCTGTTCGAAGGGCAGGTCGGACGTTTGGGCGGCCTGACACGACAGGGCTGCACGTTCCATCCCGAAGAGCTGGGAACCTTGTCCCGATACCGGGCCGAACGCTATATCCCGCTACGGGATACCTACCAGCTGCTCTACCGGCTCGAAATGCAGAACGAGATCGAATACAAGGGTCTGCGGCGCAAACTCAACGGATGTTACGAGAACTTCACGGCTCTGTTGGGCGATCTGAACAAGAAGGAGAATGCCGCTTTCATCCTGAATGATCCCGGCGGGCGGGAGGTGCTGGGGCTCGAACGCTTCGTAGAAGGCCGAAAACAGCTCTCCGACATCCTCCGACGCCCCGTATCATTCGATCCTTACGAGCTCAAGCACGTCGATACGGCGGCCGAAGCGCTGGCCGCCTCGCTCAACAAGTTCGGACGGGTGGAGTTTTCCTATATGGAGTCGCTCGCATCGCGCTCCCGGCAAGAGCTGATCGACGAGCTGGGCGATCTCATTTTCTATAATCCGATGGTCAAGGGGTATGAAATCCGCGAACGGCTCGCGGCAGGGAATGTCGTCGCCAAAGCCGAATGAATCGAAAATTACCTCAAAGAGAACCCCGACGACGATGCCTGCCGCCGCTCGCTCGCGCTGCTTCGTGAGGCCGCACCCAAACGCATCGAGTTCGAGGAGCTGGATTTCAACCTCGGCGAGCGATGGATACCGACCGATATTTACGAAGGCTTCTGCGAGCATTTCTTTCAGGTGCCCGTATCGGTAAGCTATTCGACGAAGATGGATGCCTTCGGCATCGAGAACCACGGGTACAGCCCTCTGATCTCCCAGAAATACGTCGTCAAAGGGGACTTCGAGGTCTACGACGGTATGGATCTGCTGCATCATGCCATGCTCAACACGCTGCCCAACATCAACAAGGACGGCGGCAAGGACGAACACGGCAAGACCATCCGGATTCCCGACTTCGAGGCCCGGCAGAAGGCCGACACGCTCATCACCGAAATCCGGCAGGCGTTCGTCGAATGGCTGCATGCGCAGCCCGACGATTTCAAGGAGCGGCTGACCGATCTCTACAACCGCAAATTCAACTGTTATGTCCGTCCACGCTACGACGGCAGCCACCAGCAGTTTCCGGGGCTCGACCTGCGGGGGCTGGGCATCGAAGACCTGTATCCCAGCCAAAAGGATGCGATCTGGATGATCAAGCAGAACGGCGGCGGCATCTGCGACCACGAGGTCGGTACGGGCAAGACGCTTATCATGTGCGTCGCAGCGTATGAGATGCATCGTTTGGGACTGGCCCGCAAGCCGATGATCATCGGTATCAAAGCCAACATCCACGAAATCGCCCGAACCTTCCGCACGGCCTATCCCAATGCCCGTCTGCTCTATCCCGGCAAGGAGGACTTCACGCCGGAGAACCGCCTGCGGATCTTCAGCGACATCAAGAACAACAACTGGGACTGCATCATCCTTACGCACGAACAGTTCGGCAAGATACCCCAGTCGGCCGAGGTGCAGCGGCAGATTCTCCGGCAGGAGATGGACGACATAGATGAAAATCTGGCGTCCTACGAAAAACAGGGCGGACATGTGGACGGCTGGATTCTGCGCGGTCTGGAGAAGCGCAAAGAGAATCTGGATGCCAAGCTTCACGAGTTGCAGGAGACAATCGACGCGCAAAAGGAAGATACGGTAGATTTTCAGCAGATGGGAATAGACCATCTGTTCGTCGATGAATCGCACAACTTCAAGAATCTGATGTTCAACACCCGCCACAGCCGCGTGTCGGGACTGGGAAATACCGACGGCAGTAAGAAAGCCACGAACCTGCTGTACGCCATCCGCACCATTCAACAACGCACGGGGCGCGATCTCGGAGCGACGTTCCTTTCGGGAACGACCATCGCCAACTCCCTGACGGAGCTGTATCTGCTGTTCAAGTATCTGCGTCCCAAAGAGCTGGAGCGACAGGACATTCCCTGCTTCGATGCGTGGGCCGCGGTATTCGCGCAGAAAACATCGGAGTTCGAGTTTTCGGTGACCAACGAAGTGATCTCCAAAGAGCGTTTCCGCTATTTCATCAAGGTTCCGGAGCTGGCCATGTTCTACAACGAGATTACCGACTACCGCACGGCCGCAGACGTGGGAATAGACCGTCCCGAGCTGGACGAGGAGTTATGCCAGATACCTATGACCGACGATCAGCAGGCGTTTTTGGACAAACTGGTGCTCTTCGCCAAGACGGGCGATCCCGAACATATCGGACGCACCGACCTGAGCGACGGAGAGGTCAAAGCCCTGATGCTATTGGTGACGATGTACTCCAACAAGCTCTCGCTCGACATGCGGCTGATAAGTCCCGCGTATGCGGATTCACCGGGCAACAAGGCCAGCCGCAGTGCCGCCAACATCGCTGAATACTACCGGCGATACGAAGATCAGAAAGGCACGCAGATGGTTTTCTGCGATCTCTCGACCTATAAACCCGGCATCTGGAACGTCTATTCGGAGATCAAACGCAAACTGGTCGAAGACCACGGTATTCCGGCGCAGGAGATCCGCTTCGTACAGGAAGCCGCGAGCGACAAGGTGCGGCAGGCGATGTTCGACGCCATGAACGAAGGGAAAATCCGGGTGCTCTTCGGCTCGACGCAGAAACTCGGAACGGGAGTCAATGCCCAGCAACGGATCGTCTGCATGCACCACCTCGACATTCCGTGGCGGCCGATGGATCTGGAACAGCGCAATGGCCGCGGCGCACGGAAAGGCAACATAGTCGCCAAGGAGTATGCCGGCAATAAGGTCAAAGCCTATGTCTATGCCGTTCTACGCACGCTCGATGCCTACAAATTGAATCTGTTGCACAACAAACAGCAGTTCATCGACCAGCTCAAGCGCAACCGGTTAGGTGCGCGGCGGCTGGACGAGGGGGCCATCAGCGAGGATTCGGGGATGAACTTCGCGGAGTGGATGGCCGTGGTGTCGGGAAATACCGACCTGCTGCAAAAGGCCAAGCTCGAAGGCAGGATCGCGGCGCTGGAGAGCGAGCAGACAATCTTCATGCGCACCCGGCATGAGGCGCAGAGCCAACTGCAGCGCTACACGGCGGAGATCGGACGACGGGATGCGATGCTCGAACGTCTGAAACGCGACTGGGACTATATCAACGAGGTGGCGCCGCCGGACGCCAAAGGCAAGCGGGCCAATCCCCTGCGGATCGACGGCGTGGAATCCGCGGATATTGTCGCCCATGGCAAGCGCCTCGTGGAGATCGACCGCACCGTAAATACCGGCGACGATTACCAGAAAATCGGCACGCTGTTCGATTTCCGCATTCTCGTCCGCACCGAGCGAATGCAGAAAGACGGGCTGGCGCTCACGGTCAATAAATTCATGGTCGAAGGGTTGGACGGCATCAAGTACACGTTCAACAACGGGCATCTGGCTGCGGAGCCGAAAACAGCGGCGACGAACTTTATCCGGGCGCTCGACACGATACCGTCACTAATGGCGACCTACGAGAAAGAGAAAAAGCAATTCACCCGCGATATTCCGACCTTCGAGCAACAGATCGCAGCCGTATGGCCCAAAGAGGAGGAGTTGAAGCGGCTCAAGGCCGAGGCAGAGTCGCTGACTCGGAAGATTCAGCTCGACATCGCACAGAAGCAGCAGGAGATGCAGGCGAAAACAGCAGATAACGGCAATGGGCTGAAGATCGAAAACGCGGAGGTGGTGGACGAGGTCGTCAGACCGTCGAAGTCAGAGCCGCTTTCTGCGGCATCCGGGAACCAAGAAGAACCTCCGAAAGAACGGGAGCACGTCGTGCCTCCGCCCGAATCGGACTTTATTCGCAATCATATTCTTCTCGTGCGGTCCGCGACGAACATGAAGGCCAAAGGGCCGAAGTTATAAAAAAGCGAGGCTGTCTAAAATTTGTTAGGCAGCCTCGTTGAATTTGATTGGTTATTCCCGATCAATCGTAATCGCCGTATCCGGCACTGCCTGTTCCATTGTCTGATAGAAAATACGCTTACTCTCCTGCATGTCTTTCAGATTGATGAAATCCAGTACATTGTAGTATTGTTTGCCATCCTGATCCTCGACGGGACAGAGTTTCCCGCGACGTTTGTATTTCTCGACGAAATCCGGATCGAGTCGGATGAGCTGGCAGACTTCCTCCTGCGTCATCGAAAGAGAAATACGACGCTCCCGGCAGACATGCTGCAATACGAGGAGCATGTTCGAGGCTTTCATGTGGCTGCGAACGAGCAGAGCGAATTTGCTTCGCTCGATAAGAATCATCTTTTTCATGACTTCTTTACTTTATTGGTTGATGTGGTGTTGGGTTCATTCCGGAGGGCTTCGAGAACGCGCGATCTGCTGTAATAGATTTTGCCGCCGTGCTTGACATAAGGGATCGTGCCGTCGCTTCGACGACGGGAGAGGGTACGGTCGGACATCCGGGTAAGCATGCGGACTGCCGGAGTGTCGATCAGGTCATCGGGTAAAGGTCGAGAATTGTTTTGGATGAGTAGTTCGAGACGATTGAATCGTCGCAATACCAGACGTAACAAACGCAGAGTCGGATTACCTTTCAATGGCTTCATTGCAATGATCGTTGGTTAGACGATGCAATGATAGGAAACATTCCGATAGTAATAATTTAGTTAAAACAGGCAACTAAATAATCAACCCGCTCGTAGCACAAAAAAGCATATCCGAGTTGGATATGCTTAAATAGTACTTAATGCTTTTATATTCGTTAATTTGCTTATGTAGAATATTTTAACTATCTTTGTCGTGAGTTCTTGGATATATTGTATAAGGGTGCAACAAAATGTAAGACTTCCGTCACCAATTCGTAACCCTTGCTCTTTTCAATAAAAATACCGTTCTGATTTACAGAACGGTATCTCAAAAACAGTCAGCCCTCACGCGAGGTTCCCTTTTTTATCGGGTATGGGAATATGGTTATTTGCCGAGCCCCATTTTCTCGATCAGCGCCCTGGTTTCGGGTTTGTGGCCGCGGAAGCGCACGTAGAGTTCCATCGGATGCTCGGTACCGCCCTTCGAAAGGATATTCTCACGGAACGAGCCGGAGACCTCGCGGTTGAAGATGCCCTTTTCCTTGAAGAGCGAGAAGGCGTCCGCCTCCAGCACCTCGGCCCACTTGTAGCCGTAATACCCCGCGGCATAGCCACCCGAGAAGATATGTCCGAATGCCGGGGCCATCGCCGTTCCGGGAACTACGGGCAGCACCTGCGTCGGGGCCATCGATGCGACCTCGAACTGCTCGACATCGCCCTCGAAAGGCTCGGTGATCGTATGCCATGCCATATCGGTCAGGCCGAACGAAAGCTGGCGCACGTTGGAATAGGCCGCCAAATAGTTCTGTGCGGCGACGATGCGGTCGACGACCTCGGCCGGGATCGGCTCGCCCGTCTGGTAATGCACGGCCCACAGGTCGAGGAACTCCTTCTCGGTAGCCCAGTTCTCCATGATCTGCGAAGGCAGCTCCACGAAGTCACGGTAAACGCTCGTTCCGGTCTGCGACTCGTACTTGCCCTCGCCCAGCATGCCGTGGAGCGAGTGGCCGAACTCGTGGAGGAAGGTTTCCACCTCGTCGAAGGTCAGCAGCGAAGGGGCCGTTTCGGTAGGCTTGGTGAAGTTCATCACCAGCGACACCAGCGGACGGGTCTCCTTGCCGTCGACGATCTTCGCACCGCGGAACTCGGTCATCCATGCCCCGGAACGCTTCGATTCGCGGGGAAAGAAGTCCAAGTAGAGTACCGCCATGAAACGGCCGTTCTCGTCGGTCACGTCGTAGGCCGTCACGTCGGGATGGTACACCTCGATCTTGTCGTTGGGCGTGAAATTCAGCCCGTAGAGCTTGTTGGCGAGCATGAAGACGCCCTT
>ENA-UEYG01000525-UEYG01000525.1-human-gut-metagenome-genome-assembly--contig:-NODE-525-length-29916-cov-5.587687_pt1 | contig 29916 bp, 28 predicted proteins | sample MGYA00242933_ERZ507934 | MGnify/ENA primary metagenome ERZ507934 (study PRJEB26167, sample SAMN06115527) | human gut metagenome | host: Homo sapiens | place: China:Zejiang | collected 2015-11-10... | reverse complement strand
TCGAGTTCTTCACATCTTTATTTCTCCTTCACCATAGCATTCTGCATTTTAAGATATCGAAGATGAGAGGCTTCAAACAAAAGTTTTATATAAAAAGACCCAGCAAACACTTCATAGCCACTATAAAGCGTTTGCTGGGTTTCATTCTATAGGTTTGGCTACTACACCAATCCACCTATTCACTTGTTACACCACACCGCTTTGTAAGGCCCCTTTTCAAGAAAACGTCCGAAAATTGGTGTAGTTGTGGTGTAGTACCGCAGATATCGCCCGAATTTCGTTTGAAAATTCATCGCATCTGCGTTTCAATTTTGCATTTTACTGCTCAATCGGCTTCATCGTGGGGAACAGCAGAACATCGCGGATGGAGGCGCTGTCGGTGAGCAGCATGACCAGGCGGTCCACGCCGAAGCCCAGGCCGCCCGTGGGGGGCAGGCCATACTCCAGAGCGTTGACGTAATCGTAATCCACCTGAGCCTTGCAATCGGGCTCAATGGCCTTGCGCTCGGCGACCTGACGCTCAAAGCGGCCCTTCTGGTCGATGGGGTCATTCAGCTCGCTGAAGGCGTTGCCGTACTCGGTGCAGTCGATGAAGTACTCAAAGCGCTCGGTAAAGGCGGGATCATCCGGCTTGCGCTTGGCCAGCGGGCTGATCTCGACAGGGTAATCATAGATAAAGGTGGGCTGGATCAGCTTGTCCTCCACAAAGGCATCGAAGAACTCGGCCAGAATGGCGCCCTTGGTGGGCACCTCGGGCAGTTCCACGTTGTGCGCCTTGGCGGCAGCGATGGCGTCCGCATCGGTCTGCCAGTCGTTGAAGTCCACACCGGAATACTTCTTCACAGCCTCCACCATGGTCAGGCGCTCCCAGTGGCTCATATCGATCTGCTTGCCCTGATACGGAATGACCAGACTGCCGCAGATCTTGAGGGCAAGGCGCTTGTACAGCTCCTCCACCAGATCCATCATGCCGTGGAAATCCGTAAAGGCCTGATACAGCTCAATGGTGGTGAACTCCGGGTTATGCTTGGGGTCCATGCCCTCGTTGCGGAAGATGCGGCCCACCTCGTACACGCGATCCATGCCGCCCACGATCAGGCGCTTGAGGTACAGCTCGGTCTCGATGCGCAGCACCATGTCCATGTTCAGGGTGTTGTGATGGGTGTAGAAGGGGCGTGCAGAAGCACCGATCTCGAAGGGGGTCAGGATGGGGGTATCCACCTCCAAAAAGCCCTTCTCGTCCAGATAAGCGCGGATCTCCTTCAGGATGCGGCTGCGCTTGATGAAGGTGTCCTTCACCTCCGGGTTTGCGATCAGGTCCACATAGCGCTGACGGTAACGCATCTCGGTATCGGTCAGGCCGTGGAACTTCTCGGGCAGGGGGCGCAGGCTCTTGGCCAGCAGGGTCAGCTCGGTGGCGCGCACGCTCAGCTCGCCGGTCTTGGTGCGGAACACCTCGCCCTTCACGCCGATAATGTCGCCCACGTCCAGCTTTTTAAAGGCGGCGTAGGCCTCGTCACCCAGCTCGTCGCGGCGGACATAAAGCTGGATATCGCCCTTGTCGTCGCGCAGGTGGGCAAAGCTTGCCTTGCCCATAACGCGCTTGGACATCATACGGCCTGCCAGTGCCACCAGCTTGCCGCTGTCGGTCTCGTTGGGCAGTTCCTTAAATTCTTCCTTCAGGTCGGCGGAATACGCGTCCTGCGGGAACTTGGTCAGGGTAAAGGGGTCGTTGCCGGCGGCCTGCAGGTCGGCCAGCTTCTGGCGGCGCACCTGTACCTGCTCGCTCTCGGACAGACCCGCAGCGGGGTTTCTCTTTTGCTCTTCCATGGTTACTCCTACTTAGTTTGCAGAATGAGTGATAGCCAGCACAGTGTACTCCACGGTCTGGCCGGTGGGCAGCAGCACTTCGACCTTTTCGCCCACAGCCTTGCCCATCAGGGCGTGACCCACGGGGCTCTCATCGCTGATCTTGCCGTTGAAGGCGTCAGCCTCGGTGCGGCCCACGATATCGTATTCCTCGGCCTCGGCCTCGCCGGTCTCGCGGATGGTGACGTGGGTACCAACGGAAACGTTATCCACGCTCAGCTCGCTCTCGTCGATTATAACTGCGTTCTTGATGGTCTGCTCCAGTTCGGTGATGCGGTTCTCCACCAGACCCTGCGTATTCTTGGCCTCGTCGTACTCGCTGTTCTCAGACAGGTCGCCGTGGCTGCGGGCTTCCTTGATCTCTTCAGCCAGTTCCTTGCGGCGGACGGTTTTGAGGTATTCCAGTTCCTCCTGCATTGCCTTCAGACCGGCAGCGGACATCTTGATCTCTTGTGCCATTTGAGAATCTCTCCTTGTTATTAGCTGTATTTCTTTCGCGCAGCCACAAAGCCGCACAGGAATGCCATTTTGACTACACTATTATAATAGCAAGCCGGTGCCTTGTCAACAAAAAAGGCGGCAGTATGGCAGAAAAAAGCGGCTCTTACCGCGCGCCTTTTCCATGCTGTCCCGGAAATCGAGTTTTCTCCCCTGCTTGCATGAAAATGCGATCCCGGAAAGTCCGCAGACCTTCCGGGATCGCTCTGACATCTTTTTACTCAGACCAGCTTTGGCACCGCTGCGGTCAGCAGTTCTGCCAGCCGGGCGTGACCCTTGCAAGTCAGGTGCATAAAGTCCACCTCGTTGAACTCGCACTCGGCGGCGTCCATAAAGTGCACGCCCTGCCGCTCGGCTACGATGCGCAGCTGCTCGGCGACCCCGCGGGATTTTTCCACGCAGCCTGCGCCCATGACGGCATCGTGGAAGCCGTCCTTGATGCAGGGCGGTGCCACCACCAGTATGTTAGGCGCTTTGCCGCCCCAGCAGTCCACGCTTTTCACCTTGAGCAGCAGCCGCTCCATGCCCGCGCCGATGCAGGCGGCGTTTGCGCCAAAGCGCTCCTTGACGTCGTTCGTGCCCAGCATGATGATGAGCAGATCGATGACCTCGTGGCTCTTGAGCAGGGCGTAAGCCACGCTCAGTGCGTCCATGGACTCATGCAGCGGGTCCACGAACACGGTGGTGCGGCCGGAAAGACCTTCCTCGGTGACCAGATACTCCTCGCCCAGCGCCTTTTGCAGGCGGCAGGTCCAGCGCTCGTCCTCGTTGAAGCGGATGCCGTGGTCGGCGCAGTCGTTGGGGTCGGCGCAGTAGCCGTGGGTGTTGGAATCACCCAGACAGAGAATATGCTTTTTCATAACCAAATCACTCCTTTTCCATCGTCTGCCGGAAGTAGTACACAGCGCCCACCATCCCGGCATCGTTGTGCAGCTGTGCGGCACGAATTTCCAGTCCTTCGGCAAAGGCGGGCATGACGGATGCTTTCACCTTTTCAGCGATAGGCTCGATGAGCAGCTTCTGCTGGGCAGACACGCCGCCGCCGATCAGGATCAGCTGCGGGTTGAAGATATGCACCATGCCTGCAAGCCCCTGCGCGATCTCGTCCGTCCATGCGTCCAGCAGCGCCAGCACGGTCTCGTTGCCCGCTTCTGCGGCGGCAAAGATAGCGCGGCCATCCTTCCATGCCGGGTCCTTTTCCTGCGCGGCGCGCACCAGAGCAGTGGTGGCGGCGTAGCGCTCCCAGCAGCCCTTTGCGCCGCAGGTGCAGTCCACGCCGTCCAGCGCGTGGGTGCGGTAGTGTCCCAGCTCACCGCCCAGACCCCGCGCACCTTCCAGCAGACGGCCGCCGGTCAGGATGCCTCCGCCCACGCCGGTGCCCAGTGTCACGCCGATGACGTCCGTATAGCCCTTTGCACCGCCGACCCACACCTCGCCCAGCGTCATGCAGTTGGCGTCGTTGGCTACCGTGACCGGCAGGCCAAAGGTCTTTTCCAGCTCCGCCTTGATGGGTGCGCCGATGTAGTTGGGCAGGCTTCCGCAGGTACCCGCCACGATGCCCTTGCGGCTGTCGATCTGCCCGGTGGCAGAAACGCCGATGCCCGCAAGGCTTTCCGCCGGGACGCTCTGCGCGGCAAGGAAAGCTTGTGCAGCCTTCAGCACCGTGGTCAGGATGGGGGTGTGGTAGCCGTCAAAGCTTACGCTCTCTTCGGCTTTCGCCAGCACCGCGCCAGTCTCGTCCACGATGCCCAGCTTGACGGCGGTGCCGCCGATGTCGATACCAAGATAGTGTTTCATAGCAGGCACTCCCCTGTGTTATTTCTTTGCGGCGTTGATGGCACCGGTAAAGCGCGCGGTGATCTCTGCCGGGCGGGTAATGGCACCGCCCACCACCAGCGCAAAGGCACCGGCTTCCAGCGCCTTGACCGCCTGCTCCGGGTAGTGGATATGACCCTCGGCAATGATCTTTGCCGGGCACTCTGCGGACAGCTTGCGGATGAAGTCAAAGTCGATATCATCAATGCCGGTGGTCTCCGGGGTGTAGCCGCGCATGGTGGTGCCTACAAAGTCGGCACCTGCCTCGGCGCAGAGCATGGCGTTTTCAAAGTTATCGCAATCAGCCATCACCAGCTGCTCAGGGTACTTTGCCTTGATGGCGCGGATGAACTGTGCCGAGGTGGAGCCGTCCGGGCGCAGCGCACCGGTGCCCTGCACGGCAAGGATATCCACGCCGCAGGCCACCAGCTCGTCCACTTCCTTCATGGTGACGGTAATGTACATGGGCGTGCCGGGGTAATCCTTTTTGATGATGCCGATGACCGGCAGGTCCACCACCTGCTTGATCTGGGTAATGTCCCGCACGGTGTTGGCGCGGATGCCCACAGCCCCGCTCATGGCAGCAGCTTTCGCCATCAGGGGCATGACCCCGCCCTCCTTGGTATACAGCGGCTCGTGCTCCAGTGCCTGACAGGACACGATCAGCCCACCCTTGATCTGTGCAAACAGCTTTTCCTTATCCATGGTCTTACTCCTCCATTCTGATCTTGACGACTGCCTTGCGCACGCTGACGCAGCCGTGCTGTACAAGGCCGGGCTTATGCAGCTCCTCCGGGAAGAACAGCACAAAGCGTCCCTCGCCCAGTGCACCGGTCACTACGCTGGCGCTGGCCTGAAAGCCGCAGTCCCCGGTAAATTCCCCGATCTCCGCGCCGGGCAGATTGGTGTAGCCCCAGCCCTCGCTGCCGGTAAGGTCTACCTGTAAATCAGCATAAAGCTTGTGGTACTCCGGGTGGTAGCCCGCGTCCGGGTGCAAGGTGGCGTCCATCAGGTTGATGAACACCTTGTCGCCGTCCACCTCGGTGCGCCCCAGCGGCAGGGCGGCAAGGTCGAGGGTAAGCAGATAGTCAATGGCGGTATCCAAGTTGGGGTGCAGTCCCCTGTACCGGCCCAGATGCTGCAGGGTATCGCAGATCATTCGCGTTTCCTCCAATAAAAGAAGCGCCCGCCTCCCCTCTGAAAAAGAGACGAAGAGGGGCGCTTTTATCCTGTTACAGCTTTGCGATGGCAGCTTCGATCATGGCCTGTGCCTCGGCCACAACGGCTTCATCCTCGGGGATCAGGCCGGGCATCGGGGCGCGCACGCTGCCCAGTTCCAGCCCGTACATCCGGCGCAGGATCTCCTTTTGCACCGCGTACAGATTGCCGTGGGCAGAGCACATCTTGTAGATGATGCGGTTTGCCTCGTACTGGATGGCACGTGCCTTTGCGATCTCGCCCTTTTCCAGATGGGCGTTCATAGCCAGATACAGCTCCGGCATTACGGCATAAGTGCCGCCGATGCCGCCGTCTGCGCCGATGACGCGGCCGGAAACGAACTGCTCGTCCGGGCCATTGAACACCACAAAGTTGCCCTCGCCGCGGGCGGCAATGCCGGCATCCTTGAACATCTGGATGTCCTGCGTGGGCATGGAACTGTTTTTCACGGCCACCACGTTGGGGTTCTTCAGCATCTCGTTCAGCAGGCTCATGGTCAGCGCCGTGCCAGCCAGCTGCGGGATGTTGTAGATGACGAACTCGGTGTTGGGTGCTGCTGCGGACATATCGTTCCAGTACTTGGCAATGGCGTACTCCGGCAGGTGGAAGTAGATGGGCGGGATGGAGGCAATGGCGTCCACGCCCACGCTCTCGGCGTGGCGTGCCAGCTCCATGCTGTCGGCGGTGTTGTTACAGCCAACGTGGGCAATCACGGTCAGCTTGCCCTTGGCTTCGCTCATCACGGCTTCCAGCACCGTCTTGCGCTCCTCGACGTGCTGGTAGATGCACTCGCCGGAGGAGCCGCCCACATACACGCCCTTGACGCCCTTGGCGATCAGGTGGCGGGTCAGCGCCTTGACCCCCTCCACCGAGATGTTGCCCTCTGCGTCATAGCAGGCGTAAAAGGCAGGGATGACACCCTGATATTTTTTGATATCTTTCATGTTTCAAGCCCTTCTTTGCAATCAGTAATAATTCAAGATAAAATAGTCGTTCGTATCAGGTTCTGAGGCTTTTTGCTCCGGGCGTGGGGTATTTTTGCCCTCTTGCCGCTGTCGCAATTTTAGCCCTTGACCGCACCCATTGCGATGCCCTTGGTGAAGTACTTCTGGAAGATGAGGAAGATGATGATGATCGGCACTGCGGCCAGTGCGGCACCGGCCATGATCAGGCCGAAGTCGGTGCTGTTCTCTGCCTGCAGCTTTGCAATGCCCAGCGAGATGGTCAGGTTGCTGGTGCTGGACAGCATGATCAACTGCATGAAGTAGTCGTTCCAGCTGTTGATGAAGGTAAAGATGGCCAGCGCGCCGATACCGGGCTTGACCATGGGCAGCACGATCTTGACAAAGGTGCGTGCCTCGCTGGCGCCGTCGATGCGGGCAGCTTCCAGCATTTCTGTGGGGATGCCCTCACTGAACTGCTTCATCAGGAACACGCCGAACGGCCAGCCCACAATGGGGAAGATGACCGCCCAGATGGTATTGTACAGGTTCAGTGCGCTCATCTCCCGCAGCAGGGGGATCAGGATGACCTGTTTGGGCAGTGCCATAGCGCAGACGATGAGGGTGAACAGCAGCTTGCGGCCCACAAAGCGCTTTTTGGCCAGCGCATAACCGGCCATGGCGGCGGTCAGGCAGGTAAGGATCATGGACATGACTGCCATGAACACGGTGTTGATCATCCAGCGGATGGCGGCGGGAGCCATGGGGCCTACCGAGAAGTAGACGGGCTCACCGTTGGCGCTGAACTTGGAGCCGAAGGGCACAGCCAGCTGCCACAGCGGAGCACGCTTGCCGGCAAACAGCTTCTGGTAGTTGGTCAGCACCCACTGGCTGGGCCACCACTCGGGAGTGGTCGCATTGATGGCGGCACCGGTCTTGAAGGAGCCGGTGATGATCCAGTACAGCGGGAAGGCGAACAGCACCGCCATGATGCTGATGAGGATGATCGCCAGAATGGCGTAGGCGCTCATCTTTTTCAGTTTACTGGGATGGCGCTCCAACGGTTTTTGCTTTTTTGCAGCAGTTGCACGCATTGTTCCGCACCTCCTTAATTATCCTTGTTGCCCAGCTTGAACTGGACAGCAGACAGAATGGCGATGATCACCGCCAGCACCACGCCCATGGCGTTGCCGTAGCCGTACTTGTACTGCTTGAAGGCGGTGTAGTAGATGTAGTACATAATGGTATCGGTCTTGTGGTTGGGGCCGCCGGAGGTCAGCAGCTGGATCAGTGCAAAGCACTGGAAGGAGTTGATGGTGGTGATGACCAGAATGTACAGGGTGGTGGGCATAATGGCCGGCCACTTGATCTTCCAGAAGCACTGGAAGTCGGTCGCGCCGTCCACCTCGGCAGCCTCCACGATGGACTGATCCACGTTGCCCAGTGCCGAAACGTACAGCACGATGGGCTGACCCACAGAGGTAGTGAGCAAAATCAGGATGATACAGCCCAGTGCGAACCGCTCATCACCCAGCCAGTTGATATTCTTGTCCAGAATACCAAGGCTCTTGCCCAGATAGTTGAAGATGCCGTAGTAGTTGTTGTACATCCACTTCCACACCACGGTAACAGCGACCGAGCCGGTGACCACGGGCAGGTAGAACACGCAGCGGAAAAGGCTGGTGGCCCACTCCGGCAGGTCTACGATGGCGGAGGACACCCACAGCGAGAAGATGCAGGTGATGGGCACCGACACGATAACGATGACGAAGGTGTTCTTTAATGCGCCAAGGAAGATGGGGTCGGCAAACAGGGTCTTGTAGTTTGCCATCCCCACAAAGATATCCGCGCGGTTCATGGTGGAGTCAAAGAAGCTGGTCACCACGCAGAGGATCATGGGGTAGATGACGAAGCCCAGAAAGAAGATCAGGCTGGGCAGCAGGAAGCAGTAGGAGGCGAAGGTTTCGCGCCGTACCAGCGCACTGCTGCGTTTGGGCTCTTTCATTGCCGTCTTTGCAGCCAAGAGGATCACCAGACCTTTCGTTTGAGAGTGTTTTTTCCGTAAAAGGGCCCCTCCCTCACCCGGAGGAAGGGGCCATGCGGTTCAGCTGTAATGCAGTTCAGAGAAACTAGCGCTTATGCCTCGGCAGCAGCGGCTGCGTTTGCGTTGTCCACAAAGGTCTTGACGGCAGTCTCGACGGCCTCGCCGGATCCCACGCGCTGCAGCATGTTCCACCACTCGGTACGGGCAGTGGTCCAGCCCGGGGTGATCTGGTAATAATCGCCCAGATAGCCCATAAACTTGCTGTACTCGCTCATGACCTCGTTGCCGGCGTAAATGTCGCCCACGCTGGTGCGGACGGGGAAGTAGGTGGAAGCCAGCACGCTGTCCTTGACCTGAGAGGGATCGGCAGCGATGAACTCAATAAAGGTCTTTGCAGCCTTGATCTTGGCCTCGTCGCCGTTATCAAAGATGCCGAAGCCCCAGATGCCGCCGCACAGCTTCGGGTCGCCGCTTTCGGTGGGAAATGCCATGGGGAAGATCTCGTCGCCGCTGATGGTCTGGCCTGCGGCAGCGGTGTCAGCGTTCAGCTGCTGTGCAATGTTCCAGCAGAAAGCCATCTGCAGGGTGCCGTTGCGGAACAGGGTGATCTCCTCGCCGCCGTTGATGGAGGGATCGAAGTTGACGCCCTTTGCATCGTACAGAGTCTGAATGGCCTTGATGTTCTCGGCAGAGTCGGCGGTGTACTTGGTGTGGGCTGCATCGGTAAAGGTGCCGCCGTACATATTGTTGATGATGGCGCGGGTGCCCTGGTCGCCGCCCTGACCGCTGCAGTAGATGGCTGCCACGTTCTCGTAGCCGCCCTTGTACAGTGCGTCCACAGTGTTCAGGAAGCCCTCGGTGCTCCAAGTGTGCTTGTCAGTATCAATGTACTTGTCCGCGCCCACTTCCTTGACCTTGGTCATGTTCACGGCCATGCAGTGTGCGGTCATGCACAGGGGATACTCGTAGTAGTCGCCCTTCTCGTTGTGGCAGGCAGACTCCACAGAAGCGTAGATGTCCTTCTTGGCATCATCGGTCCACAGGTCGTTCAGCGGAGCCATAACGCCCTTGGCACCCCAGTTGGCCACCAGACGCTCGGGACCTTCCATGACCAGATCGGGTGCGCTGCCGCCCTCGATGGCGGTGTTCACCTGATCGTCGCCGTTGGTGTAGTCCAGATACTCCACGGTCACCTTGATGTCGGGGTACTTTGCGTTGAAGCTGGAGATCAGGTTCTGGACGGTATCGTCATTGCCCCAGCCGCCGATGGGGTATGTCCACAGCTTGATGCTTGCGCCGGTGCTGGCTGCACTTGCAGCAGCAGAGGAAGCGGTGGAGGAAGCAGCAGTGCTGGTGGAGGAGGAACCGCCGCAGGCGGCCAGTGCAGCGGCAGCGCCCAGAATACCGGCAGCCTTCAGGAAGGAACGGCGGGAAATGCAGTTTTTCATGGTAGATTCTCCTTGTTCATCTTCTTCGACCCATCGGGGGATCGTACTCCGTTTTGCTCGTAGCGGCTGCTCGTGTCCGCAGCCGTTGTTTGTAGCCCAATTATAGAAAATTATTTTCATTTTGTCTATTCGTTCTTTTCATAAATTTTCATTTTTAAACCCGGCAGTCTGCACAAAATTGTGGGATATCAGAAAAAACACAATATTTTCATCCACTTTACTTGTCAAAATAGTTACAAAATGGTACACTTTCCCCAGCTGTTCTGAAAATCACTTTCAGCTTTGAAATTGTAAAAATGAAAAGCATTTTCACTATTTGGGGCATTTTTTCCTTCAAAACTGTGCCCTCTGCACAGAATCGGCGGGTAAAATGTGTTCATTACGCCTCTTGCACAGCGGCGCGGTTTCTCTTATACTTTTATATAAGAAGGTAAGCACGAACACGGCACCGGCACCGCCGGCGGCCTAAGTCAGGAGAGGGAAGAATGTCTACAAATTTTTGGGAGCTGCTGCAGCAGCATCAGGGCGACCTGACAAAATCCGGCCGCACGGTGGCCGAATATCTGGTGCAGCACGCTGCGGAGGCACAGTATCTGTCCATATCATCGCTGGCCAGAGAGTGTCAGGTGGCCGAGGCCACGGTGTTCCGGTTCTGCCGGGCGCTGGGCTTTGAGGGCTACCACGAAATGCGCATTGCGCTGGCGCAGGCCAATGCCACCGGTGTGCTGGTAAACCAGCAGGAGCCCGCCCCGGACGCCGACACTGCCACCCTGTGCGAGCACGCCTCAGCACTGTTCATGACCGCCATCAATGGCACCCAGAACGCCCTTTCGCCGCAGGCGGTGGATCAGGCTGTGGCGCTGCTGCACAGCGCCCGGCAGGTGTTCTGCATGGGACAGGGCGGCAGCATGGCCGCCGCCAAAGAGATCTGCGCCCGGTTCGCCTGCATCACCAACAAGTTCCGTGCCACCGCCGACAGCCACATGCAGGTCATGGCGGCCAGCCTGATGACCGAGCAGGACGTGGTGCTGTTCGTCTCCTACTCCGGCGCTACCCGGGACCTGATGGAGACCCTGCGCACTGCCAAGGCCAACGGCGCAAAGATCATCCTGATCACCCACTACGAGGACTCCCCCGGTGCAAAACTGGCAGACATCGTGCTGCTGTGCGGCGCACAGGAAAGCCCGCTGGATTCCGGCAGCATCCCCATCAAGGTGGCGGTGCTGTATGTTGCCGAAGTGCTGGTGCTGCGGTACATTCTGGACGATAAGCCCGGCAGCACCGAAGCGCAGGAGCGCACCACCGAGGCGCTGGCTGTAAAGATGCTTTGAGTATCAACTTAAAATTTCAGGTTCCATCATAAAAGTTGGGGTCGGGAGAAAATCCCGACCCCATTCTTTATAGAACAAAAAAATCGGTCAGACCAGCAGGCCTGACCGATTTTTTGCTTATCAATGATGTTGCAGCGCTGTACGCTTAGTCGCGGCGGCGGCTGTTAAGACCCAGCAGACGCACCACATACAGGAAGATGTTGATGAAGTCCAGATACAGCGTCAGTGCGCCGTAGATGGAAGCCTTTTCCGCCAGCTCGCTGTCCCCTGCGTAGTAGGAGTACATCTGGCTCAGCTTCTGGGTGTCGTAGGCGGTCAGCAACATGAACACCACCAGACCGATGCCGGAGTACAGCACCGTGCCCATAAAGCCCATGCCAAACAGCACACCGACGAAGCCGGTGATAATCAGCGCAAACAGTGCCATCATCAGTTTGGGGCCCCAGCCGGACAGATCTTTGTGGGTGGTGGTGCCGTAGACTGCCATCAGACCGAAGTACAGCGAGGTGGCAAGGAAAGCCAGCACCAGTGTGCCCAGATCAAAGGCAAGGAAATAGTAGCTCAGCACCATGCCGTTGAGTAGGGCGTAGCCTAAGAACACCCCTCTTGCCGCACCCACGGACATATTCTGCACCCGGGCGCTCAGCACGATCACCAGCGCCAGCTCGGCAATGGTGAACAGCAGGTACAGCGAATTGACCACATAGAACAGCGGGGTGGTGGCGGTTACAAACGCCGCCGCAAAGGTGATCAGCAGCCCCAGCGCCATCCAGCGGTAGGTGCGGGTCATATAATCAGCCGAGGTCATTGTAGGCTCTGCATAGCCACGGTTGTAATTGTTATAACTCATCTGGGTTCCTCCAGTCTATTCTGCGGAGCATTTCTCTCTTGCTCCGGTCTACGGAATATAGTATACTGCATAGAAATGAACGTTTCATGAAAAAGGCTGTGATATTGTATGTCCCTTGGACTTTATCTGCATATTCCCTACTGTTTTTCCAAATGTCGGTACTGCGATTTTTATTCCCACCCCGGGGAGCGGGGCGTACCGGACGCCTATGTGGACGCGCTGCTGCGGGAGCTGCACCGCTTTGCGCCGGATGCGCCCCTGCGGCCGGACACCCTTTATTTCGGCGGCGGCACGCCCAGCCTGCTCACCCCGGCGCAGGCAGAACGGCTCATCCGGGCAGCAGACCCCGTGCCCGGTGCGGAGATTACCTTGGAGGCAAACCCCGAGACTGTCACCGAGGAGAGCCTGCGGGGCTTCCGGGCGGCAGGGGTGAACCGCATCTCCTTCGGGGTGCAATCTGCCCGGGACACCCAGCTGCGCACCCTTGGCCGTCCCCACAGCGCCAAGCAGGCGCGGGCAGCCTTTGCCGCTGCCCGGCGCGCCGGGTTCGAGAATATCAGCGGCGACATCATGCTGGCGCTGCCCCATTATACGCAGGCCGAATTTGACGAGACACTGGAGCTGATCGAAAAAGGCGGTGCCACCCACATCTCGGCTTACCTTTTAAAGATCGAGCCGGACTCCGCCTTCGGCAAGCACCCGCCGGAGGGTCTGCCCACCGGCGATGAAGCCGCTGATTTCTACCTTTACGCCGTGGAGCAGCTGGAACACCACGGCTACCGCCAGTACGAGATCTCCAACTTTGCAAAGCCGGGCTATGAAGGCCGTCACAACCTCATCTACTGGGACTGCGGCGATTATCTTGGCCTTGGCCCTGCGGCACACTCCTGCATGGGCGGCAAGCGGTTCTGCTACGCGCCGGACACCGCCGCCTTTCTGCAGGACGCCGCCGCACCCATCATGGACGGCAGCTGCGGTGCAGAGGACTACCTGATCTTACAGCTGCGTCTGCGCAAGGGGCTTGACCTTGATGCCTACAAAGCCCTGTACGGCAAGCAGTTTTCCACCGCACAGCTGGCCTTTGTGCAAAACTGTGTCCGCGCCGGGTACGCCACCTTCGATGGCCACACCCTTGCTCTGACCCCCGCCGGACTTATTGTGCAAAACAGCATTCTAGCACAGCTGCTCTGATGGGAGGGCGAAGCAGAAATAGCAGGAAAAAGTATCGTAAAACAAAACCGCAGCGTATTTTGATACGTTGCGGTTTTTTGGTGGGCGCGGGTGGATTCGAACCACCGAAGCTGAAAGCAGCAGATTTACAGTCTGTCCCCATTGGCCACTCGGGAACACGCCCATATTCAGTTGTTGTGCATCCGTGCGCCGGACGACTTGTTTATTTTAGCATGAGAAAAGGGTTTTGTCAACCACCTTTTTTCACTTTTTTTCAGCAGGCTTACTGTCCCCCGCCCGCCGCGCTTCATCCGGTTGAATTGCGTCCTGTTTTATGTTAAAATATTGTAATCTACACATTTTACAGGCAGGAGTGGGTCATTGCATGGAGTCAACAATCAGCGCCGCCCCGCAAATTTCTATCGACCGGGAAAAGACGCTGCGCAGCCACCGGCGTTACTGGGTGCTGCGGCGTGCACAGGACATCGTGTTCTCCCTGCTGGCGCTGATCCTGCTTGCGCCGCTGGCACTGCTGATCAGCCTTGCCATCGTGCTGGACAGCCCCGGAGACGGAGCTATTTTCCGGCAGCGGCGGGTAGGACGGGACGGCAAGCTGTTCTGGCTGTATAAGTTTCGCACCATGTGCCCGGACGCCGAGGAGCAGCTGAATGAGCTGCTGAGCCAGAACCAGATGGACGGCCCGGTGTTCAAGATCAAGGGCGACCCCCGCATTACCTGGGTGGGACGTTTTCTGCGCAAGACCAGTCTGGACGAGCTGCCACAGCTGCTCAACGTGCTGCAGGGCGATATGAGCATCGTGGGGCCGCGCCCCGCACTGCCCCGGGAGGTAGAGCTGTACAGCGACTACCAGCGCCAGCGGCTGTACGTCACCCCCGGACTGAGCTGCTACTGGCAGATCGCACCCCACCGTAACGAGATGAGCTTTGACGAGTGGGTGGCGCTGGATCTGAAATACATCCAAGAGCGCAGCTTCTGGGTGGACTGGAAGATCATCTTCCTCACCGTCCGCGCCATGCTCATGAAATATGGAGAGTGACAAAAGCGCCTGTTGTGCGGATGCACAACAGGCGCTTTTGTTACGTTTATTTCAGCACCGCACCCAGATTTGCACTGGTGACCATGCGGGCGTAACGGCTCAGCCAGCCGGTCTTGATGTTGGGCTCGGGCGCAACGTACTTTGCCTTGCGCTCGGCCAGCACTGCATCGCTGACCTCCAGCGTGATGGAGGCGTTGGGGATATCAATGGAAATGGTATCCCCTTCCTCGATCAGGCCGATGGGGCCGCCGGAGGCCGCCTCCGGGCTGACATGACCGATGGCAGCACCGCGGGATGCGCCGGAGAAGCGGCCGTCGGTGATGAGGGCCACTGTCTTATCCAGCTTCATGCCTGCCAGCGCAGAGGTGGGGTTGAGCATCTCCCGCATGCCCGGGCCGCCCTTGGGGCCTTCGTAGCGGATGACCACCACATCGCCCGGGACGATCTTGCCCGCGTAGATGGCGGCGATGGCCTCCTCCTCGCTGTTGAACACCCGCGCCGGGCCTGCGTGCTTCTGCATCTCCGGGGCCACGGCGCTGCGCTTGACCACACAGCCGTCCGGGGCAATGTTGCCCCACAGGATCTGCAGACCGCCGGTCTCAGAGTAGGGGTTCTCGATGGGACGGATGGCCTTTTCGTTCAGGATATGGGCACCCTTGATGTTCTCGCCAAGGGTCTTGCCGGTGACGGTGGGCACGTCCAAGTCCAGCAGGCCCTTCTTGGCCAGCTCTGCCTGCACCGCCGGGATACCGCCCGCTGCGTACAGATCCGGCATGTGGGTGGGGCCTGCCGGTGCCAGATGGCACAGGTTGGGGGTCTTGGCGCTGATCTCGTTGAACAGCTTCAGGTCGATGGGCACACCGGCCTCGTAGGCGATGGCCAGCAGGTGCAGCACCGTGTTGGTGGAGCAGCCCAGCGCCATATCACAGGTCAGTGCGTTGCGGATGGAGCGCTCGTTGATGATCTGGCGCGCGGTGATGCCCTTGCGCACCATCTCCATCACTGCCATACCGGCGTGCTTTGCCAGCTGCAGACGCTTGGAGTACACAGCCGGAATGGTGCCGTTGCCGGGCAGGGCAATGCCGATGGCCTCGCACAGGCAGTTCATGCTGTTGGCGGTGTACATACCGGAGCAGCTGCCGCAGCTGGGACAGCAGTTGCAGGTGCAGTCCTCCAGCTGCTCGTCGGTGATCATACCGGCCTTATAGGCACCCACGGCCTCGAACATCTTGGAAAGGCTCACTTCCTCGCCGCCGTAAGTACCGGCCAGCATGGGGCCGCCGGAGCAGACCACGGCGGGCACATCCATGCGCACCGCTGCCATCACCATGCCGGGCACGATCTTATCGCAGTTGGGCACCAGCACAAGGCCGTCCAGCTGGTGTGCCATCAGCATGGTCTCCACGCTGTCGCAGATCAGTTCACGGGAGGCCAAAGAGTACTTCATGCCCACATGACCCATAGCGATGCCATCGCATACACCGATGGCGGGGATCAGGATGGGGGTACCACCGGCCATCTGCACACCGGCCTTGACAGCCTCGGCGATCTTATCCAGATTCATGTGTCCGGGCACGATCTCGCTGTAGGCGCTCACCACGCCGATGAGGGGGCGCTCCAGTTCCTCCGGGGTGTAGCCCAGCGCATAAAACAGGCTGCGGTTGGGCGCGCGCTCCGAGCCCTTGGTCACGTTGTCACTTCTCATTGCAAATCCTCTTTTCTGATAAAGCCCTCTCCGTCACGGTTGCGCCGTGCCACCTCTCCCGAGAGGGAGAGGTTTCGCGGAGGAGCTATAAGGTTCCCTTTTCAACAAAAACTCCCCCTTTCGGGGGAGCTGACCGCCGAAAAGCGGTCTGAGAGGGTTCTCCTCTTACTTCTTCAGCCAGCTCATCATGCTGCGCAGTTCAGCACCCACCTTCTCGATGGGCAGCTCAGCCTCCATGCGGCGCTTGGCGAGGAAGTGCACCTTGCGGCCGCCCTTGGGGCTCATCTCGGTCAGGAACTCGGAAGCAAAGGTGCCGTCCTGGATCTCGGTCAGAACCTTCTTCATCTCCTTGCGGGTCTCCTCGGTGATCAGGCGCTTGCCGGTGCGGTAGTCGCCGTACTCAGCGGTGTTGGAGATGGAGTAGCGCATCTTGGAGAAGCCGCCCTCGTTGATCAGGTCAACGATCAGCTTCATCTCGTGGCAGGTCTCAAAGTAGGCCATCTCGGGCTCGTAACCGGCCTCCACCAGCGTGTCGAAACCGGCGTGGATCAGCTCGGAAACGCCGCCGCACAGCACGGCCTGCTCGCCGAACAGATCGGTCTCGGTCTCCTCCTTGAAGGTGGTCTGCAGGATGCCTGCACGGCCTGCGCCGATGCCGGAAGCATAAGCCAGAGCGATGTCCTTGGCCTTACCGGTGTAGTCCTGCTCCACGCAGATCAGAGAGGGGCAGCCCTCACCCTCGGTATACAGGCGGCGCACGATGTGGCCGGGGCCCTTGGGGGCGATCATGATGACGTCCACGTTCTTGGGAGCGGTGATGGTCTTGAAGTGGATGTTGAAGCCGTGTGCAAAGGCCAGTGCCTTGCCCTCGGTCATGTAGGGAGCGACCTGGGTGTTGTAGATATCGGCGCACAGCTCATCGGGCACCAGCATCATGACAACGTCACCGGCCTTGGCAGCCTCTTCCACTTCCATCACCTTGAAGTTTTCGTGGGTGGCAGCGAACTCAGAAGCCTTTGCCCAGTGGGCAGAGCCCTTGCGCAGGCCGACCACAACGTTGACGCCGCTCTCGGCCAGATTCTCAGAGTGTGCATGACCCTGGCTGCCGAAGCCGATGACAGCAACGGTCTTGCCGTCCAGCACGCCGAGGTTGCAGTCGGAATCGTAGTATTTCTTGATAGCCATAATCGTTATTCTCCTTTTACTTTTTCTGGTTGGTTTATCTTCCGGTCTTGTATGCTCTGTTCTATCTTTCGCTCACCCTGAGCGGAAAAGCAATGTGATTTATACCCGTCTTGCGCCCGGCGGGGGCAGCTGGACGGAGCGCACCTCCTGCGGCGGCTTCTGGATATGCTGGTGCATCCCGCCGCGCTCCAGTGCGGTAACGCCGGTGCGGCACTGCTCAAGGATGTTGTAGCCCTCGAACATTTTTAAGAATGCGTCCAGCTTGTCCGGCCGGCCGATGAGTTCAAACACCATGCTGTCCGGGGAAAGATCAATGATCTTTGCCTTGTAGATGCAGGCGATCTCCCGCAGCTCCGTGCGGTTGTGCACGTCCGATTCCACCTTGAGCAGCAGCAGCTCCCGCTCCAGCGCTTTTTCGCTGTCCAGCACGAACACCTGCCGGGTGACTTCCAGCCGCTCGGTCTGCAATACCAGCTGCTGCAAGGCCTTTTCATCGCTGGTAATGGTCACTGTGATGCGGCTGACTGCCGGGTCGTTGGTGGCGGACACCGTAAGGCTGTCGATGTTGAAGCCGCGGCGGCAGAACAGGCTGGACACCCGGGCCAGAACGCCGCTCTGGTTGTCCACCAGCAGGCTGATGACCCTGCGCTGATCAGATTCCATGATGCTGTGTCCTCCTTATTCCATGATGATGTCGTTGATATCGCCGCCGCCGGGGATCATAGGCAGCACCTTTTCGTCCTTGTCGATGATGCACTCGATCCAGGTGGGGCCTTTCTGCTGCAGGGCATCTGCAAAGGCTTCCTGAAACTCCGGCAAATTGGTGCAGCGGTAGCCCTTCAGGCCAAAGCCGTCTGCCAGCTTGACAAAATCGGTCTTGCGGTGGGGGTCGGTCTGGCTGTAGCGCTTGCCGTAAAAGCTGGTCTGCCACTGGCGCACCATGCCCAGCACCGAGTTGTTGAAGATGACCGTGATGATGGGCAGCTCGTAGCTGACGGCGGTGCAGGCTTCGTTCAGGTTCATGTGGAAGGAGGCGTCACCGGTAAACATCACCACACGCTGCTGGCGTCCCAGTGCCATCTGGGCGCCAATGGCAGCGCCGTAGCCAAAGCCCATGGTGCCAAGGCCGCCGCTGGTGATAAAGCCGCGGCTCTTGGTGTGGCGCAGGTACTGTGCCGCCCACATCTGGTGCTGACCCACATCGGTAACATACACGGTGTCGGGGCCGCACTGGTTGCACACCTCGCCGATGACCTGATGGGGCATCAGCCGGGTGGGATCGGACACAGGATGGTAATCCTGTGCCTGCCAGCTCTGGATCATCGTCATCCAGTCCGGGTGCTTGGCGGGCTTGATCTGGGGCAGCATGGCGTTCAGCACATAGGCTGCATCGCCCACGATGGAAAGATCCACATCCACGTTCTTGCCCAGCTCGCTGGCGTCAATATCGATCTGAATGATGGTGGCGTTTTTGGCAAAGGTCTTGGGGTTCAGCGCCACACGGTCGGAAAAGCGGGTACCCACCGCGATGAGCACATCGCACTCTGCCACCGCCCGGTTGGAGGTGTAGCAGCCGTGCATCCCCAGCATCCCCAGATTCATCGGGTCGCCGTAGGGCACAACGCCTGCGGCCATCAGGGTGTAGGTGGCGGGGATCTCTGCCTTGTGCAGCAGATCCCGCAACGGCTGGCAGCTGGCTGCGCTGCGCACGCCGCCGCCAAAGTACACCAGCGGACGCTGGGCGGCGTTGATGAGGTCTGCCGCCCAGTGCACCTGCTCTTCATTATAGGTAGTCACGGTGCGGATGGGCTCCGGCTGCTTGGGGGTGAACTCGCACACTGCTGCGGTCACGTCCTTGGGGATATCCACCAGCACCGGGCCCTTGCGGCCGCTCTGCGCAATGCGGAAAGCTGCCCGCATGGTGTCAGCCAGATCCTCTACCCGGCGCACCGTGAAATTATGCTTTGTGATGGGCACCGTGATGCCCTCAATGTAAGCTTCCTGAAAGCCGTCCTTGCCAATGCTGCTGGTGGGCACGTTGCCGGTAAAGGCCACCATGGGCACCGAGTCCATATAGGCAGTGGCAATGCCGGTGACCAGATTGGTAGCACCCGGGCCGCTGGTAGCCAGCACCACGCCGGTGCGGCCGGTGGCGCGGGCGTAGCCGTCCGCTGCATGGGCTGCGCCCTGCTCGTGGGCGGTAAGCACATGGGTGATGCGGTCGGCATTCTTATACAGTTCGTCGTAAAGGTTCAGCACAGCGCCGCCGGGGTAGCCAAAAAGGGTATCCACTCCCTGCTCGCACAGGACCTCTACAAAGATCTGAGAACCATTCAACTGCATGGTGTTGCTCCTATTCCTGTTCCACTTCTTATCCATTCCCTCGGGGAGAGCTTCCGAAAAAGAAAAAGCCCTTGTCCCCTGCTTCTTTCAAGAGACAAAGACCTTGTAATATCAAGCTCTCTGCGGTACCACTCTCGTTGGCGTGCTGTGCACACCCTCTCACAGGCTTCCAACAAAGCCCTGCACGGTAACGGCTGCAACCGGCGCTGCTTACAAGGGTTTTGCACCCGTTGGGCAGGCTGCTCCGGGATGATTTTCCGCACGAAACGCTGACTGCCTTGCACCAGACGGCAGCTCTCTGAACAGTGGGGATCGTGTGGTACTTTTTCCCATCTGCGCATTTGTTGATGTAAATTATACTATAAACCGGGCTTTTGTCAATCGACAATTTGTAACCTGAATCACCCCAAAGATGAAGCATTTTTAACACCCCTTGCATCCCTGCCCGAACCGCTGTATACTTTTGATATCCGCGTACCTGCGTTTTGTAGGGTATGTGCCAATGGAGAGGAAAAGGGATCGACCTATGAAACTGAGAGAATGGAATGCCCATCTGCATGGGCTTGTTGTGTTCCGCGCCCTGCTGAACGACCCTGTTGTGGCAAAGCTTTTAGACCTGACCGACCGCATGGAGGCGGGCTGCTCCTCCTACGGCCCGGTGTGCGATGCCGTAGCCGCCTTTGAGGCCGCTTTGTTCGAGTACACCACCAACTGGGGCAGCTACCTGAGCAGCGCCGTGCTGGAGGCCGAGACCATCTGCGTGCGGCAGGCCGCTGCCGGGCAGCTGGACGCGCTGCTGCAAAGCGCCTTGGACAGCGAGCTGCAGTTTTTGCAGCAGCTGTGCGGGCTGACGCTGGACGAGCTGTTCCAGACCGCCTACTCGGAGCAGGCGCAGCGGCCGGAGTTGGCGTTCCTGCCCCGGTGGCAGACCTGTGAGCTTGACCTTGCCGCCGCCTACGCCCAGCGCATGAGCGAGGTGGGCAAAAAGGGCTACGGTATGTTTGCAAAGCACCATGTATTCACGGTGGAGAACGGCCAGCTTGTGCCGGTAAAATACCCCGACCCGCAGCGCCTTTCCGAGCTGCCCGGCTACGAGAAGGAGCGGGAAAAGGTGATCGCCAACACAAAGGCACTGCTGGCCGGGATGCCCGCCAACAATGTGCTGCTGTACGGTGACGCCGGTACCGGCAAATCCAGCGCGGTAAAGGCCATTGCCAACGAGTTTGCGCCCGAGGGACTGCGGCTGGTGGAGGTGAAAAAGAACCAGCTGTACCAGATCCCCGATCTGATGGACAAGCTGGCGGCAAACCCGCTCAAGTTCATCCTGTTCATCGACGATCTGAGCTTTACCGCCAACGACGACAACTTTGCCGCCCTGAAGGCCATCTTGGAGGGCAGCGTAGGCGGACGCGCCCAGAACATTGCGGTGTATGCCACCTCCAACCGCCGTCACCTTATCAAGGAGACCCTCTCGGACCGCACCGGCGACGACATCCACGAAGCCGACACCCGGCAGGAGCTGATGAGCCTTTCCGCCCGGTTCGGCCTGACGGTCACCTTCCAGCGGCCGGAAAAGGCACGGTTCGAGACCATTCTGGAGCAGCTTGCCAAGCAGCACAACATCCAGATGCCCACCGAGCAGCTGCTGCTCAAGGCCGAAGCCTTCGCTCTGCGTGCCGGCGGCCGCAGCCCCCGAGTGGCCAAGCAATTCATCGAGCAATGCGAGGCCGGTGTGCAGAAGTAAACGCACCAGTTTTAAATGTTATCAAAAAGCGGGACACCAAAGCATCCGCAGATGCTCCGGTGTCCCGCTTTTCTTGTCTTTACTCGCTCAGTCCCGCACGGCGATGCACTCGATCTCCAGTTTTGCGCCCTTGGGGATGGCTGCCACCTGCACACAGCTGCGGGCGGGGAACGGCTCGGCAAAGGCCTTGGCGTACTCTGCGTTCACTGCGGCAAAATCGTTGATGTCGGCCAGAAAGATCACCGTCTTGACCACGTTGTTCATGGAAAGCCCCGCCTCGGCCAGAATCGCCTTCAGGTTGGCAAGGCTCTGGGCGGCCTGCTGCTCCACGGTATCGGCCATGGTGCCGGTGGCGGGGTCTACCGGGAGCTGCCCGGAAACAAACACCATATTGCCCAGATCCAGTGCCTGACTGTAAGGGCCGATGGCGGCAGGTGCGTTGGCGGTAGATACGACTTTCATAGTATATTTTCTCCTCTATATTACTTTAAGTTTAATGCAAATTCTCTTTTCTCTCAGGCAAACGATGAAGTTTACACCCGCTCGCTGACCAGCTGGAAACCGGCCTTGGTCAGCTCGGTGCGGATCTGCTCGATCTGGGCGGCATCGCGGGTCTCCAGCGTCAGCTTGAGGAAGCAGCTGGAAATGGGCATATTGGGGTCGGAGCCGTCATGCTGCACCGACACCACATTGCTGCCGCAGCGGGATACCACCTCGGCCACCTTTTTCAGCTGGCCGGGCTTGTCCTCCAGCGCGATGGTCAGGTTGGCCTTGCGGCCGCTCATCACAAGACCACGGGTGATAACGCGGTTCAGGATGTTCACATCAATGTTGCCGCCGGAGATGACGCAGGCCACCTTTTTGCCCTCCACCGGCAGCTTGTGGAACAGTACTGCTGCCACCGGCACAGCGCCTGCACCCTCGGCCACCAGCTTCTGGTTCTCCATCAGGGAGAGGATGGCCGCCGCCGTCTCGTCCTCGGTCACGGTAACGATATCGTCCACATACTGCTCGCACAGCTGATAGGTCAGCTCGCCCGGGGTCTTGACCTGAATGCCGTCCGCAAAGGTGGAAGCAGATTTCAGGGTCTGGTACTTGTGCTCGTGCAGGCTGCGGTACATACTGGGAGCACCCTCGGCCTGTACGCCGTATACTTTGACCTCCGGGCGCAGGGTCTTGATGGCAAAGGCAATGCCGGAAATCAGTCCGCCGCCGCCCACCGGCACCACCACAGCATCCACATCCGGCAGCTGGTCAAGGATCTCCAAGCCGATGGTACCCTGCCCGGCGATGACCTGCTCGTCATCGTAGGGGTGGATAAAGGTCATGTCATACTCCTTTTGCAGCTGCACGGCCTTGTCGTGGGCTTCGTCGTAGGTGCCGGGCACAAGGCAGACCTCCGCGCCCAGATTTTTGGTGTTTTCCACCTTCATCAGGGGTGCGCCGTCCGGCATACAGACGATGCTGCGGATGCCGCGCCGGGTAGCCGCCAGCGCCACCCCCTGCGCATGGTTGCCCGCAGAGCAGGCAATGACGCCCTTGGCGCTCTCCTCCTCAGAAAGCTGGCTGATTTTATAGTAAGCGCCTCGCACCTTAAAGCTGCCGGTGGCCTGCAGGTTCTCGGTCTTAAGGTACAGCTGGCAGTCCTTGGACAGCTTGGGGGCTTCGATGAGGTCGGTCTTGCGCGCTACATCCTTCAGCACAAAGGCGGCGTGGTAGATCTTATCCAGAGTCAGCATGACAGATACTTCCTTTATTTTTCGTGATGCCATCCAGTATAAGTTACAAAAATTGTTTTGTCAAATGAATTCCATTCACGATAAAAGGCGTAAAAAAGAGAAAGGCAGTGGTAAAGCGCCACCGCCTTTCTCTTTTTATTCTCATTACCGCCCACGGCCACCGCCGCCGCCATGGCTGGAACCACCGCCCATGCCACCGAAGCCGCCGCCGAAACCGCCGCGCCCGGCACCGCCCCCGAAGGAGCCGCCGCCCATGCCGCCAAAGCCGCCGTAGAAGCCGCCCGGCGGGGGCGGCGGGTTATGCGGGCCGCGCCGCCGTCCACGGGGAGGCCGGGGCCCACCGAAGCACCACAGCCAGCCGCAGGGGCTGGCAAAAACATAGGCCATCGACCGGATAATGACGATGAGCAGCACAACGCTGACCACAAGGGTCAGGATGTCGGTCAGGGTGCTGCCGCCGCTGCTCTGCCCGCCCTGATAGCCGGGCTGCACGGTGCTGCCGTTGCCGGTGCCGCCGGAAAGGCTGACCCCGTAAATATCCGCGATGGTGTTTGCCACGTTCCGGGCACAGGTGGTCACTGCGCCGTCATAATTCTTTGCGGCAAACTGATCCTCCATGGTCTGGGCAATGGCGCTGGACTGCTTTGCCAGCGTGGTGTTGCGGAAGCCATCGCCATAGGTCAGGTAGTAGTCGCCGTCCGCATACTGCGCCGACTCCATCACCAGCAGAATCAGAACGCCGTTGTTCTTGGAGGAGGAACCGATGCCCCACGCGTTGAAGGCCTGTGTGGCGTATTCCTCTGTGGAATCATTGCCTGTATATTCTACAGTCAGTACACCGATCTGTGCGCCACTGCAGCTGGATTCCAGCTGGGCGTTCAGTTCGGTGATGGTCTGCACGGTGCTGCTGCTCAGCACACCGGCATCGTCCACCACGCACTGATCCTTGGGCAGGCTGGGCAGCTGGGCGGCAAAAGCCGCCGGGCACAGCACTGCCGCGCTGACCACCACGGCCAGCACCAGTGCGCTGATGCGTTTTGCAAAGTTTTTCATGCGAAGGGCTCAACCTCCTTTACGCCGGACAAAGCTCCCAGCACACTGGCCGGGAAGCCGCCGACATCCTTCTGATATTCATACACCGCCGTATTGTACTGCAAGGTACCAATGATGGTGGCTGCACTGTTGAACTGGCCGTACTGCCCCTGCACCGCGCCCATCTTCATGGGGTCATCGGCCTGCTCCTGCAATTTTGCATACAGCTGGTCGATGGCAGTGCCCAGCGCCTGATCAGCCTGATACAGCGCGTGCATCGTGCTGCCCTGATAATAGGGCAGCGAGGTCAGCGACTGGCTTTTGCCGCCGTTCTGCACCGCCTGCAGACAAGCGGAGAAATCGTTCAGCGCCGTCTGTGCAGCCAGCACCTCGGCGCTGTCTGCGCCAAGGGTGTTGGAGGCAGTGGTCAGAATATTCGCCGCCGTATTCTCCCGGGTGGTCAGTTCTTCACTGAGGTTATAGCCGTTGTCAGCGGCGACCCCTGCGGTAAACCACTGGCGGGCGGTGTTGTATTTGCCGCGCAGCTTGGCGCTGCCAAAGCCGAAAAAGGCGGCCAGCATCACCACTACGCTCAAGACCAGCGCCGCCGCCCGGGTGGAAAGCGCTGCGGGCAGCTTTGCTTCCAGTGCGGCCAGCTTCTGCTGGCGGGGCGTCAGCGTTACGGCCTGCTCCGGCTTTGCTTTTTCGCGGTAGCTGCCCGCGTCAAAACCGCCGGGAGCGGTTTGTTTGTTCTGAGAAAAATCAGCGTTTGCCATTTCAGCTCCGGATCTCCATCATTTTGGTTTTCAGTTCGTCCTCGATGCGGGTCAGCTCCTGCTCGGCGGCAACGCGCTTTGCGCGGCCCTCGCTCTGGATCTTGTTCAGCTCGTCCAGCGTCTCGATCAGGCTCTTGTTGGTCTGCTGCAGGGTCTCGATATCCACGATGCCGCGCTGGCTCTCCTTGGCGGTCTCGATGGTGCCCAGCTTCAGCGCCTCGGCGTTCTTCTTCAGCAGGTCGTTGGTCATGTTGGTCACGGCGCGCTCGGCCTGCATGGCCTGCTGGCTGTGTGCCAGACCCAGCGCCAGCACCATCTGGTTCTTCCACAGCGGGATGGTATTCACGATGGTGGACTGGATCTTTTCCGCCATCATGGTGTTGTTGTTCTGCAGCAGACGGATCTGGGGGCCCATCTGCAAACTGATGTTGCGGGTCAGTTCCAGATCATACAGCTTTTTCTCAAAGCGCTCGCACTGGTCGGCAAGGTCGCGGGCGGCCTGTGCGTCCTCCGGCAGACCGGAGACCTTGGCCTTATCCATGGCCTGCTGCAATTCGTTGGCACGCACATCGGCCAGCTTTTTCTTGCCGGCAAGGATATACATACTCAGTTCCTTGAAGTATGCCATGTTCAGCTCGTACATCTTGTCCAGCATGGCGATGTCCTTGAGCAGCTGCACCTGATGGGCTTCCAGCATGGACTGGATCTTTTCCACGTTGGTCTCGGTCTTGTCGTACTTGGTCTTGAGGGCATCCAGCTGGCTGGTTTTCTTTTTGAAGAAACTAAACATGGGCAAAAAATAGACTGAATGAAAACGTTTAAATAGACCCGTAAAATACCATTCTAGCAGAGCTGCAAATATGAAAATTCGAAAAATGTTGTTTGGCCTGATGTTTGTCCTATTCTGGGTACAGAATGGCGTTCAGGCAGAACCTGCACAGGAATTTGTACTGAAAAACGGTATGAAGGTGATTGTCAAGGAAGATCACCGGGCACCGGTTGTTGCCCACATGGTCTGGTACCGTGCCGGTTCGATGGATGAAATGAACGGGACGACGGGTGTTGCACATGTGCTCGAACACATGATGTTCAAGGGGACGAAAAAATATCCTGATGGACGTTATTCCGACATCGTTGCCGGATTGGGTGGAAAGTTCAACGCTTTTACCAATACGGATTACACCGCTTATTATCAACAGATTTCAAAAGGAAATCTTGGAAAGATGATGGAGCTGGAAGCCGATCGCATGAAAAATCTCCAATTCAAGGATGCCGAGTACGACAAAGAAATCAGGGTTGTCATGGAGGAGAGGCGCTTGCGTACAGAAGATCAGCCAAGCGCGCTGGTTGATGAGGCGATGAGAGCGGCAGCGTTTACGGCCCACCCTTACCATTGGCCGGTTGTCGGATGGATGAATGATTTGCAGAACATGACGGTGAACGATGCCAGAAACTGGTATGAAAAATGGTATGCGCCGAATAATGCCACGATGGTCGTGGTCGGGGACGTGAAAGCGGCGGAAGTGAAAAAGCTGGCCGAGAAACATTTTGGGCATATCAGGCCAAAAAAACTGATTCCGACAAAACCTCAGGTCGAACCGGTACAAAAAGGGGTGAGAAGGGTCGCGGTCAAGGCACCTGCCGAGAATCCTTCTGTCTCTCTTGCTTACAAGGTGCCTGCATTGAAGGACGTTGAAAAGGATAATGACGTTTATGCTCTCGATGTTTTGGCGACTGTGCTGGATGGCTATGACAATGCTCGTTTGTCCTCGTCACTGGTCCGCAAGGATCAGGTAGCGATTGCCGTGGGGGCCGATTATTCCGCCATTGGGCGTGGTCCGGCCTTGTTTGTCGTGGAAGGAACGCCGGCTGAAGGTGTATCGGTGGGCGAACTGGAAAAAAGACTGAAGCAGGAAATTGCGAATGTTGCCGGGAAAGGCATTTCTCCGGAAGCATTGCAAAGGGTCAAAACACAACTGATTTCTTCCCAGATTTACAAACGGGACTCCATGTTCGGTCAGGCGATGGAAATCGGTGTATTTGAAATGTCAGGTATCGGCCAGAAACAGATCGACCGCATTATCGAAAAGTTGAAAGAGGTGACGCCTGAACAGGTTCAGGCAGTTGCCAAAAAATATTTTTCGGATGATTCATTGACAGTGGCGACTCTGGCGCCAGTCGCATTGACTGAAAAGAAAAAATAAAAGGGACTGCTCCTTAAGATGAATGAAGAGTTCAATATGAAAAAAATCGCTGAAAAATTTCTTTCGCCGGCTTTGGGTTGCAAGCTTGTCGGTATTTTATGTCTTCTTGGCGTCAGCTCGATGGCATGGGCCGGTATTCCCATTCAGCAGTGGATGACACAAAACGGTGCAAAAGTCCTGTTTGTCGAAACCCATGCCATTCCGGTAATCGATATCAATGTGGACTTTGATGCCGGTTCGAGACGTGATCCGGCGACAAAAAGCGGACTGGCGGGTTTGACGAATGCCTCGCTGGACAAGGGAATACTGGATGCAGGAGGATCGGCCATTCCGGAAGCGAAGATACTGGATACGTTTGCCGATGTCGGAGCAGTAAAAAGCAATAGTGTCGATATGGACAAGGCTGGATATTCCTTGAGGGTATTGTCTGGCCAGGAACAATCGGACAAGGCCATCAATATGTTGTCAGATTTACTGGCAAAACCTTCTTTCCCGGCTGAATTGCTCAATCGGGACAAGGCGCGGCTTATTGCTTCCATCAAGGAAGACGAAACCCGTCCGGAATCCATTGCCGCCAAAACATTCAAAAAGAATATGTATCCGTCACACCCATATGGTGTCAGTGCGACGTCTGAAACAGTCAGTGCCATTACACGGGAGGATCTTGTTTTTTTTCACCGGAATCATTACGTGGCTAACCGGGCGGTTATCACGATTGTCGGCGATATCGATCTGAATGGGGCGAAAAAGATTGCAAACCGGATCAGTGAAAAACTGGTGGTTGCACAAACTGATTTACCGACAATGCCGGAGGTAAAAGCGACTAATGCCAGAACAGATGCTATCCCTCATCCGGCAACACAGGCACATATTCTCATGGGGATGCCTGCTGTAAAACGAGGTGATCCGGATTTCTTTGCGCTGACAGTCGGCAATTATGTTTTGGGCGGTGGCGGTTTTTCTTCCCGTTTGATGCAGGAAGTCCGTGAAAAACGGGGACTGACTTACGGTGTGTACAGCAATTTTTCTCCAATGATTCAAAAAGGACCGTTTCTGATTGGCTTGCAGACGGAAAAGAAACAGGCTGATGCAGCGTTGAAAGTAGTCAATTCGACACTGGACACCTTTTTGAAGAGCGGACCGACGCCTGCGGAGCTGAAAGCGGCCAAGGATCATTTGATCAACAGTTTTGCCATGAAAATGGATAATAACCGTAAAATTCTGGATCTGGTTTCAATGATTGGTTATTATCGCCTGCCGATCACTTATCTGGATACCTGGACAGATAACGTCAGGAAGGTAACGGCTAAAGACGTGCAGAAAGCGTTTCATCAAAAAGTGATTGAAAATGAATTGATTACCGTTGTAGTTGGCAATCGGGAATAACAGGCGGGGGTTTATAGAGAATGGGATCCAATAGAATGGCATTAAAAAAAGACAAGCCAGTGGCATCTCCAAAAAAACGGTTCATCAGGTGCGGATAGTTGGGGGATTCTGGAAACGGACACCCCTGACTGTTGCCGATGTACCCGGATTACGACCAACGCCGGATCGGGTCAGGGAAACGCTCTTCAACTGGCTGACACATTTAAAAGGAAATGCATTCAGCCGGCTGCGCTGTCTGGATTTGTTTGCAGGAACGGGGGCGTTGAGCTTTGAAGCGGCCAGCCGGGGTTTTTCACAAATAGTAACCGTAGAAGAAAACCGGACGGCATATTCTCATCTGGAAGCGATGAAAAGCAAATTGAATGCTGAACAGGTAAAAATCGTTCATGCCGATGCTTTCGCTTTTGCCGATCGACTTTTAAAGGCAAACGAGCGTTTTGACCTGATTTTTCTCGATCCGCCTTTTCAGGAGAATTTTTTGCCTGCGATTTTGCCAGTCTGTGTCAAACTTCTGTCTGATGGAGGTTTGATTTACGTTGAGTCGAATGAACCGGTTACCGACGAAAAGCTGGATCAACTTTTGGCTGAAGGACAAAAATGTCACATATCCAGGGAAAATAAAGCAGGTCAGGTTTATTATCATCTTCTTGAAATGAAGGCATCGAGCCAATCTTGAGGCATAATATAAAAAGTTCAATTCTGAAAGAGTAAAAAATGGTTATTGCTGTATATCCGGGAACATTCGATCCACTGACGAGAGGACATGAAGATCTTGTGCGTCGTGCATCGGGCCTGTTTGACGAACTGATTGTCGGGGTTGCCGACAGCCGTGTCAAAAAACCGTTTTTTTCGATGGACGAACGTATGCAGATCGCCAAGGAAGTGTTGGGGCATTATCCAAACGTCCGGGTCGAGAGTTTTACGGGACTCCTGAAGGATTTTGTCAGAGTACACAATGCAAGCGTCATCATTCGCGGCTTGCGTGCGGTTTCAGACTTTGAGTATGAATTCCAGATGGCGGGGATGAACCGGTATTTGATGCCGGAAGCGGAAACCCTGTTCATGACGCCTTCAGACCAGTATCAGTTCATTTCCGGTACAATCGTTCGCGAAATCGCCTTTTTGGGGGGCGATGTTTCCAAGTTCGTTTTTCCGTCTGTGGAAAAATGGCTGAAGAAAAAAGTCACTGAAATGAAATCCTGATTTGATCAGTTTTTCAAGAAACCGCTTTTCAGAAATTTTCGAATAAACAGGAAGTAATGGCCTTATTAATTACTCACGAATGTATCTGTTGTGATATCTGCGTTCCGGAATGTCCTAATGAAGCTATTACACTAGGCAAGAAAGTGTGTGAAATCGATCCGGATAAATGCACGGAATGTGTCGGGCATTATCCGGAGCCGCAATGCAAACAGGTGTGTCCGATGGATTGTATCGTCAACGATCCGGCACACACTTACATCCTTAACCACAAATGCCGGAACTCCCACGTTTTCATACATCTTTCTCGTATAAGATAAAATATCTATCCCAAAAGCATTTTGCAATTCTCCAGCAAAAC
>ENA-UEYG01000524-UEYG01000524.1-human-gut-metagenome-genome-assembly--contig:-NODE-524-length-29922-cov-5.271704_pt1 | contig 29922 bp, 24 predicted proteins | sample MGYA00242933_ERZ507934 | MGnify/ENA primary metagenome ERZ507934 (study PRJEB26167, sample SAMN06115527) | human gut metagenome | host: Homo sapiens | place: China:Zejiang | collected 2015-11-10... | reverse complement strand
GGTTATGGACCATAACGTGTCTAAAATGATACTTGACCTTCCCTAATAAGCGAAAATACGCCTGGATACAGGCTTTCCTTGTGGTTGGAGGAAGTGGAAATGCCTGTTCCAGACGTATGATTTTAAATATATATAATCGTTTTATTATGGCTTTTATAAGTTAATCATTCTAGTAGTATGTTTGATGTCCATAGGAGAATCCTTATGCCTGTCCATGGCACTGAGAATCTGAACATCTATTTTAATATGCAGCTTTAAAGACACCGATGATCTGTTCTTTCGTTGCCTTTCTCGGATTCGTGACGCTGCACACATCCTTCATGGCATTTTCGGCCATCACAGCAAAATCTTCTTCCTTGACACCCAGATCACGCAAACGTTCCGGGATACCTACCTGGCTGCTGAGCTGACGGATCGCTGCGATGGCTTTTCTTGCCGCATCCATCGTCGATAAGCCTTCGGTTATCTCGCCCATTGCCTTCGCAATATCGCGGAACCGGTTTGCATTTCCGATCAGGTTGAACTCTTCTACATGCGGCAGGAGAATCGCATTGCAGACGCCGTGCGGCAGGTTATACATACCGCCAAGCTGGTGTGCCATCGCATGTACATAGCCCAAGGATGCGTTGTTAAATGCAATTCCTGCCAAATACTGGCCATATGCCATCTTGTCACGCGCCTTCATATAGACACCATTGGCAACTGCCTTTGGAAGATACTGAGTAATCATCGTAATCGCCATCAGGGCAGCTGCATCTGTAAGCGGATTGGCAGCGGTCGATACATAGGCTTCGATCGCATGTGTTAATGCGTCCATACCGGTAGCTGCAGTCAGAGCCGGCGGCATTCCTACCATCAGGTTCGGATCATTGATCGCAATCTGCGGTGTCACACGCCAGTCCACGATCGCCATCTTTACATGACGGCTTGTGTCTGTGATGATGCAGAATCGGGTAATCTCCGACGCTGTTCCGGCTGTCGTATTTACCGCGATCATCGGGCATAGCGGTTTATCTGAGCGATCCACGCCCTCATAATCACGGATATTTCCTCCATTGGAAGCCACCAGTGCAATCGCTTTCGCACAGTCATGGGAAGAGCCACCGCCCAGGGATATGATAGAATCACAGCTATTCTCTTCAAATATTTTGAGTCCCGCTTCTACATTGACATCCTTCGGGTTTGGTTCCACACCATCAAATACGACACTCTCTACCTCTGCATCCGAAAGAATCTTCTGAATCTGTTCTGCCATCCCATTTTTCGCTAAAAATCCATCGGTTACAATCAGTGCCCTTCTTCCTCCCAGGCTTTGCATCAGAGTTCCTGTTTCTTTCACGGAATCCTCACCAAATAAATTTCTTGTCGGTAAAAAATAGTATGTTGTTGCCATATCGTATACCTCACTTTCCATTCCAGTTTTTTCGGCTACGGGATATACTCTAGCATTTTATCTGACAAAAATCCAAGTCACTTTTAAATATGGCACTATAAGCAATTTCCTATCAGTATTTTGTGAAATTTTAAACTATTTTTTAGCCAGTAGAATGTATTTGATAAAATCATCTACTGTTGCCCCCACGCCCGGATAGCGCTTCATCGACAAAAGGATTGCACGCTTTGCCAGCGGATCGCCAATCTTGTAATAACAGAGTTTTTCCGTTTTCTCTGTGTATTTCAGCAGTGCATCCCTAAAAAAGATGATACCGGACTGTCCGCTCCGCGCCACATTATAGGCAGTCTGAAGCTGATCAAAATACATAATCACCTTCGGCTCGAAACCAGCGTGGGCGCAGATATCCATACTCCTTTTATAAGAATCCTGATTCTTTTTCAGCATCAGAAATGGTTCTTTCGAGACTTTGGAAAGGTCCACCGCACGCACCGCTTCATCCAGAAAACTCCGCTCCAGGATTGATTCCCTGGAGATCTGAAACTCTTTCAGCTTCTCATTCACAGCAAAGGAAGCAGGAACCGCCATAATCATATACTCATACCCCAGCGTCACACTCTCAAACATCTCCGGGTCGAGTGCCTCGACATCCATCGTGATATCAAACTGCCCGGTTCTAAGCCCCGCATCCATCCCTGAAATATCCGTCTCCGTCACGTTGATCCGGCACTTTGGATTCAGTCTGCAATAGCCCCGGATCACCTCCGGAAGAAAATACGCACAGAAATATCCGGAGCTTCCGATGTTAATCACACCGGAACGGATACCCGCCAGCTCTGCAAAATGCTGCTCCATCTCATTGCTGAGCTCGTATATCTTCCGCGTTTTTTCCAGATAATACTGCCCCGCCGGGGTCAGTGCCACCGGGTTCACATTCCGGTCAAAAAGCGAGATCCCATATAACTCTTTCTCAATCTTTTTAATCGCACCGCTGAGCGCCGGCTGGGAAATATAGAGTTTCTGGGCTGCTTTTGAAAAACTTCCTTCCTTCGCAATTTCCATCACGTATTCATACTCACGCTTACTGAACATACTCCCATCCCTCCATTGTATCTCTATGTACTCTATCAGCTACCCGCTTTTATCCGGTTATATGTTTTAGTCCCTCTCCCGGAAAAAAAGTAAAAATATTTTTTATGTCATTATAACGAGTTCTTTTTATCACGTCAATTCTGTAATGTATACTAATTTTACACAATTTTCAGTCTCTAAACAACTATCCGAGCATTTTTCACTCTTGCTTTATGAGGCGTTCTTTCCTATAAAACAACGAAAAAGACGCTATGCTGAAGCCTCATTACTTCGTACACAGCGTCTTTTTATCCAGAATTTTATTAAAATCTAAAATTTGAATTATTCAGCCTGCTCAGACTCTTTCTTTGCGTTCAGGTACTCCTGGATGTTTGCCATAACCTCGTCTGCGTTCAGACCATGTACCATGCAGGCCTCCTCCAGAGACTCACCGATCGAAGACGGACAGCCAACACAGTGCATGCCTGCCTCCATCAGAACATATGCAATACCCATATCATACTGAAGCATCTCGCCCATCGTGGTTGCTTTTGTGATTTCCATGATAAATTTTCCTTTCTATTCATACTTGCAGTCTCTTACGCAGCTTTGCGGTTTTCACCGCCGCTGCAAAAACACCGCGATTATTCTTATGCTTTCTTATATTAACACGAATCGCGCGGTTTTACTATCTTTTTTTGTGAAACATAGAAAATGTTACGATTCACTGGAAAAATTTTTCTGAGCTGAAAATTTTGTACAATCCGGCAGCAGCATTACTCTTCTCTTGCATCCTCTTCTTATTTCTCTTATAATTACCATGATTGTTCTATGTTTTCCTGTATTGAGAATACGATAGTCACTGGCTCCGTTTTTCTGCCTGTGTCGGAAAACATTTTGATTTTTATACATTAAGGAGTTTTATAAAATGGATCCCTTTTCCATGTTAGAATTACTATTATCCGAAAACCAGTTCGAACTTATTCTCCCGGAAACCGGCACTTCTGCTCCCGACACGATCCGCCTAGTTTACCTGATGAATGATGCAGTCGAAAGTTTCCTCCTCTTCCACAACGCCCGCCTGACCGGTACCTACGATCCGGCATACGAGGGCGAACTCGATGCCCTCTTAACCCAGGATGAAAACGAACGCTATGCCCTGATCGTCCATCAGGGAGACTCGGTTGTCACACTCTTTTTCGAAGATCTGACTCTCGAAAATCACTACTATGACTACAGTCAGCTCGGGCACTTCTGGATGAAAGGCTACGAATACCTCCGCCAGCTCGAATACCGCATCGCCATCCTGCGCGACAAACTCGACTATCTGGGGGAAAACTCCTGCAACGCAAACGAGCGGGAGCTTGCCTCCCTCGCGGAATTTCCCCCACTGAACGTCTGCTGCTACCCGGCGGTCCCGGAAAAATACCGCGTCATCCGTGAAAATCCCTGGCATCTCTCCGAAGACGCTTCGCGCGTCTTCCAATCCATCGCCGTCGAAGCCAGTGATCCAAAACTGCTACATCGCCTGAAAGACTATGAGCAGCACCCCACCAAGCGCCGCGCCCGTCAGATTGCCCGCCTCCTGCACCGGAACGCCCATGCCAAGACAGTCGATCTCCTGACCCGGAAGCTTCAAAAAGCCTCTTCCGCCTATCCGTCCCGCACCTTCGGAAAAGCCCAGCAGACCCGTCACCTGGCTCTCGAACTTTTTGCCAAAAAAAGACAGAAAGAGCTTGAAAAGCGCGGCATCCGCTCCGAACTGCTGCGTGAAGAACCCTTTACGACAGCGCAGGATTCGATTGAATTTAAGATGCATTTAATGATATGGGAGAAAGGAATTTTGAACCGTAAGGCGAGGATTGAAACCTGGGAGGAGCCGTAGTGGGACGTGAAAAACCTGAGAGCGGCAGCACTGGAAGCCGTTCTCAGGTTTTCACCTTGTTTTTAAGAAAATGATGGTTGGAATAAAATAATTTATTGCAACAGATCCTGCCGGTTGCAGTACTCTGTATGCAGCAGCTTATGTGACAGCTCCCCGCACGGTTCTCCCAGATACGTCTCATAAATTTTCTGGATCGCCGGGTTCTTGTGCGACTGTCTGACCGGAAGCTCTGCCTCTGCCTCATAGATGGCTTTCTTCCGCTTCTCCATGATCGACCATGTCTTAGGCGGATTTCCACCGCCGCCGATGCAGCCGCCCGGACATGCCATGATCTCGATAAACTGATAATCGGCGGTTCCGTTTTTTACCTTTTCCAGCAAAACTTTCGCATTTTTAATGCCATGTGCCACCGCTACCTTGATGACTCTGCCGTTCAAATCAACCTGTGATTCCTTGATTCCCTCGAAGCCGCGGACCGGTGTATAGTCGAGATGTTCCATCTCTTTGCCGGTTACCACCGCGTAGACGGTGCGGAGTGCCGCCTCCATGACGCCGCCAGTCGCACCGAAAATAAGTCCCGCGCCGCTTCCTTCGCCAAATGGATCGTCAAACGGTGTATCCGGAAGCTCGGCAAAATCGATTCCACCGGCACGGATCAAGGCAGCCAGTTCCTGAACCGTGATGGAAATATCCACATCCTGGTAGCCGCTGTCCTTCATTTCCGGACGGGTACACTCAAATTTCTTTGCTGTACATGGCATAACCGAAACGCTGCAGATATCACCCGGATCGATTCCCTCGCGCTTTGCAAACCAGGTTTTAATCAGCGCGCCGAACATCTGCTGCGGAGATTTCGCCGTCGATAAATGCTTTGTATACTCCGGTGCATAGGTTTCACAATATTTGACCCACGCCGGACAGCAGGAGGTGATCATCGGCAGGGTTCCGCCGTTCTGCAGGCGGTTCAAAAGCTCGGTTCCTTCCTCCATGATCGTCAGATCGGCAGAGAAATCGGAATCGAATACCTTGTAAAATCCCAGGCGCTTGAGAGCCGACACCAGACGTCCTGTGCTGACAACGCCCGGCTGTTCGCCCAGTGCCTCCGCCAGCGTAATGCGGACGGACGGAGCCACCTGAATAATCAGTTTTTTGCCTAATTCTTTCTGGCGATATAATCCGTAGGTATGATAATGCACCGTCAATGCGCCGGTCGGACACACCTGCACGCACTGGCCGCAGTTAATACAGTTGGTATCAGCCAGTTTTTCCCCATAGGCCGGGGCGATCAGCGTATGGAATCCACGGTTTTCCTTCGAAAGGACGTTGATTCCCTGAATCTCATTGCAGACCTCCATACAACGCCCGCACAGAATACATTTCTGCGGATTCCGCATGATGGCCGGGGAACTCCAGTCCTCCTTCTGATGGCGGAGCTGCTTGTCATAGCGGATGTCCAGATGCATACCAACATCCTGCGCTACCTTCTGCAGATCGCATTTTCCATCCTTCGGACATACAAGACATTCCTGCGGATGTCTCGCAAAAATCAGTTCCAGAATATTTCTTCTCGCTTTCAGTACCTTCGGGGATGCCGTCTGCACGACCATTCCCTCCGAAACCGGTGTACTGCACGCGGTCGGAAGAAGTCTCTGTCCTTCTACCTCAACCACACAGATACGGCAGACCGCCTTGATGCTCAAATCCTCATGATAGCAGAGAGTCGGAATGTGGATACAGGCTTTCTTCGCCGCCTGGAGGATCGTCGTTCCTTCCTCCACCTCTACCGGCTGTCCGTCGATTGTCAGATGTACCATCATGCTTCTCTTCCCCCTCTCCGCTCAAATCGTCCCGCGTAGGATGCTCCCCGGCTGCGGTGTCTCGCATACGCGTCATACGAATCATACATGACATCACGTTCACCGACTGCTGCACGCCGTATTCCTATCCGACTGTTCCCATCGTTTCTATAATCTTCTTCTGCTTCATAAATGCCTTCCGCCACAGCTGCCTGTGTACAGACCGGACAGTAATCCCGATCAATGTGCGCCAGATATTCCTTTCGGAAGTTCTGGATACTCGTCTGCACCGGAACTGCGGTCGAATGTCCCAGACCACAAAGTGCGGTCAGACGCATCGTCTCCGTCAGCTCATCGATTTTTTCCAGATCCGGCAGAGTCGCCAGCCCCCGGCTGATGCGGGTAACCAGATTGTACAGCTGCTGGCCGCCCTCGCGGCACGGTGTACATTTCCCGCATGACTCGCCGCGGAAGAAGTCCAAATTGTTTCGTACAATATCTACAATACAGTTGCTGTCGTCGATGACCAGAATCGTACCGCAGCCAAGACGTCCGCCGGATGCCGAAACTGTATCAATATCCAGTGTCATATCGATCTGATCGGCATTGATGATCGCACCGGAGGTACCACCGGTCTGCACGCCCAGAAGCCCTTTTCCATCCGCGATGCCGCCGCACACTTCATAAATGATATCTTTGAGGTTCACGCCCATCGGAAATTCAAATACGCCCCTGCGGACCACATTTCCACAGACCGTAAAAAGCTTTGTGCCAGGGCTGTTCGCTGTGCCGATGCTGCGGTACCATTCCGCTCCGTTTAAGAGGATCGGTGCAATATTCGCCAGCGTCTCTACGTTATTTAACATGGTCGGTTTTCCAAAGAGTCCGTGAATGCTCGGAAACGGCGGACGGAAACGTGGCTCGCCTCGTTTTCCCTCAATGGACTCAAACAATGCCGTCTCCTCGCCGCAGACGTAAGCACCCGCACCGGAGCGGAACTTGATTTCAAAGTCAAAACCGCTCTCCATCATATTTTTTCCTAAAAATCCGCTTTTTTCCGCATCCTCCAGCGCATCTTTTAATACCGGGAACAAATATGTATACTCGGCTCTCAGATAGATATATCCGGTATGGGCGCCGACTGCTTTTCCAGCAATCGCCATGCCCTCGAAGACCGCACACGGGTCGGTCGAGAGAAGAATCCGGTCTTTATTCGTTCCCGGCTCTCCCTCATCGGCGTTACAGACGATATATCTCGTTGGGTCAGATGTGTGGGCAGTAAACTCCATCTTGCGGTAGGTCGGGAATCCCGCACCGCCGCGTCCACGAAGCCCGGAGGCGCGGATCACATCGATAATCGCTTCACTGTCCATCGAAAGTGCTTTTTTCAGCGCTTCAAATCCGCCGCGGTCCGCATACTCCTGTGAACTTCTCGGATTAATCTTGCCGCGGTTTTTCAGCAATACGTGCATTTCCTCCATACTATTCCACATCCTCCCGTATATATTGTTTGATAATATCCCGCACCGATTCCGGCGTCAGGTTGCCGTACACGTGCTCATTGATCATGATCGCCGGGGATATTTCACAGAGTCCCAGGCAGGGACAGTATTCCAGAGTGAAACGTCCGTCCTCGGTCGTCTCCCCGATGCTGATGCCAAGCTGATCCTCCAGCGCCTGCACGACCGCCTGCGCCCCATGTACGTGGCACGGCGCGCTCTTGCACATCCGGACAATGTAGCGCCCCCTCGGTTTTACCGACAGCATCGCATAAAAGGTGATGAAACTGTACACCTTGTTCATCGGAATATCCATCTCCCTGGCGATGACTGACGCCACCTCCTTGGAAAATGCCGACACAACCTTCTGCGCCCGGATGATCACTGTCATCAGCATATCCGGTCTGCCCTTGTATTCCGCCGCAATCGCAGCCACCTGTACCAGCTTTGAAGCCGGTGTCTTATATACATAACTGTCCCTGTCCATCCTGCTCCCTCACTTTCAGTTTGTGTTTTTACAAACTTATTTTTTGTTTGTCTAACTGTCTGTTTGATTTTTTCTCAATTATAGGGATGCACTGACAAATTGTCAAGAAAAACTTACAGTCTGGTTTGTTAATTGACAAACAGTTTGGTTGAGAGTATGATGAAAGAAACAGGTTTGCTCTCATTTCCCGTTATCTTGTACCTGAATTTTTGATTTTTAAACAAAAAAGGAGAACATTCTCTTATTTATGTTCCCTATCTACTAACTTTTTTCTATAGAAACAGGATTGACGCAGCAAAATGAACGCGATAAAATTTTTTCAGGAACTTTGACAAAAGAAAGACAATCCCTGTGCATTTCATTTTCCGAATTATTTTAAGACGCAAAATTTTGCGATACACACTCGGGGCACAGAGCATTCTAAAGGAGGTATTCATGGAAATTTCCAACTACATGGACTTTCAGTTTCTCATCCGTTTTCTCGAAGGACTTCAAAAGTTTCTCGGAGATAACTGTGAGATCATCGTCCACGATTACCGCAAAGGCTACGATCACACGATCGTCTACGCATTCAACTCACAGCTAAGCGGACGCGACGTCGGCGGTTCCCCGCGCGGCGGCATGATCACACAGCTTGGCAATGATATCGAGCCGCTCAAGCATTCGATCATTTCCCTCGATACCAGCCAGAAAGACCGGCTTTTTAAGTCCTGCACAACGCTCATCGAGAACGAACATCACAAAATTATCGGATCTGTCTGCTTAAATATGGATGTTCGCGATCTCTATCTGGCACAGAGCGCCCTGCAAAATCTGATCGGACGCCCAGGCACCATCGGCGTATCGGCAGCTGTGGGCGCACAGATCGATGGCATGTCTGGCTGCACACCATCCGGAATGGCTTCTGATGGCACCTTTTCCGGAACTGGCAGCACGGACGGCACGAATGGCGCAAATCAGGCAGCCATGTCTGACCGCGACTTTATTCTCAAAAAGAATGTCGATGATATTTTACAGCACTATATTTATCAGGCAGAGTCCATGATCGGAAAACCGATGATGCTGATGAACAAGGAAGAAAAAATTCGTGCACTCGACTATCTTGACCAGAAAGGCGTCTTCAAGATCACAAAAACCAGCCTGCTCCTGTGCGACGCGATGCAGATTTCCAAGTATACACTGTATAATTATCTGGAAGAAGCGCGGATTTCACGAAAGAGTGAAACGAATGAATAAGAATCATAAACTAATTCTTTCAACCTCTGTTTGCTTAACCTTTGATTCATTTTAAAATATAAAAGACCTGAAGAGCAGCCATTTACCGCACCTTTCAGGTCTTTTTATATTCATTTACCATATTTACATTATTTTCTCAATTTTTCTAGTATTCTTTCTATTATTGTTGCTTCTTACCTATTCTTTTTATCCTATAAATAGACACCACGCCGGAATCGTAATCATCGAAATCAGCGTCGTGAGCACTACCGTTTTCGCTGCAAACGGTGCATCGCTGTCATAGCGCGCCGCAAAGATCGCTGCAGTTGCACCGGCTGGCATTCCCGTCATGATGACTGCCACACCTGCTGCCACCGAATCCAATCCGGCCGCCAGGCTGATTCCATATGCTAGAAGCGGAAGAAGGAACAGACGGAGCACACTGAATTTGAGGGCCGTCGGATTAATAATCTCACGCAGTTTCACATCGGTCAGAATCGTACCGATAATAAACATCGTCAGCGCCGAGTTACAGTTTCCAATGTAGGTAACCGTCGATTTCAGCACGCCCGGAAGCTGCAGCTGTGTTGCCATCAGGAACATACCGATGTAGACACCGACCAGACACGGGTGCGTCAGGACATTTTTCAATACCTTTTTCCGGTCAGAACCGCCTCCAACAAAATAGGATGTACCCGCCGACCACATGACAACGCGCATCGGAATCAGAAAAATGGATGCGTAGAGAAGTCCCATACTTCCATATACGCCTTCCGCAACCGGATTTCCGAGGAATCCGCCGTTGGAAACGATCGTACAGTATTGAAGCACCTTCCGGTGCTGCTCTGAATATTCCTTAAACAGCACTTTGTTGAGTGCCACACAGACAAGCTGCAAGACAAATCCAACCGCCAACAGCAACCCGCACGTTTTAAAAATCGAAGCATCAAATGAAATCAGGCACGATTTCACAATATTGCAGGGAATCACGATATTCACGCAGAGATCCGTCAGACATTTTTCGCCTTCCTTGCTGATGATCCCTCGACGTTTCAGTACCGCACCCGCCAGTATCATCAGGAATAAGGAACCCTGTAGGTTGCAAAGTTCGAGTAAATTCATATGGCTCTTCCTCCTTTTCCTACGACCTTCTTATGAGACGAACCAAAAAACTCCAGATCGGCAGTATGTACAGATACGACGCCACCACCACACTCGCAATCGGAGCACCGACGGCTGCCAGAGGAACGGCTCCGGCGATCGACCACGGTACCAGCGGTGCCAGCACAACCGCCGTATTTTCCAGATCGATTGCAAATCGTTTATTATCTGGATTTCCTTCCTTGCAGAGCTGATGGGTCAGCATAATCGACAAGGTCTGGTTACAAGCGATCATGGAAGCAACTGCTGCCACCGCAAAAGTCGCACCAAACGGAGTAATTTTCCGGCTCAGCGCCTCTATTTTCCCCTGAATCGGTTTCAAGAGCCCGGTTCCCTCGAAAATTCCTGCATAACAGGAGGACAGGCTCACGATAGCAGCCACCTTAATCATGGATTTCAAGCCGCCGCCGTTCATCATGGCGCTGATCGCCGGATCGTTTGCCTGATAACCGGTCAGACACATCTGTAAAATTTCCCCGAATGACCGCCCCTGGAGCACCACGCTCAAAAATGCCGCCAACACAATGCTGATCAGCATCGTTTTCTTGACCTCCACCCGGAACACAGACAGCACCAGGATAATAGCCGCCGGGATTACCGCACTCCAATGAAGTACAAAACGATTGGAAAACAGCCCTTCCACATCCATCCGTCCGTTTCCGGCACTCATGGAACGTCCCACTATATAATAGAGAATACATGTAGCCACAAATGGCACCAGCGATGTCTTTACCATTTCGCGGATATTTTCATAAATATCCGTCTTCGTCAGCACACAGACAAGATTCGCGCTGGACGATACCGGTGAACAGCGGTCGCCAAAATAGATGCCAGAAAGAATCGCGCCGCCGATCCAGAACGGGTCAAGCTCCATCGCACGTCCCATCGCCATACAGATAACACCCATCGTCGCGCCGGTTCCAAAGGAGGTTCCGGTCAGGATCGACACCATACAGTTAAGAAGGAACGCGATCACCAGAAATGCCGACGGCGACACCAGCTTCGACGACCAGCACACGATCACGGCGATCGTGCCGGACGCCCGCCACAGCGCTGTGATAAAGCCAATAAGTCCGAAAATCATCAGGATATTGCGGACGGTTTTAACGCCGGAAAGCGACATTTTTCCGAGTTCCGCAAGGCTGTGCTTCCGAATCAAACCGTACACACAGAAGATCAGATAGCCGCCCGCCAGCGCCCAGAGCACCGATACGCCGGTAAACACGCAGCCTGCCAGCGCCGCGATAAATGCAAGTAATACAATTCCTTCTAACATAGCTTCACACTCTTTTCCCTACCAACCAGTTATTTTTCGCAGTAATTTTTTATTTTTGGATGTTTTTAGTATATTCCTGTTCTAACTCAATGTCCATCTGTTAATTTATGTATTAAATACAGTTTATTTTTGTATCCTTTAATTTAAGCTATTTCTGCCCTTCTGCCAACTCGGGTCTTCTTTCAGTTTCCCAAAAAATGTGTCCCCAGTGTTTTATAAACATCTTGGTTTTCTTCTACTTTCATCTTCCTCCTCATATACTTTTCTGACATACCCTCCCCGGAGATCTGCCATGCGAAGATTTCATCCTTTGATTACCGGAACCCTGCTCCTGACGGCAGTCGGATTTTTCTGCCGGATTCTCGGCTTTTTCTACCGCATCTTTCTCTCCCGGACGATCGGCGCCGAAGGTCTGGGTTTATATCAGATGATTTTTCCCATACATGGCATCGCATTTGCTCTCTGCGCCGGTCCAATCCAGACTTCACTCTCCCGCCTGACCGCCGCCTCCCCGGAAAAGGGACGCGCCTTTTTGCGGGTCAGCCTCGCACTCTCACTATCGATCGCCCTGCCGCTGACCTCTTTGATCTACACCTTCGCCGATTTTCTCGCCGCGCGCGTCCTTCTTGCGCCCGAATGTGCGCCGCTTCTGCCCGCACTCGCCCTCTCGATCCCCTTCTGCGCGATCCATGCCTGCTGCTGCGGGTATTATTATGGGCTCAAAAAAACGGCAGTCCCGGCATTTTCACAGGTGGTCGAGCAGTGCATTCGCATTTTCTCCGTCCTGCTGATCGTCCATGTCTGCCGCACGAACAGGATTCCGATCACGGTGCTGCTGGCTGTCTGGGGGCTGTTGATCGGGGAAGCGGCTTCGGCGGTGTTCTGTCTGTTAGTTTATGGATGCTCGAAGTCCGTTGCCATACTGCCAAATGCAAACACACCTATTACTCCCCTGCTCCTCCCTCTCCTCACCATGGCACTCCCCCTCATGGCGAATCGCCTCACGCTCAGCTTTCTCCAGAGTCTCGAAGCCATCTTTGTACCGAACCAGCTTCTCCTCTCCGGGCTCTCGCGGGTTGAATCGGTCAGTATTTACGGAGTCCTCACAGGCATGGCACTCCCCTTTGTCCTCTTTCCATCCGCCATCACCAACTCCCTCGCCGTCGTCCTGCTCCCGGCAGTCTCGGAGGCGCAGGCGCAGAATCAGCCGGACAAAATCGAACGCACCATCTCCATGGCACTCCGCTACAGCCTGTACATGGGAATTCTCTGCGTCGGGCTCTTCACCCGCTTTGGTCCAGCACTGGGCGAAACCTTTTACCACAACGCCGATGCCGGACGTTTCATCCAGATTTTATCCTGGCTCTGCCCGTTTCTCTACCTCTCCACTACCATGGGAAGTATTTTAAACGGGCTTGGGAAAACGGGAACCGTCTTCGTCCACCATACGGTTTCCATGCTTCTCACCCTGTCGCTCGTCCTTTTCGCCATCCCGCGATGGGGAATTTTCGCCTATCTGGCGGCGCTTCTCATCAGCGAACTGGTGCTCGCCTTTCTCCACATCCACGCCCTCGCCTGCGAAGTCCCGATCCGCCTGCCAGTCAGCCAGGGCATTGTAAAACCGGCATTCTGCCTGCTGGTTTCGATTGGGATGTTAGAAGTTATTCCAAACGCGCCTTACCTGCCTCACCTGTTTCCGCCTGTCCTCATCCAGTCCGGTATCCTTTGCCTGCTGTATATAGGAGGACTGCTTCTCTTACATACAGGTACAGTCAAACAATAAATTATATGCTATTTTGCTATATCCCTTAAATGCAATAAGTTTAGGTATTTTCTGGCAATTTACATTTTTTTATTTTATACTTATTACATTCAGGGGGATTTACAAAGGGGGAACTTTTTTGAAATACGATATCAATTTTCGGCATTTAGAATATTTTATCAAGGTAGCGCGCCTCGGATCCATCAATAAAGCCGCCCAGGCGCTCTATATTTCCCAGCCGTATCTTGGGAAAATCATGCACGATCTGGAAGAAAATCTCGGTGCCAGGCTCTTTAACCGCAGCCGCTCAGGCGTAACATTAACGCCTGAAGGAATGGAATTTCTGACACATTCCGAAAAAATCATTGACGAAATGGAACAGCTCTGGTTTCAGAAAAAGAAGGAACAAATCAAAATTTCTGATCCGCTGGCTGTCTCCATGACACGTTTTTCTCATATCATGGAAAGTTTCAGTGAAATAGTCCTGCGTCACCGCGATCAGCCATCCTTCTCCCATCGACTGTATGAAGGCAATTCAGACGAAGTCATCGAGGATGTGGTATCCGGGCGTGTCGATGTAGGCGTGTTTCATTTTGACAGCCGCAAACGGCGTGAAATGGATGCCCTGCTCGAATCAAAAGGGCTGGAGTACCATTTTCTTGCCAACATCGAACCACACATTATCATTTCCCGCAAACATCCGCTTCTGCTGCAACAGAAACCGGTCAACCTGCACACACTGGCAGAGTACGGCTTTCTCTGGTATCTTGGACAATGCGATGATTATATTTACCAACTTCTCTCCGAAGGGGATCAGGATGCAGAAAAAATGCGCTCGAAAATCACCTATCTTTCCAGCCGCGCCACCCTGATGTACATGATCTCGATCAGTGACTGCTACAGCATCGGCATCCACGATTTCGCCAAACAAGAAGCCTCCTACCACTCCACTTCTATTCCGATTCCAAACTGTGGTTTTATGCTGGAGTTTGGATATGCAATGCGAAAAGACACGCCAATGACGGCGATCGTACAAGAATTTATTTATGACTTAAAGAAAAAACTTCTCTAAAAAAACATCATCAAAGCTGCCGGACATTCACAGCCGTCCCGGCAGTTTTTTTTGATCCTTTTCAGCACCTCTTCCCCGTTCATCATAAATATTTATTCATATCTGACATATATATCCCGTTATACCTTTTTGTCATATCCCTTAAAGCTGACACGCATTATACAAACTGCCTTCCCCATGCTACCATACTATCAGAAAGCAACACCGAATAAAAAACAGGAGGCGTTTAAGTATGAAAGATGTACTTGAACAAGCCGTTGCACTGGGAAAAACACATACCCATGAGGGTGCAGTTGCCACCTACATACCAGAGCTTGGAAAGGTAGATGGCAGTCAGCTCGGAGTCAGTGTTTTTTGCCGGAACGGCAAACGGATTTCCGTCGGAGATACGAAAGTCCGATTCAGCATTCAGAGTATCTCCAAAATCATCACCCTTGCAGTCGCGCTGGAAATCTGCGGCTTCGACCAGGTATTTAAAAAAGTAGGCATGGAGCCGACCGGCGATCCATTCAACTCGCTGATGAAACTGGAAAATACAGACAGTTCGCCTTACAACCCGATGATCAACGCGGGAGCCATCGTGGTGGCAAGCTGCCTTGCTTCCGAAATCAGTTTTGACACCATGCTTGACACCATCCGGGCTCTCTGCATGGATCCGGACATCGACCTTGATAAAAAGGTCTATCACTCGGAAATGTCCCATATTTCCCGCAACCGGGCAATCGCCTATCTGCTGGAAAGCAAGGGCTACATTGAAAAAAATAAGGATGTAGAAAACAGCCTGTATTTTTATGTCAAAATGTGTTCTCTCAGTGTGACAGCCGAAAGCCTCGCTGGACTGGGACTGATTCTCGCCAACGATGGCATTCATCCAGACACGGGAAAACGGCTTTTAAGCAGCCAGACAGTTAAAATCGTCAAAACACTCATGTTTACCTGCGGTATGTACGATGGTTCCGGCGAATTTGCCGTCCGGGTCGGCATCCCATCCAAAAGCGGCGTCGGCGGCGGTATCTTATCAGTGGTAGACGGCGAGATGGGAATCGGCATCTTCGGACCGGCGTTAGATAAAAAGGGGAACAGCGTCGCTGGAGAATGCGTGCTTGAATATATGTCACATGAACTGCATCTCCATATGTTTGATCCGCAGCGGCACACTTTATAGCAAAAACAATATGTAAATTGTATGAGAGGGGTATTTTAAAATGGCAGATTTATACGCAAAGATAATCGGCACAGCAAGCAACTATCTTTACAGCTACGTGTTAATCATCCTGCTGGTAGGCGGCGGCATCTATTTTACCATCCGCACCAAAGGGGTACAGCTTCGTTACTTACTTGAATCCATCCGGGTTATCCTGGAGCCATCCGACAAGGAAGATGAGTCTATTTCCGCCTTTCAGGCATTGATGGTTTCCACTGCTTCGCGCGTCGGCACCGGAAATATCGCCGGCATTTCTACCGCCATCTGTTTCGGCGGTCCGGGCGCTATCTTCTGGATGTGGATGACCGCGATCCTCGGAAGTGCAACCGCATTTGTAGAAAGTACGCTGGCACAGATCTACAAACGCCGTGCCGAGGACGGAAGCTGCTACGGCGGTCCTTCCTACTATATTGAAGCCGTTCTGAAAAAAAGATGGCTGGGTGTTCTCTATGCTATTTTCATGATTTTGACTTACATGGTTGGATTTAACCTCGTTGCATCCTTCAATGTGGCAGATTCTTTTAAAGTATACAGTTTCTACAATCCAAGCCTGACTCCGATTCTCATCGGTATCATCCAGGCTGTTATCTTCGGCATCTGCATCAGCGGCGGCGGCAAACAGATCGCTAAAATCACAGGAATTCTTGTTCCGGTAATGGGCGGACTTTACATTGCAGCTGCCCTGCTGATGATTATTCTCCACGGAAACATGATTCCGGGTATGTTCGCAAGCATTTTTGAAGGGGCTTTTGATATTCAGGCTATCTTCGGCGGCTTCATGGGATCCGTTGTGATGCTCGGCATCAAGAGAGGCTTGTTCTCCAATGAGGCAGGTGTCGGTGCTTCCGCTACCGCAGCCGGTTCCGCGGGTGTCAGCCACCCGGTCAAACAGGGTCTTGTTCAGGTATTATCCGTATTTATCGATACTGTTGTCATCTGCTCTGCAACCGCATTTTTACTGCTCTGCTCCGGCGTTGCACCGAGTGCAGACATGGCTGGCATGGCATATGTGCAGGCAGCTATGAATAACGTATTCGGCACCGCAGGTGTTGTATTTATCACAGTTGCCCTGATTTTATTTGCCTTTACCACGCTACTCGGAAACTACTATTTTGCTGAAACCGGCATGGCTTATCTCTGCGGCAAAACTCCGGTCAAGGGCGTCCGGATTACCCAGAGAGTGATCGCTATCGTGATTGTCCTCATCGGTTCTGTGGCAAGTCTCGGCATCGTGTGGGATACCGCCGATGTTCTGATGGGACTGATGGCAGTCATCAACGTACCAATTATCTTCCTGATTGCCAAGCCGGCGCTCCGCTGCCTGGAAGACTACCGGGCACAGAAACAGGCTGGGAAGAATCCGGTCTTTAAAGCAGCTGATATTGACTTGAAAGAAGAAACCGATTTCTGGAATTAATAAAAACAAAAATCCGCATAAACAGGGCTGTCAGAATCTTTCCCACACATGGTTTCAACCACACTGTGCAAAATTCCGACAGCCCTGCCTGTATTTTTTCATATCTGTATTATATCTATCTTTTTACCGTTTTATTAATCTGCAGCCTTATTTGCGGTTCTTCCAAATCAAAAACATTCCAGCTGCCAGCAGCACCACTCCGACGGCGGCTCCCACCATCCAGTTCGAAGAAGATATTTTCCCCGATCAATTTTATCGAAATCTCTATTTCTATATCTTATACTCTCATAAATAGCAGATTTCTGTTCCTACTCCTGCTCATCCTCTTTCAGCACGTACGGCGTCATCTGGTATACATAGTAATTCAGCCAGTTCGTGTACAGCGTGTTGGACATATTTCTCCATTTCAGCACCGGCATGGAAAATGGATCGTTGTCTGGGTAATAGTTGCACGGTACCTGCGGATTTAAGCCTTTTTTCAGATCGCGGTGGTACTCGTTGTTTAACGTCATGCGATCATACTCTGGATGCCCCTGAACGAAAATCTGGCTTCCATCCTGGTTCATCACCAGAAATACGCCAGCCTCATCCGATTTCGCCAGAATCTGCAATTCCGGATGTTTCAGAATATCCTCTTCCCGGTCTTCCGTGTAACGGGAATGCGGGCAGTAAAAATAATCATCGAGGCTACGGACCAGCGGGATCTTCCGGTTCAAAAGACGATGTCTGTAAATACCGGAAAGCTTTGTCTTTCTCTGATGTTTCTGAATTCCATAATGATAATAGAGTCCCGCCTGCATGCCCCAGCAGATATGAAACGTCGAGGTCACATGCGTCTTGCTCCACTCCATGATCTTCGTCAGCTCGTCCCAGTAGTTGATCTCCTCAAACTCCATATTCTCCACCGGCGCACCGGTAATAATCATACCATCAAAGCGCTTGCGGCGGATCTCGTCAAACGTCACATAAAACTTATTCAGATGCGTCTGCGATGTATTTTTCGAAACGTGCGTTTCCAGCATCAGGAATGAACAGTCCACCTGCAGCGGTGTATTCGAAAGTGCCCGCAGAAGCTGCGTCTCCGTATCCTCCTTGATCGGCATCAGGTTCAGAATCAAAATCTCAAGCGGACGAATATCCTGGCTCATCGCCCGATCCTCATCCATCACAAATATATTCTCCGATTCCAAAATTGCCTTAGCAGGAAGATCCTTTTGTATTTTAATTGGCATGGTTATATATCCCCTTTTTATATAAAATTCGTTTGAATTTTAGGATTCTATTATATACCGATATAATTCATTTCTATTACAATAAAAACTATATCAGCATTCCTAATCATAACACAAGCTGCAAAAAAAAGCCAGCTAAACACTGTCTGGCGTCCGGCTTTTTCACCTCTCTTATAGCTTCAAAAACTCCTCCTCCGAAAGAATCGGCACCCCCAATTCCCGCGCCTTCTTATTCTTCGAGGACGACGACGCCACATCATTATTGATCAGATAATTCGTCTTGGACGTCACGCTTCCGGTCACCTTGCCGCCGCGGCGCTCAATCAGCTCCTGCAGCTCTTTCCGGTTTTTGAAATGTTCCAGCGAACCGGTAATGACGAAATTCATCCCGGCGAATGCCTCATCTGCACCCTCGCTGCTTTCTTCGTCTCCTGCCTCAAAGGTCAGCTCCGCCAGCAGATGATCGACGATCGCATTATTCTTTCCATCCGAAAAGAATGCCGTCCACGCCTGCGCCAGAACTTCCCCGATTCCATCAATCTCGACCAGCTCTTCCACGGTGGCGTGGCGCATCGCCTCAAAATCATTTTTAAAATGACGGCAAATCATCTTGGCATTTGCCAGACCGATGCCTGCAACGCCCAGACCGTACACCATTCTCGGCAGGGTCGTGTGGGACGCTTTCTCAGCCGCCGCAATCAGATTGTCATACGATTTCTGCCCGAATCCGTCCATCTCGACGATCTCTTCCTGATGGCGGTCCAGATGGAAAATGTCCGCATACTCATGAATCATGCCGACGCCGATAAATTTCTCCAGCGTCGCCTCTGAAAGCCCCGCAATATTTAACGCATCGCGGCTTGTAAAAAGAGTAAAACTCTTGATTTTCTTCGCCTGGCAGTCCGGGTTCGTGCAGTAGAGTGACTTTACATCGTTGATCTGGCGTACCTCCGTCTGACCGCCGCACACCGGACATGCCTCCGGAATGTCCCGGACACCGCTGCGCGTCAGATTATCCGCGATCTGCGGAATGATCATATTTGCCTTATAAACCGTAATCCGGTCGCCTGCCCCCAGTTCCAGCGCCTCCATGATGCTGATGTTGTGGACACTGGCACGGCTGACCGTCGTTCCCTCCAGCTCCACCGGTTCAAACACCGCCACCGGGTTAATCAGCCCTGTTCTCGACGCACTCCACTCAATATAGAGAAGCTTCGTCTCCTGAATCTCATCCGCCCACTTGAATGCGATCGAATCACGCGGGAATTTTGCCGTCCGCCCCAGCGACTGGCCGTAGGCAATATCATCATACAAAAGCACCAGTCCATCCGACGGCGTATCATTTTCCGCAATCGCCTCAGAATACATTTTGACCGTCTCCGGCAGCGTCTCTTTTGTCACCTCATGGTACTCTACGACCTCAAACCCCTGTGTTTTCAGCCACTCAAACTGCTCTTTCCGCGAATTTTTGAAATCAATGCCATCCGCCTTTACAAGGCTGAACGCATAAAAATGGACCTGTCTCTGCGCTGTGATTTCGCTGTTTAACTGACGCACCGAACCGCTGCATAAGTTTCGCGGATTCTTATATTTCGCATCGACATCCTCGATCTGCTCATTGATCTTCTCAAAATCCGAATACCGGATGATCGCCTCACCGCGCAGGATAAGCTCACCCTGGTAGGAAATATTTAACGGCACATTGACGAACGCCTTTGCATTTGCCGTGATAACCTCGCCGATCTCACCATTTCCACGCGTAACCGCCTTGACAAGTGTTCCATTCTGATAGGTCAGGACGATCGTCAGACCGTCCATCTTCCAGGATAAAAGGCCGGTCTGCCCGCCGAGCCAGTCTGCCAGCTCTTCCACGCTCTTCGTCTTATTTAACGAAAGCATCGGTTTCTCATGGCGCTCCTTCGGAAGCGCACTGACTACCTCATATCCTACATTCTGCGTCGGGCTGTTCGCAAACACAATTCCCGTCTCTTTCTCCAATGAAACCAGTTCATCATAAAGCTTATCATACTCAAAGTTGCTCATGATCTCCCGGCTCTCCTGATAATAGGCGCGCCCTGCTGCCCGCAGCGTCCCAATCAGCTCCCGTATCCGTTTTGTCTTGTCCTCTGCCATCTATCTGACTCCACCTTTCCCATCGCTCTCTCCAACTACCTCTGAATGCGTTTTCAAGCATTTCTATGCAACCTCATATGTGAACCTGCACTGACTGCCAGACAACATTGTCTCAGCCATTCTTCTTCCCGTTCAAAATATCTTCTAATTTCTGTCTCTCTGCCGCTGTCACTTCCCGGTACTCGCCTGTTTTCAGCCCATCCAGCGTAATGTTCAGCATCCGGACGCGTTTTAACGTCTGCACCTGGTACCCCAGCGCCTCGCACATCCGGCGGATCTGGCGGTTGAGCCCCTGGGTCAGGATGATCCGGAAACTCGTCTTCCCGGTCTTTTCCACCTCACAAGGACGGGTAACCGTATCTAAAATCTTCACTCCTGCGCTCATCTTCCGGACAAACTCACTATCAATGGGTTTATCCACCGTTACCAGATATTCCTTTTCATGTCCGTAACGAGCCCTTAGAATCCGGTTGACCAGCTCGCCCTCATTCGTCATGAGAAGCAGCCCTTCTGAATCCTTGTCCAGACGCCCGATCGGGTAAATCCGGACCGGATAATCTAAAAATTCTACGATATTTTCTGCCCGATCTTTATCAGAAGTCGTGCAGACAATCCCCCGCGGCTTATTGACCGCTAAAAGCACCGGCGCATCCTTGCCGGACACCGCTACGCCATCGCACGCCACGCGCTGTCCCGGCATCAGCTTCTGCCCGACCTCTGCCACGCGCCCATCGATCGTCACACGCCCGTCCGCGATCCGCCGATCCGCCTCCCGCCGGGAGCAGATGCCCGCCTCGCTCAAAAAGCGGTTTAAACGAATGCCTTCCGTTGGAATCCGGGATTCCTGCTTTTCACCTGGCTGTAATCTCTTGTATGATTTATCATTTTGATTTTTTTGCATTTTATTCATCTCATTTCGATTTATTGTGCCGTAGGATTCCGGCAACCAAAGTATAAAAATTATAACATTTTCGTCCATAGGGTTCAAACAGTTTTCGAAAGAATAGAGAATGTTTCATAGGGTACACTTTCCTATGAAATAAAAAGACCCATAGCACGTTCACTATGAGTCTTTCTTAAACACATATCCTGCTTACTGAATAAACATCGCATCCCCAAAACTAAAGAAGCGGTATCTCTGCCGGATCGCCTCTTCATACGCCGTGAGCACATGTTCTCTGCCTGCCAGTGCGGATACCAGCATGACGAGCGTGGACTCCGGCAGGTGGAAGTTTGTGATCAGGCAGTCCAGAATCTTGAACTGGTAGCCTGGATAAATGAAAATGTCCGTCCAGCCGCTGCATGCGCGGATCGTGCCGTCCTCGGCTGCTGCGGATTCCAGCGTCCGGCAGCTTGTCGTACCGACACAGATAATGCGTCCGCCATTTTTCTTCGTCTCATTAATCATATTAGCAGCGTCTTCTTCGATGCGGTAAAACTCCGAATGCATATGATGATCTAAAACATTTGAAACCTTGACCGGTCGGAAGGTTCCCAGACCCACATGGAGTGTCACATGCGCAATCTTCACTCCCATCTCCTGAATCTGTGCCAGCAGTTCCTTGGTAAAATGAAGTCCGGCAGTCGGAGCAGCCGCGGATCCCTCATGTTCTGCATAAACGGTCTGATAACGGTTTTTATCTTTCAGACGGTGTGTAATATACGGTGGAAGCGGCATCTGGCCAAGCTGGTCAAGAATCTCCTCGAAGATCCCCTCATAGGAGAACTGAATCAGACGATTTCCCTCTTCTACCACATCAATGACGGTTCCTTTTAACAAACCATCGCCAAAATTAATCACGGTTCCCGGTTTTGCCTTTTTACCCGGCTTTACCAGTGTCTCCCAGATATCGTTCTCACGACGTTTCAGAAGAAGAATCTCGATATGTGCATCCGTTCCCTCCTTGCTTCCGATCAGACGCGCCGGGATAACCTTCGTATCATTGATCACCAGACAATCGCCCGGATGAAGATAATTGACAATATCCTTAAACACCTTGTGCTGCATCTCGCCCGTCTTTTTATCCAGCACTAAAAGCCGGGAAGAAGAACGATCTTCCAGCGGATCCTGCGCGATCAGCTCCTGTGGTAAATCATAATAAAAATCTTTTACATCCATTCTTTCTGCCTCTTTTTCTTTCTATCTATAAATCTCTTTATTTTTCCATTCAGTTAGACAAAGTAAAACATTTTAAGGATTCGACGCAGACGGCTCTGTCTCATCCCGCATATACGACGCGCCCTGTTTCATAAATTCCACGCGCTCTTTCAGCGCTTCATCCTGCTCCATCGCCGCATCCATTGCTTCATCCGTCTGCTTGCTGAGAAGGCGCACATCCTCATTGACCGACAGCTCTTCAAAATACTGCGTCAGCTCTTCGGACATTTTCCCGTCATCGATCTGCCAGCTTCCGTCCTCCGCCCGGATCGCATAGATCCGCACCAGACTCGGTGCCGGTGTCTCCACGCCCGTATACAAAATCTCATAATACACATACGCTGCCATCTCGCCGTCCCTAAGCCCCGGCGTCGTATAACATTTCACATTCTGGTACCCGGAAATGTACTGCTTCTGTTCTTCAAATTCCTGACGGTAGTGTTCTTCCTCACTCGTATCCTGTGAGGTAAACAACTTCACAAACGTATCCATATCACAGTCGGAAACCGCCTGAAAATAAGTATTCATCAGCTCTGTGATCCCCGGCTCGCCATTCTCTGTCAGAATACATCCGCCAAAGTCCTGAATATATTCTTTCGTGTCCGGCTCAATCACCATTCCAGATCCACCTGTATCCACCATTTCTGCCGGTAAGCCATCCTTTTTCCCCAGAATGTTTGTTATTTTCCCGGAAAACATCGCCACCGCGCCAATCAGAATCAATACAATCACCGCCGCAAGCAGCATCACATAGCGGCGCAGTTCCCAGTCCGTTCCGTTCTTCCGGCTGCGTCCCGGTTTCTTTTTCGGTTCTCCCACCCGACCGCCTCCTGACTTATTCGATTGTTAATATTATAGCGGTGATTTGGTTACTCGGCAAGCGGTATTTCCGAAAAAAAACTTGCAATTTTCTAAATATTATAGTATCATACAAGTAATGCGTCTGTAGCTCAGTGGATAGAGCGCCGGCCTCCGGAGCCTGAGGCGTAGGTTCGATTCCTATCAGACGCATTCTTAAAAAGCGACAGCGGAGATATCTCAGCCGTCGCTTTTTGCATTATTCATGATAAAAGGAGGATCCTTCCCGTGGAACTCATACACGTTTCTGGAAATACAGACTGTCTGCTTGGCAAAACAGCCATCGGCGTCTACCGCATCGACGACACCCGCTGCATCCTGTTTGACAATGGTTACTCAAAGGAATATGACGAGCTGGTCGGCTCTCTGAAAGACGCCGGGCTGACCCCGGCGGGGCTGATCGTTTCCCACGCGCACATCGACCATCATGGAAACAGCAAACGCCTGCGCGAAGCCTTTCAGATTCCACTGGCTATGTCGCTTGGCGAAGCCGGGCTGATCGCCTCCCAGGCGGCGCTGGAACGGTATACCAATTATTTCGGGCGCTCCGAGGAGGAAAAGGTTTCCATCGACACCGAGCAGCGCTGCCCGGTTGACTGTATCATCCAGCCGGAGGATACTTCCGTGACACTCTGCGGCGTAACCTTCCCGGTTCACCATCTGCCGGGGCATTCCCTCGACCACATCGTCATCGGCACACCGGACGGCGTCTGCTTTGCCGGAGACGCGCTTTTAACCGAAAATGTCCTGCGTCACGTCAAGCTTCCATACTGCGACCACGTCGGTCTGGATCTGGAAAGCAAGGAAGCAATCACAAAACTGCCTTACCAGCACTGGATTTTATCGCACAAAGGTCCATTTGATGGCAATATCCGGGAACTGGCGGACAAAAATATGGATCTTGTCCGTCTGCGTCTCGCAGAGCTGGCAAAGCTTTTGCAGAGACCAATGACGCGTGATGAATTTTATCAGGAAAGCCGACGCCTGATCGGAATGCACATCGGTACCTACGACCAGCTCATCCGTCAGGAACGCCACCTGCGCCCATATCTGGAACAGCTGGTGATCGATGGGACGGCACGGCTGGAAGTAAAGAATGACACCATATATTTTTGTTTGAATGAATAAACTCTTTCTGCATGAATTTTCACTCTCCTGTTGTTATCGTTTCCGAAAATACACACACGCCACCGCAAATCCCAAGATTCCCGCTCCCATCACAGCGAAGCGGGAATATGTCTTTAACAGCACCAGAATACGTTCCCACGATGCCCCCGCCACCGCGCCGGCTCCGATGAGTACCGTATTCCAGATAAGACTGCCCGCTGTTGTCAGAAGGAGAAACGGCAGCAGTTCCATCTTTGCCATCCCCGCCGGAATCGAGATCAGGCTTCGGATGATCGGAACGAACCGGCAAAAAAAGACGGCTGACCGTCCCGTTCTCTCCAGCCATCCGTCTGCATCTTTCACATCATCCGCTTCTACTCCCAGCCGTTTTCCCCATGCCCCGCCCAAAAATGCATAAAACTTCTGCACGGGAATATGCCGCCCCAGCTCATACAGAATCAGCGCCCCCAGCACCGAGCCCGCCGTCGCTGCCAGAACTGCCCCGGCTATGTTCATCCGTGTATATGTTGTCATAAATCCACCAAAGGTTAAAATCACTTCCGACGGGATCGGCGGAAACAAATTCTCAATTAGAATCAGGGCAAACATTCCCACATATCCGTATGAACTTAAAAGTTCCAGCACTATATCACGCATGATATATCGCACTCCACGTTATTTCCACATATTCTATTTATTTTATGCGGAATGGAAAAAATCCAGGCATCTAATTTTCATTTTTCATGCCCGGATTTTAATTAAACCTAGAGAATCATCACATCCCCCACGGCCCCTGTGTCCGAGAACTCTGTCCACTCGCATACATTGACCGCGTGATCGGCGATTCGCTCCAGATACTTAGCAACCATCAAAAGATCGACTGCCACATCGGATTTATCCCCATCTTTTTTCAGAAATTCGATGACTTCCCGTTTGACACGCTCAAAAAAGGCATCAATCAGGTCATCTCTCTGTTCAAAGGTTTCTGCGGTTTCGGTATCACGCTCGATGAAAGCGCGAATTGCATCTTTAACCATCGTTTTCACATTTGCCACCATGGCCGGAAGATGTTTGCTTACAAGACTAATATCTGCATCCTCCAAACGCAGGGACAGATCGGCAATGTCCGCCGCCTGATCGCCCATCCGCTCCAGATCGGTCACTACCTTCAGTGCCGTCGAGATATGGCGCAGATCGCTGGCAACCGGCTGCTGCTTTAACATCAGCATCAGGCAGTGTGTCTCGATCTTTCGTTCCATATTGTCCACATCCCGGTCGCCTTTGATAACCTTCTGTGCCAGCTCTTCATTATGCTCGGTAAGCGCTTGAAAACTACTGTCAATCGCATCCTGCACCATCTGGCTCATCGCGTTCAATTCCTGATTCAGCCCTTCTAACTCCTGTATAAATGCCTCTCTCGTCGCCATCCCGTATCTCCTCTCCATCTCCCCTGTTTTCTGCCCAGAAAATTTCCACTTCTGAACAGCAAACTGATTTTCTACTTATTTTTAAATCCTCAATCTTACGCCTATCATCCAAACCGTCCGGTAATATAGTCTTCTGTCTTCTTTTCACGCGGATGCGAGAACAGATCCGTCGTCGGTGCATACTCGACTACCTCTCCTACCAGGAAAAATGCCGTATAGTCCGCAATACGGGTCGCCTGCTGCATATTATGGGTAACGATGACAACGGTATAATTCTTCTTGAGTTCGCCCATCAGATCCTCGATTTTCAGCGTGGAAATCGGGTCCAGTGCCGAGGTCGGCTCATCCATAAGAAGAATCTCTGGCTCAACTGCCAGCGCACGTGCGATGCAGAGACGCTGCTGCTGTCCACCGGAAAGTCCCAGTGCAGAACGTTTCAGGCGGTCCTTGACCTCATCCCACAGGGCCGCGCCGCGCAGACTCTTCTCTACGATCGCATCCAGCTCTGCCTTTCCCTTGATACCGTGAATCCGCGGTCCATACGCGATATTGTCATAAATACTCATTGGAAATGGGTTCGGCTGCTGAAATACCATGCCAACCTTCTTGCGAAGAAGCGTCGTATCGACCTTCGGATCGTAGATATCCTCGCCGTCGATCAACACCTTTCCATTGATTGTCACATTCGGCACCAGATCGTTCATGCGGTTCAATGTCTTTAAATAGGTAGACTTACCGCAGCCGGACGGTCCGATAAACGCTGTGATCTGATTTTCATATATATCCAGATTGATATTTTTTAATGCATGATTGTTTCCATAGTACAGATTCAAATCCGACGTAGAAATTTTTGTCTCCATATCATTTCCTCATTTTTTACTTTATTTTAATTTTGTCACATCAAACCGGCTGGTCAAAAATCTCGTCAGCAGGTTGATTCCCAGCACGATAATCAGAAGCACGACCGCGATTCCAAACGCCTGATCGTATTTTGCTTTCTGCATCGACAGGTAGAGCTGGATGGTCAGCGTGCCGCTCGACTCAAACAGTTTTCCAAACAGGTTTTTCGGAAGCTGGAAGCCGCTTCCGGCAGTAAACAGAAGCGCCGCCGACTCGCCCACGATACGGCCAATCGAAAGGATGACGCCGGTCAGAATACCCGGTGCCGCGCTCGGCAGCAGGATTGTCCGGATCATATACCATTTCGTTGCACCGATTCCCAGCGCGCCGCTGCGGTAGCTGTCCGGAACGGTTTTGAGTGCTTCCTGTGTGTTCCGCGTAATCAGCGGAAGCACCATCAGGGTCAGCGTGAAGGATCCGGTCAGAACCGAATAGCCCAGCTTCAGCGTCATTCCGAAAAAGACCATACCGAACAAGCCAAAAATAATCGACGGAATACCGGACAGGATCTCGGTTGTAAATTCAATCGTCCGCACCAGCTTTCCCGGCTTTGCGTATTCGTTCAGATAAATGGCGGAGCCGATTCCGATCGGCGCTGCAATGATAAGGGTAATTACAATGATGTAAATCGTGTTGATGATATTTCCCAGAATACCAAAGGTGCCCTTTAAAGAACTCTGCACCGTGGACAGAAACTGCCAGGAAACCTGCGGCAAACCGCGCACAAACACATACCCCATGATGCCAACTAACAGCGCGATCGCCACGCCAGCTGCCAGATAAATCAGCGCTTTTAAGATATTGTCCCCGATGCGGGTGCGCTTCTGGTAAATACTTTTCATACTATTATCGGTCATCTGCGCCGCCCTCCTTCACAAACATCCGGCTGAGCACCGTGTTGATAAACATGATAAATACGAACAGCACCAGACCGATGGTAAAGAGCACTTCCCGGTGAAGTCCCTCTGAATAAGACATTTCCGCCACGATCGCGGTTGTCAGGAAACGGACGGAGTTAAATGGGAGCGGCAGATTGACTGAACTTCCAGATACCAGGCTGATCGCCATTGCCTCCCCGATCGCACGTCCGCAGCCTAAAACCACCGCCGTGATGATGCCGGAGTGCGCCGCCGGAACGATTACTTTGAAAATCGTCTGGATATGCGTTGCACCGAGTGCCAGCGATGCGCTTTTTAAATGTTTCGGGACTGACCTAAGCGACGCCTCACTGATATTGATGACGGTCGGAAGAATCATGATTGCCAGAACCAGAACCGCCGATATCAGGTTCGCACCGCCGGTAAATTGATGCGTCGTGGAACCGGCAAAGATTTTCATTTCCAGCTTATACATCAGGGGATTTAAAATCAAAATTCCTAAGAGTCCGTAGATAACCGACGGAATACCTGCCAGAAGCTCAACTGCCGGGCGGACCACTGCCGCTACCTTCGGCGGCGCAACCTCTGCCAGAAAGATGGCGGTAAACAGCCCAATCGGAACACCGATCAGGATCGCCAGAAAGGTTCCGACGATGGAAGTTAAAATAACGTAGAGAATTCCGAAAGACGCCGGATTTCCAGTCGGCTTCCAGACGGTTCCAAATAAGATTTCCGGAACACCCACCTTAAAAAGTGCCGGGGTACCGCTGATAATCATGTATAAGGTAATTGAAAAAACTGCCACCACCGCCAGCAGGCCGCAGGCGGTAAAAATAATTTCCGCTGCCCTCTCTACCGCTGATTTCGTGGCATGGCTTCCAAAAATGGTAAATTTCTTTTCGTGCATATGTCTCTCCTGTCTCGGATTGAACAGCGAGCCGCTTCCGGTCAAAGCAGAGTTTCCTTTCTGCGGCTTGACTGCAAGCGACTCGATATTATTTGAATCTATTCAATATTATATGTATTCGTGAATTACTGATTTTTCTATCCTTACCTGTTTTCACCGGTAATTTTATCCACATTCACAAATTCCGATGCAGTTTCTTACTTCGTAGTAATCAGGCCTACCGATTTAATCAGGTCATCGCCTTCTGCAGAGTATACATAGTCAAACAGCGCCTGTACCAGCTCGTTCTGCTCAGAAATTTCTCCCTTGGTTGCCATAACGAATGGACGGCTTAAGAAATAGCTGCCTGCCTTGATGTTCTCCTCCGTCGGCTCTACATCATCCAGTTTAACTGCCTTAACGGTATCATCGACTACATCCAGGGAAACGTATCCGATGGAACCCGGTGTAGATGCTACTTTTGCCATAACTGCACCGGTGGAATCCAGCTCGTTTGCATATTTGCAGGCATCTTCCAGACCCAGAAGCTCCTCAAATGCGCCTCTTGTACCGGAACCTGCTTCCCGTCCGACTACGACAATCGGCATATCGCTGCCGCCTACATCCTTCCAGTTTGTGATGCTTCCGTCGTAAATGCCGGTCAGGTCATCCTTGCTCAGACCATCTACAGCGTTGGACGGGTCAACGACAACGGCGATACCATCGATAGCTACGATATTTTCAACAGCACCTTTTGCTTTCTCATCATCCTTTAATGCTCTGGAAGAATCACCGACATCACACTGACCTGCCAGCACGGACTCGATACCTGCGGAAGAGCCGGTAAATTCAGCCTGTACAGTCACGTTCGGATATTTCTCCATGAACGTTTCTGCCAGTGCATTTGCAAATTTTTCCATCGAAGTGGAACCTGCCAGGGTGATAGAACCACTCAAATTTTTTGCATCTGCGCTGTTCTCGGTTGTATCTGCTGCTGCATCACTTTCAGCTGCGCTGGTTTCTGCGCTTGTGTCTGCTGCACTTGTATTTGTATTGCTGGAACCACATCCTACCATTCCAGTTGCCAGAACGGCTGCTCCTAATA
>ENA-UEYG01000523-UEYG01000523.1-human-gut-metagenome-genome-assembly--contig:-NODE-523-length-29943-cov-5.658575_pt1 | contig 29943 bp, 42 predicted proteins | sample MGYA00242933_ERZ507934 | MGnify/ENA primary metagenome ERZ507934 (study PRJEB26167, sample SAMN06115527) | human gut metagenome | host: Homo sapiens | place: China:Zejiang | collected 2015-11-10... | reverse complement strand
CTGCCTTCTCGCATTTCGTGGCAAGGATTTTCAAGAAAATCCTTGCAGAGCCGTTAGCTCATTTCATTCGCTAACTGTTCCAGTAACACGTTTTTTGTAAATTTATTACAAGTAAACTACAACGATATTCATCAAGCAATCAATCTGTGAATTTTTTCTTGCCCATTGACGTAATACAACAGTTGCGATACTGGAATTATTACTCATATGCACCAATTTTTTTGAAGGAGGTCTTTGTTGCAGGTTGTGAGAAGGTCTGGATTTGGTGAATGTTTTCACAACTACTAGGGTAATGGGGCAACTATCATGAGCTTACTTGTTTTTTGTTGCGTTGTGCTGCCCTTTATTGTGGCCATTGCGCTTTATTTCACACAAAGCGACGGGTGTCGCAAACTGTTGGTGCCCACCGCCGTGGCGGTCATGGCGCTTTCTGCGGTCTTCCTGGGGGCCAACGGGGCCTTCCGGCTGGAAGCCGAAACCTTCCTTGGCATGCCGCTGGACACGCTTTTCAGCGTCCTGGACCTCCTGCTGCTGCTCTACATTCTGGGCATCGGCTGGAAGCTGGGCAGCAGACTGGTCATGGGCATGACCGTATTGCAGCTGGTCGGCCTGCTCTACCTCAAATTTGTGCTGGCCGAAGGGGACGCCCCCGCAGTAGCCTTTGCCCCCGATGGGCTTTCTCTCATCATGGTTATCATTATTTCCGTGGTGGGCGGGCTTATCACCATTTATGGTCTGGGCTACATGGATGTGCACGAAGAGCACCTGCATTTGCGCGTTTCCCGCAAGCCGCGCTTTTTTGCCATTATTTTCTGCTTCCTGGGGGCCATGAACGGCCTGGTGCTGTGCAACAATCTTTCCTGGATGTTTTTCTTCTGGGAAGTGACCACGTTGTGCTCCTTCCTGCTCATCGGGCACGACCAGACCGAAGAAGCCAAGGCCAACGCCTACCGCGCCCTGTGGATGAACGTGCTGGGCGGCCTGGCCTTTGTTTCGGCCATGCTGTTTATCCAGAAAAGTCTGGGCACCCTTTCCACCGAACTGGTGCTGCAGAAGATGACCGGCATGGATGTGAAGAGCACGGCCATGCTGCTGCCTTTTGCCTTCTTCTGCGTGGCGGCCTTTACCAAATCCGCCCAGGTGCCTTTTGAAAGCTGGCTGTGCGGGGCCATGGTGGCACCCACGCCCGTTTCCGCCCTGCTGCACTCGGCCACTATGGTCAAGGCCGGCACCTATTTACTGCTGCGCATGGCCCCGGCCTTTGCCGACACCACCATGTCCACCATCGTGGCCCTGTTCGGCGCTTTCACCTTTGTGGCCACCTGCATCCTGGCCGTAAGCCAGAGCAACGCCAAAAAAATTCTGGCCTACTCCACCATCGCCAACCTGGGCCTGATCATCGCCTGCGTGGGCATTAATACGGCAGCCTCCATGATGGCGGCCACCACCATCATCATCTACCACTCCGTTTCCAAGGGCCTGCTCTTCATGTGCGTGGGCACCATCGAACAGCGCATCGGCTCTCGCGATATTGAAGACATGCGCGGCCTGTACGGCAAAATGCCGCGCACGGCCGTCATCACGGTCATCGGCATCTTCACCATGATGCTGCCGCCCTTTGGCATGCTCATCGGCAAGTGGATGGCCATTGAAGCTATCGCCCGCGCCACCCAGGCCATGACGCCCATCGTCTTTTTCGTGGCCCTGGGCTCGGCCTTCACCGTGCTGTTCTGGGCGCGCTGGGCCGGCGTCATCGTGTCTTCGTCCAACTTGCACGAGCATCCGCGGCACGGCGACACCCGCCCGTCCATCATGTTTGCCCTGCGGTCGCTCTGCGGTCTGGCGCTGATCTTTTCCTTCATTGCGCCGCTGGTGCTCAAGACCTTTGTGGAGCCCTCCGTGGTCGGCGTTTACGCCCGCTTCAACCTGCACAGCGAAGGCTTCATCCCCGGCGCGTCCCTTACAGGCGCGGGGGGCTTCGGCTGGATGTACATTCTTTTCATCCTGCTGGCCGTGGGCGTCTGGCTGGCCTGGCGCGCGGCCCGCAAGGTGCCGGGCAAGGCCCATGCCGAACCCTACTTCTCCGGTCTGACCCAGGTAAAGGATGGCCAGGTGGGCTTCAAAGGCCCCATGAACGTCTTTGAACCAGCCCGTGTGGCCAACTTCTACCTGGCCCAGTACTTTGGCGAAGGCACCATCACCAGAGGCATAGACATCATTTCCACGGCATTCCTGATCGTTCTCATAGGAGGTCTGCTCTGATGCTCTCTATCCTCGGCGCTCTCGGCGGCCTGCTCTTGTCGCCCCTGGCGGGCGGACTGCTTAACGGTGTGGACAGACGCCTCACGGCGCGCATGCAGTCGCGCGTGGGGCCGCCCCTGTTGCAGCCTTTCTACGACATCCTCAAACTGGCGGGCAAAGAAGCCAAAGTAACTAACGCCTGGCTGGTCTTCTGCGCCTACATCACGCTCATTTCTTCGGCTCTGGCCCTGTTCATCTTCTTCATGGGCGGCGACTTGCTGCTGCTTTTCTTTGTACTTTCGGTGGGCGCGGTGTTTCAGGTGGTAGGCGCCATCTGCGTGCCCTCCCCCTACAGCAACGTGGGCGCCCAACGTGAACTGCTGCTCATGCTGGCCTACGAGCCCATCCTTATTCTGGTCTTTGTGGGTTTTGCCATGTGCACGGGCTCCTTCTCTCTGGCGGACGTGTTCAGCTTGAAGGAACCCCTGCTGCTCAAAATGCCCCTGCTTTTCCTGGCCCTGGGCTACGCCCTGACCATCAAGCTACGCAAATCGCCCTTTGACATCGCGGCCAGCCACCACGGCCATCAAGAACTGGTCCGCGGCGTGCAGACCGAATATTCCGGTCCTTTCCTGGCCATTATTGAAGTGGCCCACTGGCTGGACCTGGTGCTTATCCTGGGCCTGTGCGCCATGTTCTGGCACACCAGCGTGGTGGGTATGGCCATTCTGGTGGCCGCTTCGCTGTTTACGGAAATCGTCATCGACAACATCACGGCCCGGCTTACCTGGCAGTGGATGGTGCAGAAAAAGTCCCTACTGCTCGGCATGGGGCTGGCCCTGGTAAACCTTTTGTGGCTGTACGTTGCGTAAGGAGGCGGGAAAATGGGATTTGTCGATAAAATGATCAAGCGGAGCCGGCTCAAGTCTCCGTGGATCGTGCACTTTGACTGCGGTTCCTGCAACGGCTGTGACATTGAGGTGCTGGCCTGCCTCACGCCCCTCTACGATGTGGAGCGCTTTGGCGTGGTCAACACGGGCAACCCCAAGCACGCGGACGTGCTGCTGGTCACCGGCACAGTGAACCACCGCAACCGCCATGTGCTCCAGCAGATCTATGAACAGATGCCCGAACCCAAGGCCGTGGTTTCCATCGGCGCGTGCAACCTTTCGGGCGGCGTGTTCAAAGACACCTATAATGTACTCAACGGCGCGCACACCATCATCCCTGTGGATGTCTTTGTGCCCGGCTGCCCGCCCAAACCCGAGGCTATCATCGACGGCGTGGTGCAGGCCCTGGGCGTGCTGCAGGCCAAGATGGGCCTGGGCCCGGAACCGGAACCCACCCGCATGCCCGGCGATGAGGACAATACCCCGCCCACGGAAGCGGCCGCCCCAAAAACCGACGACCAGCCACTGCAAAACGCGGGCTAGGACCCAAAGGATTGCGCCATGCTTTTTGAAGCCAAGGAAGTTACGCCGGAAACGCTGCTGGGCGAAGTGCAGCAGCTGGCCAACAAAAAATACCGTTTTGTGACCATGTCGCAGACCGTGGTGGACGAAAACACCCTGCGGCTGTTTTACCACTTTGATGAAAACCTGACCATGACCGACCTGCGCAACAACGCCGATATGTGCGTGTGGGAACCGCAGGACGCCAAGGGCATGGTCCATTTGCGCATGGACGTAAACAAGGATGCCCCCATCCCCAGCATCACGCCCGTCTACTTCTGCGCCGTGCTTATTGAAAACGAAACCCAGGACCAGTTCGGCGTGCGTTTTGCGGGCCTGCCCCTGGACTACCAGGGCGGCATGTACCTGGAAGGCGAAGTCAGCCACGCCCCTTACTTCACCATGACCACCGTGCGGCGCGCCCCGGCGGCCAAGGCCGGCGCCGCGGACGCGGCCCCCAAAGGAGAGCAGGCATGAGCAACCGCACCACCGTCATCCCCTTCGGGCCGCAGCACCCTGTGCTGCCCGAACCGCTGCACATCAAGTTTGTGGTGGAGGACGAAACCGTGGTGGGGGCCGTGCCCCAACTCGGCTTTGTGCACCGTGGGCTGGAAAGCCTGGTCCGCGTCAAGGACTACAACCAGATGGTCTTTGTGGTGGAGCGCATCTGCGGCATCTGCTCCTGCATCCACGCCAACTGCTATTGCAATGCCATTGAAGACCTCATGGGCATCACGGCCCCGCCACGCGCCCAGTTTCTGCGCGTGGTCTGGTCAGAACTGCACCGCATGCACTCGCACCTGCTCTGGCTTGGCCTGTTTGCCGATGCTTTTGGCTTTGAAAGCGTCTTCCAGCAGTTCTGGCGCATTCGTGAACACGTCATGGACATCTGTGAAGCCACGGCCGGCAACCGCGTCATCCTCTCCGTCAATGTGGTGGGCGGCGTGCGCCGCGACCTCACCCCGGACCAGATCCGCTGGATGCTGGGCCGCCTGGACGAACTGGAAACCGGCATGCGCGAGCTGACCCGCACCATGCTGGACGACTATACCGTGCAGGAGCGCACCCGCGGCATCGGCTATCTGAGCAAAGAGGACGCCCGCCTGCTGGGCGCAGCCGGCCCCACCCTGCGCGGCAGCGGCTGGGAAATTGATGAGCGCATGCACGGCTATGCCGCCTACAAGGATCTCAACTTCATCCCCGTGGTGGAGCCGGACGGCGACTGCTACGCCCGCGCCAAGGTGCGTTTTTATGAAGTGCTGCACGCCATTGAGCTCGTCCGCGAAGCCCTGAACCGGCTGCCCGAAAGCGAACTCACCGTCAAGGTGCCCGGCAACCCGGAGGGCGAATCCGTCTTCCGTGTGGAGCAACCCCGCGGTGAGCTGTTCTACTACATCCGCGCCAACGGCACCAAAAACCTGGAACGCATGCGCGTGCGCACGCCCACTTTTGCCAACATCCCCGCCCTGCTGCACATGCTGCCGGGCTGCAAACTGCCCGACGTGCCGGTGATCGTGCTGAGCATCGACCCGTGCATTTCCTGCACTGAGAGGTAGCGCCATGTATATGCTTCCCAACGTGTTGCGCAATCTGTCCGCCAAGCCGGCCACCAGGCTCTATCCCCTGGAGGAGCGCGAGCCCTTCGCCAGCTACCGCGGCGTCATCACCAACGACGTGGAGCACTGCATCTTCTGCAGCACCTGCGCCAGAGTCTGCCCCACCGGGGCCATTGTGGTGGATGCCAAGGGCGGCAAGTGGAACTACGATCCCTTCCTCTGCGTCTACTGCTCCGCCTGCGTGGAAAAATGCCCTACCAAGTGTTTGCTGCAGGAACCCATCCACCGCAAGCCTTCGGTGAGCAAATTTGTGGTCCACCGTTCCGGCACCCCCAGGACAAAGAAAACCAAACCCGCTCCGGCAGCCGCCAAGGCGGAAGAAAAACAGTAAAAGGCCTTGCGGGGGCCCTCTTTTGCTCTGCCGTCTATTTTCCCAGGCCGCGGCCTGACAAGCGTCCATCCGGGACGCCCTGTGGACGGCAGAAAAAGAGGGTCCCCTATCCTTCAGAACAGCTTGCTGTTGAGGATCTGTATTCTCGCAACGGCACGCCCGTTCCGGCGCGTAACCACGCCAATCCTTGCACTTGACCTGCATGCCGGGCGTCTCTTATGCAGCTGCCAAAGCAGTTTCAACGTAAATTTGCCACCATACCTTTATTCCGCAACCCAATCATAGCGGAAAATGCAGGGGCAAGACAGCAAGATAGCCAGTCCGCTTGCCCAGGCAGACAGTTTGCCGCTATGGCGGCCTGCCGGTGCTGAAAAGGCGTTGCACAAGCGCAAAGCGCCCCCTGCAAACACAGGGGGCGCTTTGTATCTGGACGGCGCTACGGCCGTTGAGGGCCGCTGCTGTAGCGGTTTGTTGTTACTTGTCGCCTTCGGGCGCCGTGGCTTCCTTGGCGGGGGCAGCTTCCTTAACGGGAGCGGCCTGCTGGCTGCGCGTCAGCTCAATGACGGCCATGGGGGCGTTGTCGCCCTTACGCGGCATGGCCAGTTTGATCACACGGGTGTAGCCGCCGGGCACGCCGGCAAACAGGGGCCCAATGTCGTCAAACAGACGCTTGACCAGGGCATGATCGTTAAGGGCCCGATACGCCAGCCTACGAGAGTGCAGGTCGTTGCGTTTAGCAAGGGTAATCAGGGGCTCCACCACCCGGCGCAGTTCCTTGGCCTTCATTTCCGTGGTGCGGATTTTGCCGTGGAGCAGCAGCGCCTTGGCGAGATTGTGCAACAGGGCCTTGCGGTGCGCAGGCGTGCGCGAAAGTTTCCTTCCGGAATTGCTATGCCTCATTTTGCTGCTTCCTTTTCCAGTCCTGATATTTCTTGTCGAAATTGTCGACCTTCAAGCCAAAGTCGAGGCCCATATCCAGCAGCACGCTCTTGATTTCGTCCAGCGATTTGCGGCCGAAATTCTTGGTCTTGAGCATTTCGGCCTCGGTCCGCTGCACCAGTTCGCCCACCAGGGCAATGTTGGCGCTGCGCAGGCAGTTGGTCGCCCGCACGGAAAGCTCCAGGTCATCAATGCTTTTGAACAAGTGCTCATTGAGCTCACCGCTGTCGCCGTTGCCGTCGCGCATGTCGCCGGAAACCCGCTCATCAAAATTGATGAACACGGAAATCTGGTCTTTAATGATCTTGGCGCTGTAGGCAATGGCGTCTTCGGGCGTGAGGGAGCCGTCGGTCCATACTTCCAACAACAGGCGGTCGTAGTTGGTCATCTGGCCCACGCGGGCCTGCTCCACCGTATAGGCCACCTTGCGCACCGGAGAAAAGCTGGAGTCCAGGCGGATCAGCCCGATCTCGTCGTCCAGGCCCTCATGCATGTCGGCGGGCACATAGCCCTTGCCCATGCGGACCTCAAACTCCATCTCCAGGTCCACGTCCTCGGTAAGAGTGGCAATGTGCAGGTCGGGGTTGAGCACGCTCACATGCTGATTGGTCTCAATCTGCCCGGCCAGCACCGGCCCGCGAGAAGAAGCCCGCAGAGTCAGGCGCTGGGGTTCCTCCGTATCCAGGCGCAGGCGAACCTGCTTGATGTTCAGAATGACGTCGGTGACGTCCTCCAACACCCCATGGATCGTGGTGAACTCGTGCTGCACGCCGGCAATCTTGACGGACACAAAGGCCGCCCCCTGCAGAGAGGAGAGCAGCACTCGCCGCAAAGCGTTGCCGATGGTGGTGCCGTAGCCCCGCTCCAGCGGTTCACAGATGAACTTGCCGTGGGTGGGGCTGGCGGTTTCTTCTTCACGCGCGATCTGTTCCGGCTTGACCAGCTCGGACCAGTTGCGCGCGTTGATAAGGCGTTCGCCCTGTTTTATAAGCATGCGAACCCCCGGTTATTTCGAGTAAAGTTCGACGATCAGCTGCTCGTTGACGGGGAACTGAATTTCGTCGCGCTGCGGCAAGGCCTTGACCGAGCCCTTAAAGGCGGCGCCGTCCGCTTCCAGCCAGGGCGGGCAGCCGCGGCGGGCAATGGCCTCCTGAGCTTCGGCCAGAACGGGAATTTTACGGTTCTTTTCAGGAATCTCAATGGTATCGCCCACCCGCACCTGCAGGGAAGGGATATTCACCTTACGGCCGTTGAGCGTGAAAATGCCGTGACGCACCAGCTGACGGGCCTGGTTGCGCGAGTTGGCAAAACCCAGACGGTAAATCACGTTGTCCAGACGGCGCTCCAGCATAACCAGCAGGTTGGTGCCGGTAACGCCCTTCTGCATTTCGGCTTTTTCAAAATACAGGTGGAACTGACGTTCCAGCATGCCGTACGCGCGGCGGGTCTTTTGCTTCTCCCGCAGCTGCACCGCGTATTCGCTCACCTTCTTACGCGCACGGCCGTGCTGGCCGGGGGCGTAGGGGCGGCGGTCATAGGCGCATTTGTCGGTAAAGCAACGATCGCCCTTCAAAAAGAGCTTGCAGCCCTCGCGGCGGCACATGCGGCACTTGGCTTCGGTATATTTGGCCATGAATCTGATCCTCTTGCGGTTTTACGCTGTCCGCGCCAAGGCGGACTAGACGCGGCGGCGCTTGGGCGGCCGGCAGCCATTGTGCGGAATGGGCGTAACGTCACGGATAAAGGCCACCTTGAAGCCCACGGACGAAATGGCGCGCATGGCGGCCTCACGACCGGAGCCGGGCCCCTTCACATAAATGCCCACGGTGCGCATGCCGTTGTCCTGCGCCTTGCGAGCCGCCGTTTCGGCCGCCACCTGGGCGGCAAAAGGCGTAGATTTGCGCGAGCCCTTAAAGCCGCTCTGGCCCGAAGAGGCCCACGAAACGGCGTTGCCGCGCGTGTCCGTAAACGTGATGATGGTATTGTTGAACGAGGCCTGAATGTGGGCAATGCCCACAGGCACGTTCTTCTTTTCCTTCTTTTTGACCGCTTTCTTGGGTCTGGCCATACTGCAATCCCTCTGACTGGAGCTTTTCAGATTATGCTCCGCGCGGCGGCGGAAATTCCGTTCGTCCTCACGGCAGCCTTCTACGCTGCGTCCGCTTTACAAACTGCGTCCGACGCAACCGCCAAACTTACTTCTTTTTGCCCACGGCCCCACGGCGCGGCCCCTTGCGGGTGCGCGCGTTGGTGTGGGTACGCTGCCCACGGGAGGGCAGGCCGCGCCGATGACGCAGGCCGCGGTAGCAGCCAATGTCCATAAGGCGCTTGATATTGCCGGAGATGTCACGGCGGAGGTCGCCCTCCACCTTGTAGTGCTGCTCCAGCTCTTTACGAATTTCGTTCACCTCGTCGGCGGAGAGGTCGTCAATGTTCCGCTCCCAGTTGACGCCGGTGGTGTCCAGAATTTTCAGGGCCGTGGTGCGGCCAATGCCATAGATATAGGTGAGCGCAATGTCCACCCGTTTGCCGCGCGGCAAATCAACACCTGCTATTCTCGCCACTGTACGTCTCCTGCCCTAGCCCTGGCGCTGCTTGTGCCGGGGGTTTTCGCAGATAACTCGAAGCACTCCCTTGCGCCGGATAACCTTACACTTGGGGCATATTTTCTTGACGGAAGGTCTTACTTTCATTTTACATCTCCCAAATACGAGCCATTGCGTTGGCCGATAAAGCCGCCGGCACAACCCGGGCCGCCGCAGCCGCTGGCAACCCGCCGCCCCAAGAAGAAGGAGCGGGAACGGAAATCTTTATCCGGCTTTAGGTATTCTGTCAACCATCAAACAATGGTGTGCCGGTTCAGCCCCTTGTCCGAAACGCTGAGGATGCGCGGTCCGGCCGGAGTGATGGCCACACTGTGTTCAAAATGGGCCGCCCACTGGCCGTCGCGGGTCACGGCCGTCCACTGGTCGTCCAGGATGTCCACTTCATAGGTGCCCATGGTCACCATGGGCTCAATGGCGATGACCATGCCGTTCTGCAGGGTCAGGCCCTTCATACCGGGGCGAAAATTGGGCACCTCGGGCTTTTCGTGCATGCGCGAACCCACGCCGTGCCCCACAAAACGGCGCACCACGTTGAAGCCGGCGGCCTCCACATAGTCCTGCACGGCCCCGCCGATACTGTAGACGTCGTTGCCGGCCCTGGCCTGTTCAATGCCCACGTAGAGGCTCTCCTCCGTAACCTTGAGCAGTTTGTGCACGTCTTCGCTCACCGTGCCCACAGGAAAGGTCCGCGCCGCGTCGCCCACAAAACCTTCAAACACCACGCCCATGTCGGCGCTGACGATATCCCCTTCCTGCAAAACCCGGTCAGAAGGAAACCCATGCACCACCTGCTCGTTTACCGAGCAGCACAGGGCAAAAGGATAGCCGCAGTAGCCCAAAAAGGCGGGCTTGACCTTATAGTCGGCGCACATGTCGCGCGCCAGCTCTTCCAGACGCATGGTGGGCACACCCGGCACCGCCATTGCGCCCACGGCATCCAGAATGTTGGCCACCATGCGGTTGGCTTCCCGCAGGCAGGCCACTTCCCGCTCATTCTTGATGAATGCGCCGTGATACTTCTTCATGATTCACCGTCCCGCGCTTAGAGCCTGCCGCTCTTGCGCGCCTTGGCCATCAGGCCCTGGTACTGGCTGGAGATCATGTGGGATTCCACCTGATTCATGAAGTCCATGGCCACGCCCACGAGGATGAGGAGGCTGGTGCCGCCAAAGTAAAACGGCACGTTAAAGTTGCTGATGAGCAACATGGGCAGCAGGCAGACAATGGAAATGTAGATGCCCCCCGAAAGGGTCAGCCGCGAAAGCACCGTATCAATATATTCCTGTGTTCTGTCTCCGGGCCGGATGCCGGGGATGAAGCCGCCGTTCTTCTTCAAATTTTCGGCCATATCCTTGGGGTCAAAAATAATGGCCGTGTAAAAATAGCAGAAGAAGAACATCAGCGCCACATAAAGCACGTTGTAAGCCACACCGTGGGGCGAAAACCACTCCGCGGCCTGCTTCACATAGTGGTTGGTCGAAAACTGCCCGATAGTGGCCGGAAACAACAGCAGCGAAGAGGCAAAAATAGGAGGAATGACGCCCGCCGTATTCAGCCGCAGGGGCAAATGCGAGTTCTGCCCGCCATACATTTTACGCCCGATCTGGCGCTTGGCATAGCTGATGGGGATGCGCCGCTGGGCCCGCTCCACAAAGACAATGGCCACCAGCACCGCCGCCATAAAGGCCACAATGACCACGGCCATAAAAAGGCTCATGTCCCCGGCTTCAATAAGGGCCACAGACTGAATGATGCCACGCGGGATGCCCACCACGATGCCGCAGAAGATGATCAACGAAATGCCGTTGCCGATGCCCCGCTCGGTGATCTGTTCGCCCAGCCACATGACCAGCACAGAGCCGGCCGTAAAGGTGATCATGGTCACCAGCCGAAAATGCCAGCCCGGCGTCAGCACCACGGGCATGCCCGCAGGACTGGTCATATTTTCCAGGCCCACGGCAATGCCCAGGCCCTGCACCAAGGTGATGAGCACCGTCATATAGCGGGTGTACTGGGTTATCTTGCGCCGACCGGCCTGCCCTTCTTCGCGCGCCATACGCTTGACGTCCGGGCTGACCACCTGCAACAGCTGCATGATGATGCTGGCCGAAATGTAGGGCATGACGCCCAGGGCAAAGACCGAAACGTTGGAGAGCCCGCCGCCGGAAAACATGTCAAAAAGACTGAACAGCGTGCCGGACATACTTTCAAAAAAAGACGCCAGAGCCGAGGCGTTGACCCCCGGCACGGGCACATGCACGCCAATGCGGTAGCAGCACAGAATCAGGAAGGTCCAGCCCAGCTTTTTGGTCAGCGAAGCCTGTCCTGCCGTCACGTTTGCCGATCCTACTGCCATGTATCACCTGCCGTAAAAACCCTTTGTGGTGCTGCGCCGACGTAGGCACGCCGGCAAAAAACCGAACCCGGAACCACAACACGGCCGGGGCTTCGCCGCAAAGGACGCCGCCCCGGCTGTGTCGCAGCCTGAAACCGGCTATTCCGCCGGAACAGCCTCAAGCTCGTTGACGCTGCCGCCGGCCTGACGGATTTTGTCCGCCGCGGCCTTGCTGAACTTGTGGGCCTCCACCGTGAGGGCCGTCGACACGTCGCCGCGCGACAGCACTTTGACCGGTGCGCCCATACGGACCAGGCCACGGGCGTAGATGTCGTCCAGGGTGATGGAAGTCTGCTCGCCAAAGGCGGCAATAAGACTGTCCAGATTGATCACCGCGTAGGTCACCTTGAACAGATAGTTCTTGAAACCGTGCTTGGGCAGACGCCGCTGCAGGGGCATCTGGCCGCCCTCAAAACCGGGGCGCACGCCGCCGCCTGCACGGGCGTTCTGGCCCTTGTGGCCCTTGCCCGCCGTGCAGCCCAAACCGGATCCGGCGCCGCGGCCCACACGACGGCGGGTCTTGCGCTCTTCCGGAAAGGGAAAAAGATTGTGCAGTTGCATGGTCTATGTCCTCCGGCCGTTACTCAACAACGGCCACCATATGCGGAACTTTGGCGATGATGCCCCGAATGGCCGGGGTGTCCTTGAACGTCCTGACCTTTTCGCGGCGCTTGAGGCCCAGGGCATCCAGCAGCTTGCGTTGCGCGGGCGTAGCGCCGATGCGCGAGCGCACCAGTTTGACCTTGATTTCTGCTGCCATGACTACTTCCTTGGAGCTTCCAGCTTCTTGCCGCGCAGGGCCGAGACATCGGCCGCGCTGCGCAGGGCGCCCAGGCCCTGCAGTGTGGCGCGAAGCACGTTGTGCGGATTGTTGGTACCGATAGCCTTGGCCAGCACGTCGCGCACGCCCACGGCTTCCATCACCGCGCGCACGGCGCCGCCGGCGATGATGCCCGTGCCTTCAGAGGCGGGCTTAAGCATGACGCGCCCGGCGCCGAAACGCCCCAGCACCTCATAGGGCAAGGTGCCCTCCACCAGGGGAATCTGCACACGGTTCTTGCGGGCGCGTTCTGTGGCTTTGCGCAAGGCTTCGGGCACTTCCTGGGCTTTGCCCAGGCCAAAGCCCACGCCGCCCTTGCCGTCGCCCACCACCACAAGGGCGCTGAAGCTGAACCGGCGACCGCCCTTGACCACCTTGGCCACGCGGTTGAGGGAAACGATCTTCTCGATTTCGCCCAGTTCGTTCTGCTGGGTTTCGCTATTTTCCTGACGCATACTAGAACTCCAGGCCGCCTTCGCGGGCGCCGTCGGCCACGGCCTTGACGCGACCGTGATAAAGATACCCGTTGCGATCGAATACCACCAGGCTGATATTCTTCTCCTTGGCCAGGCGGGCAATTTCCTTGCCCACGCGTTGGGCGCCGCTCAGGTTGCAGTGCAGGCCCGGTTCCGTCTTGGCCAGCGTGAGGGTGGAGGCGCAGGCCAGGGTGGCCCCGTCCACGTCGTTCACGATCTGGGCATAGATGTGCAGGTTGGACCGGAAGACCACCAGACGCGGCCGTACCGCCGTGCCGTTGACCTTTTTGCGGATGCGAATCTTGCGGCGCTGCCGGGATGAGTTCTTGCTGTTAATCATGACGCACTCCCTACTTCTTGCCGCCGGACTTGCCCACCTTACGGCGGATGGTCTCGGTCACATACTTGATGCCCTTGCCCTTGTAAGGTTCGGGCTTGCGGATACGGCGGATCTTGGCGGCCATTTCGCCCACCAGCTCCTTGTCAATGCCGGAGAGGGTGAGCACCTGGCCCGCCACCGCCGCCGTAATGCCATCGGGCAGATCCACCACCACGGGGTGGGAATAGCCCACAGAAAGCTCAATCAAATTGCCCTTCACCGCCACGCGGTAGCCCACGCCAATGACTTCCAGGCCCTTGGAAAAGCCCTTGGTCACGCCTTCAATGCAGTTGGCCAGCAGCGTACGCCGCAGCCCATGCTGGGCGCGGGTGTGGCGCTCGTCGTCCACACGGGTGAGGGTCAGGTGGCCGTCGGCCAGTTCATACTTAAGCAGGGGGCAGACAGGGGTGCGCAACGTGCCCTTGGGGCCCTTCACTTCCACAACATCCGTTCCGATCTTGACGTCAACGCCATTAGGAACGGGAATGGGCAGTCTACCTATTCTCGACATGGTGCACCGCCTACCAGATTTCGCACAAAAGTTCGCCGCCCACTTTCTTTTCTTGGGCGGTCATACCGTCCAGCACACCGCTGGACGTGGACAATATGCAGATGCCGAGGCCGTTCTGCACCCTGGGGATCTGGTGCGCGCCCACATACACCCGGCGACCGGGCGTGCTCACGCGCTTGAGCCCGGTGATGACGGGCCGGCCCTTTTCGTAGCGCAGGGCTATGGTGATGTTTTTATCGGCCACAGCCACGTCTTCCACATAGCCTTCCTGCTTGAGGATGGCGGCCAGCGCTTCCTTCATTTTTGAGCGCGGCACTTGCACATCTTTATGCAGGGCCAGATGCGCGTTGCGGATGCGGGTGAGCATGTCCGCAATAGGGTCTGTCAACATGGAAAGCTCCTGAGAGGTTGGGGGGCGGGGTTGACGGCCCCATGCCGCCACTTCCCGCGGGCGTGCGGAGCACGCCCCGGACCGCCCTGGGGCGGCCCTGAAAAACTGTGCTACCAGCTGGACTTGCGCACGCCCGGCAGCTCGCCCTTGAGGGCGAGGCTGCGGAAGCAGATACGGCAAACGCCGAACTGGCGCAGAAAGGCACGCGACCGGCCGCAAATGGGGCAGCGGTTGTAGGCGCGGGCGCTGAACTTGGGCTTGCGCTTGGCCTTTACTTCCAGAGAAGTACGGGACATGGCTTGACTCCTACTTACGGAACGGCATGCCAAGCTGGTCCAGAAGGAATTTGCCCTCCTTGTCCGTGGCCGCCGTGGTGACGATGGTGATGTTCATGCCCTTGGGGTTTTCCACGCGGTCCACCTCAAGCTCGGGGAAAATGGTATGCTCTTTGATGCCCAGAGTGAAGTTGCCGCGCCCGTCAAAGCCACGGTCAGGAATGCCGCGAAAGTCGCGCACACGCGGCAGGGCGAAGTTCATGAGCTTGTCCAGAAAGTCCCACATGCGGTCCTTGCGCAGGGTCACGCGCGCGCCGATGGGCATCCCTTCGCGCAGTTTGAAGGCGGCGATGGACTTTTTGGCACGGGTCACCACAGCTTTCTGGCCGGCAATGGCGGTGAGCTCCGCCACAGCCTCTTCCATGAGCTTGTTGTTCTGGCTGGCCGCGCCCATGCCGATGTTCAGAGAGACTTTTTCAATCCCGGGCAGTTGCATGACAGAGGAGTAACTGAACTCCTTTTGCAGTACCGGAACCACCTTCTCTCTATAGATCTTTTCAAGGCGTGTCATCGTTTCACCTTATTCCATGACTTCGTTGCACTTTTTGCAAAAGCGCACTTTCTTTTCCTTGCCCTCGGACTCGATGGTCCTGTAGCCCACGCGCGTGGCTTTGCCGCAGGCGGAGCACACCACCATGACATTGGAGACATGGATGGGCATCTCTTTTTCCACGATGCCGCCGGGCTGTTGGGCATAGGGGTTGGGGCGCATGTGGCGCTTGACCATATTGGCCTTCTCTACCAGCACCTTGTCCTTCTTGCGCAGGATTTTGAGCACCTTGCCGATCTTGCCCGCGTCCTTGCCGGCGATTACCATCACCTTGTCGTCCTTGCGGATGCGATACGTTTTCATGACGGTCTCCTACAGCACTTCCGGGGCCAGCGAAATAATCTTCATAAAGTTCTGGGCGCGCAGCTCACGGGCCACGGGGCCGAAAATACGGGTGCCCACGGGTTCGCCCTGGCTGGACAAAAGCACAGCCGCATTGCCGTCAAACTTGATGTAGCTGCCGTCGGCCCGGCGCACTTCCTTGGCCGTGCGCACGATGACGGCCTTCATCACGTCGCCCTTTTTCACCTTACTGTGGGGCATGGCTTCCTTGACGGAAACCATGATGATATCGCCCACAGAGGCATAGCGACGGTGTGAACCGCCCAGCACCTTAATGCAGGCAACCTTTTTGGCGCCGGAATTATCGGCGACCTGAAGCGTGGATTCAACCTGAATCATGGCGCTACCCTACACGGCTTTTTCAATGACGGAGACCAGATGCCAACGCTTGTTGCGTGACAGGGGACGGTACTCCACAATCTTCACCTTGTCGCCCATACCGCATTCGTTCATGGGATCATGAGCCGTGAACTTCTTGCGGCGCCTCACATACTTTTTGAGCAGGGGGTGCTTGACCAGGGTTTCGACGCGCACGACAATGGTCTTGTCGTTTTTGTCGCTTACCACTACGCCGGTCAGCGTCCTGCCCTTGCGATCTTCCAGAGTGTGCATGTTACGCCCTCTGTTCCTTTTCGTTGAGAATGGTCTCCATACGCGCCACCTGGCGGCGCATGGCCTTAAGCTCGGAAGTCTTTTCGAGCTGCGCCATGGCGTGCTTGAAACGGGCGTGCATCATCTCCTGACGCTGTTCGGTCAGCTTGCCGCGCAGTTCTTCAGCGCTCATGGCGCGCAGGGCGGCAACGTCGGGCCTTGCGGCGTCGATCTTTTTTTTGGCAGCCATCTTACAGGCCCTCCCTCACCACAATAACGGTCTTCACAGGCAGCTTGTGCGCGGCGCGGGTCAGCGCCTCGCGAGCCAGGTCCAGGCTCACGCCGCGGATCTCATAGAGCACGCGGCCGGGTTTGACCGGCGCGCACCAGCCCACGGGTGCGCCCTTACCGGAACCCTGACGGGTTTCCAGAGGCTTGGCCGTCACGGGGCGGTCGGGGAAGATGCGGATCCAGACCTTGCCGCCGCGCTTGATGTGTCGCATCATGGCGATACGCGCGGCCTCAATCTGCTGGCTGGAAAGGTGCCCGTGCTGCACAGCCTTGAGGCCGATATCGCCGAAGGCAATGGTGGCGCCGCGGGTGGCCAGGCCGCGCAGGCGGCCTTTCTGCCACTTGCGGTATTTAACTTTTTTGGGCGCAAGCATTACTATTCAACCTCTTTGTCAAGGATTTCACCCTTGTAGATCCACACCTTGACGCCAATGATGCCGTAGGTGGTGCGCGCTTCGGCAAAGCCGTAGTCAATATCGGCGCGCAGGGTCTGCAGGGGCACGCGGCCGTCGCGGTACCATTCGGTGCGGGCGATTTCCGCGCCGGCCAGTCGTCCGGCGCAGGTCACCTTGATGCCTTCGCCGCCGAACTTGCGGGCCATGGAAACCGTGCGCTTCATGGCGCGGCGGAAGGCCACGCGGCGCTCCAGCTGCTGGGCGATGTTTTCGGCCACCAGCTGGGCGTCCACTTCGGGACGACGGATTTCATTCACTTCCAGCGAAAATTCGCGGCCGAATTTCTGGCGCAGGTCGGCGCGCAGTTTTTCAATTTCCACACCCTTGCGCCCGATGACGATGCCGGGACGGGCCGTGGACAGGATGAGCCGTACCTTGCCGCCGGCGCGCTCGATTTCGATTTTGGAAAGCCCCGCATGATAAAGGAGCTTTTTGACGAACACGCGGATTTTGCTGTCCTCGTAGACAAAGGCAGGGTATTCCTTCTTGCTGAACCAGCGGGACTGCCAGTTTTTGTTGTACCCAAGCCGGAACCCGAACGGATGTACTTTCTGACCCATAGCCTATTCCTGCCCTTCTGCGAGTATGACGGTGATGTGGCTCGTGCGCTTGCGGATCTTGGTGGCCCGGCCCTGAGCACGGGGCATGAAGCGCTTCCAGGAGGGGCCCTCGTTGACGACGATTTCCTTCACCACCATGGCGTCCACATCCACGCCGCCCAGCTGGGAGGCGTTGGCGAGCGCGCTTTTGACCACGCCGTAGAGCACGCCGGCGGGCTTGTTGGGCGTAAAGCGGAGGAGGTTCATGGCCTCTTCCACGCCCAGGCCCTGCACGTTGCGGGCCACCAGGCGGGTCTTGCGCGGCGAGACGCGCTGGAACTTGGCAATTGCTTTGGATTCCATATCCCTACCCTACTTCTTGGCGGCCTTGGCCTTTTTGTCGGCGGCGTGCCCATGAAAGGTGCGGGTGGGCGAAAACTCGCCCAGTTTGTGGCCCACCATGTTTTCGGTGACGAACACCGGCACGAACTTCTTGCCATTATGCACCGCAAAGGTCAGCCCCACCATTTCGGGCAGGATGGTCGAGCGGCGCGACCAGGTCTTGAGCACGCGGCGGTCACTGTTGGCCACGGCGCTGTCGACCTTCTTCATCAGATGGCCGTCCACAAACGGCCCTTTTTTCAGCGATCTCGGCATGAGCTACTCCTACTTCTGGCCGCGGCGTTTGATGATCAGCCGGGAAGAAGGCTTCTTCCTGTCACGGGTCTTGTAGCCCTTGGCGGGCATGCCCCACGGCGACACCGGGTGCCGGCCGCCGGAGCTGCGGCCTTCGCCGCCGCCCAAGGGGTGATCGATGGGGTTCATGGCCACGCCGCGCACCTTGGGGCGACGACCCAGCCAGCGGTTGCGGCCAGCCTTGCCCAGCGAGATGGTTTCGTGGTGCAGGTTGCCCACCTGACCCACCGTGGCCACGCACATGGCCAGCACCTTGCGCACTTCGCCGGAAGGCAGGCGCAGCAGGGCGTACTTGCCCTCCTTGGCCACCAGCTGGGCGTAAGCGCCGGCGGCGCGGCAGATCTGCCCGCCCTTGCCGGGATAGAGCTCCACATTGTGGAGCACCGTGCCCACGGGGATACGCTGCATGGGCAGAGCGTTGCCGGGCTTGATGTCGGCAGTTTCGCCGTTGCGGACGTTGACGCCGGCCATGACCGTATCGCCCTGCTTTAACCCCACGGGCGCGAGGATGTAGCGCTTTTCACCGTCTGCATAGTGCAGAAGGGCGATGCGCGCCGTGCGGTTGGGGTCATATTCAATATGGGCCACTGTGGCCGGAACGCCGGTTTTATCACGCTTGAAGTCGATAATGCGGTACAACCGCTTGACCCCACCGCCGCGACGGCGGCTGGTAACGCGCCCCAGATTATTGCGACCGGCCTTTTTGGTCAGGCCCTCGGTGAGGGACTTTTCGGGCCGGGTCCGGGTGATTTCCTCAAAATCGGAAACCGTCTGGAAACGACGTCCCGCGGAGGTCGGTTTCAGCTTGCGGACAGCCATGATTACACTCCCTCAAAGAACTCGATTTTGTCGCCCTGGCGCAGCGTCACATACGCTTTCTTGAAGCCGGGCTTGCGGCCCACCACGCGGCCCTGCCGCTCCCGATTCCGGGGAGCGTGGCGCACCACGTTGACCGCTTCCACCTTTACGTCAAAGGCCTGCTCAACGGCCTTCTTGATTTCCATCTTGTTGGCCCCGGTGTGGACCAGAAAGGCCACCTGCCGCGCTTCGTCCTTGACCAGCGTGGTCTTTTCCGTCAGCAGGGGCTTGAGCAGAACAGAAGTGCTTTCCATGATTAGGCCCCCTTCCTGGCAAAACGCGCCTGCACGGATTCCACAGCGCCTTCCAGCAGCACCAGCTGCTTGTGCCGAAGGATCTCCAGCACGCTGAGGCTTTCTGCCGTAATCAGGGTGAGGCCCGGGATGTTGCGGACCGAGCGGCACAAGGCCTCGTCCGCGCCGGGCGCCACAATGAGGGCTTTGGAAAGGCCCAGGGCGTCGGCCACTTTGGCGAAATGCTTGGTCTTGGCTTCGGGCAGGGCGATCTCTTTGACCACCATCAGGCTGTCCTCGGCAAGACGGCTCGAAAGGGCCATCCTGAGCGCCAGGGCACGCACCTTGCTGTTGACCTTGAAGCTGTAGTCGCGCGGGCTGGGGCCAAAAATAATGGCGCCGCCCCGCCACACGGGCGAACGGTTGGAGCCCGCGCGAGCGCGGCCCGTGCCCTTCTGCTTCCAGGGCTTGACGCCGCCGCCGGAAACCAGGGCGCGGGTTTTGACCATGTGGGTGCCGGCGCGCTTGGCGGCCATCTGGGCACGCACCACAAGGTGGAGGATTTCCGGACGGACCTCCACTTCAAACACGTCGGAAGCCAGCGTCACTTCACCGCTTTCCTGTTTGTTTTGATCGTAAACTTTCACGGTAGCCATCGCTGCTTCCCCTACTGCTTGCGGATCAGCACCAGCCCGTTTTTGGGGCCGGGCACAGAGCCTTTGACCAGAATGACGTTGTCTTCGGGACGCACGTCAACGATGGTCAGGCCCAATTCCGTCACGGTTTCATTGCCCCAATGGCCGGCCATTTTCCGGCCCTTGAAGACGTGACCGGGAAAAGTGTTGTTACCGACGGAGCCGTTGTTGCGGTGCACCTTTTCGCAGCCGTGGGTGTCTTTAGAACCGGCGAAGTTCCAGCGGCGCATGCGCCCCTGATAGCCCTTGCCCACGCTGGTGCCCGTAACCTTGACCTTGTCGCCGGCGGCGAACATGCCCACGGTGAGCTCCTGCCCCAGCTCCTGATCCGGCGCGCCTTCCAGGCGGATTTCGCGCAGATGGCGGAAGAGCCCCTTGCCCGCCTTGGCCAGATGGCCGCGCAAGGGCTTGGAGACGTGCTTTTCCTTGGCGGCGGTCAGCGCGATCTGCACGGCGTTGTAGCCGTCCGTCGCCACAGACTTAACCTGGGTGACGGGGCACGGACCGGCCTCAATCACCGTGACAGGCACGGCGGCGCCGGCGCCGTCAAATATGCGGGTCATACCGAGTTTGCGACCCAAAATTCCCATTTTCTCAGCCATGACTGCCTCTCGCTAGAGCTTGATTTCCACGTCCACACCGGCGGGCAAAGAAAGCTTGCCCAGCGCGTCGACGGTCTGCTGCGTGGGTTCCAGAATGTCCATGAGCCGCTTGTGGATACGCATTTCAAACTGCTCACGCGACTTTTTGTCCACGTGCACGGAGCGCTGGATGGTGTACTTGTGAATGTTGGTGGGCAGGGGGATGGGTCCCGCCACACCGGCACCGGTATTGCGCGCCGTATCCACGATTTCCGCAACGGCCTTGTCCAGGATGCGGTAATCGTAGGCTTTGAGCTTGATCCGAATGCGATCGCTGCTAACTGTCGTCATTGTGCCTACTCCGTTTGCAAAAACATCCCACGCGGCCCCAGGGCGGCAACGCGGGCTCCTTCACAGCATACACGGGCCATGAAGCGTGGCTCAGAAGGCCGGCCTCACCCTCAAGGGACGATAACGGAGCAACGTAAGGGGCTGCGCTGTTGCGCGCATCACGCCTGAACGGATCAGGATATTCGGAAGATGTGGACGCCCGAGCGCGCCCTTTGTGCATCATCCGCGTGATGCTCCCCGGCGTCGCCCAGGCCAGGCCACCGCAGAAAAGCAGTGGCGCGGCGGTCCCGCAGGGTCACCAAATGGGGTTTTTCCCCCAACCTTACAGCCCCGGGTCACACGCCGCCATAAGGCTGCGGTGGGGTCCGTCCTTGGGCTGGAACGGCTCGACATTGTTCGGCATTTGGCAACGCCTGCACATGTCAAAACCCGTAACGCGCGGTATTCCGCCGCCAAGGGTACAGCAGAACGGGCTCAACCCGTCCTTCCCTGCCGTCCAGGGAATGCCGCCACAGTCTGCAGCGGCACCGAATGGATTAGCCTACCTCTGCCGCGGCGTCAAGTTTTTTTCGCGATTTTGCCACAACCTTTTTCCGGCGGCCCTGGGCGCGGCCCTGTGGGTTGTGATCGTCTTCACGCTGCCGAGGATATTGACACCAGCCCCTCAAAGCCGATAGCCTGATTAAATTCATACAGTTTCGCGCATCCCGTGCGCCGCAACCGCACCATCCCAAGGGGCTCTCATGGCTTTTGATCCATCACAACGCGCCCGCCAGACCGTTTATCAAGATACCGTCATCAATTACTTTACTAAGGAAAAGGGCCAAGCCCTGACCGTAAGTGACGACCAAGCCTTCTGCACCCAGCTGCGCCTGACCCTTTCCCGCGAACTGGGCGTTACCGAGGTGGGGGCCATCACCCAGTTCCCCAACCCCGCGCAGATGGTCCGCTGCCTGAACGAACTGCCCCCCGACCATTCCTCGCCCCTGCTTTTTCTGGAGCGCGTCCTCAACGGACAGGATCAGAGCCTACTGGTCAAAAAACTGCGCCAGACCTTTCCCAACATCAAAATCATCATCCTCACTACCGAGGTGCCGCGCGAACGCCTTTTACTGTTCCATGAGCTGGGCGCGGACAACGTCATTGCCAAACCCGTGTCGGCCAACACCCTTATCGAAAAAATGGCCTTCACCCTCAAACCGCAAAGCCGCATCGGGCAGGCCATTGACCTGGCCCGCAGCCTGCTGCAGCAAAAAAAATACGCCGCAGCCCAGGACGCCTGCGCCAAAATCCTGGCGCTCAAACCCGGCAGCGCCGCCGCCTACCTGCTCTTGGGCGATACCTACCGAGAAACGGGCGACTTTACCAAGGCCCGCACCGCCTACGAAACCGCCGCCAGCAGCGCCGAGCTCTACCTGGCCCCCCTGCAGCGTCTGGCCGAGCTCTACGAAGCTACGGGCGACAAAACCCGCCTCAAGAAATGCCTGGAACGCCTGGACGAGCTCTCCCCCCTCAACGTTGACCGCAAAGTCAGCCTGGGATCCGTTAACCTTGACCTTGGAAATACGGAAGAGGCTGAAGAATACTTCAGCAAAGCCATGGTACAGATGCAGCGCGACGCGTTAGAGGGGATCAGCGCTCTTTCCGGCCGCATTGCGGATATATACACAGAACGAGATCCAGAAAAAGCTGAGAAATATATTCGTACTAGTTTAGAAGTAAAAGAAAAATTTCTTTCGCGTGACGACATCGCCCTCTTCAACCGGCTGGGCCTCAGCCTGCGCCGCCAGGGCCGCTGGCAGGACGCCGTCACCGAATACCGCCGCGCCCTCAAGCTGGCCCCGGACGACGCCAACCTCTATTATAACCTCGCCATGGCCCTGGCCGAAGGCCGCGCTTTTCCGCAGGCCAAAGCCCACATGCTCAAGGCCCTGGAGTACAACCCCCAGCTTCCCCAAACCGGCGCCACCATAGCCTTTAACTGCGGCGCGGTCTTTTTGCAGAACGGCGACCGCTCCCGCGCCGCCGCCTTTTTTCGGCAGGCCCTGGAACAGAACCCCGACCTGCGTTCCGCCCAGGAAGGGCTTGCCCGCGCCGCGGGGTAGCGGAAAGGCCGCCCCGCGCCCTCAGCGGCCCAGACGCAGCGCCTTTGCGATACAGGCGGCGGCGTAGTCCAGGTCCGCGTCCGTATGCCCGGCCATGACGGTAAGCCGCAGCCGGGCCGCGCCCCTGGCCACAGTGGGGTAACGAATGCAGGGGATGAAGACGCCCCTGCGCAGCAGTTCCTCGCCAGCGCGGCGGGCTTTCTCTTCATCGCCCACGATAATGGGAAAAATGGGCGTGGCGTCGGAGGCCGGCAGGCCCAAAACCGTAAGGTTGCGCGCAAGGCGGGCCGTGTTCTCCCGCAGGCGGCGCACCAGCTCCGGGTGCGCCATGATGTACGCCACGCCCGCGTGCGCGGCCGCGGCCGTGGCCGGAGAAAGAGCGGTAGTGAAGATAAAGGGCCGGGCCGTGTTGCGCACCAAGTCGCACATATCCCGCGAACCGCAGATGACGCCCCCTTCGCTGGGCACAGCCTTGCTCAGCGTGGTCATGACGATAGCCACATCCTGATGGCTGAGGCCGAAATGCTCCAGACTGCCGCGCCCCGTGGCCCCCAGCACGCCGGTGGCGTGCGCGTCGTCCACCATAAGCGGCAGGCCGTAGCGACGGCTGATGCGCGCCAGCTCCGGCAGGCGCGCCACATCGCCGTCCATGCTGAACACGGCATCGGTGACGATAAGCCCCTGGCGCGGACGTTCCCGCACAATCTTCGCCTCCAGGTCCGCGGGGTCGTTGTGGACGTAAACCACTGTACGCGCCCGCGCCAGGCGGCAGCCGTCAATGATGCTGGCGTGGTTGAGGGCGTCGCTGAAGATATGGCTTTCTGCGCCGCACAGAGCGCTGATGACGCCCACATTGGCCGTATAGCCGCTGTTGCACAACAGGGCGGCCTCGCTGCCCTTGAAGCGGGCCAGCAGGTTCTCCAGCCGCACATGGGGGCGCATGTTGCCCGAAACGAGGCGTGACCCTCCCGCGCCCACGCCGTAGGCATCCACGGCCCGAACGGCCGCGCGGAGAATTTCGGGACGGTTATTGAGGCCGAGATAACTGTTGGAGCAAAACAACAGCACGCGACGGCCGTCCATAACCACCTCGCGCCCCTGGGCCGATTCCATCAGATAGGGGGTCCTGTACAGGTGTGCGGCCTTGACGGCGGCCAGACGGGCGGCAAAATCCATGGGCGGCCTCAGCGCAGGTCCACCATGACCGGCTGACGCTCAAGATAGTCTATGCAGCGGGGCACATCCGCTTCCCCACCCCGAAAAAGGAACACGCGGCCGCCCAGTCCGCTCCCGCGCTCCTTGATATGGGGAATGCGCACATAGCCCCGCCCGCGCGCGGCAAAATACCCGGTGGTGTAGTCCGGGTCGTCGGATATGCACAACTCGCCGATAATCCAGGGGCAGTGCGCCACCTTGGTGGCCAGACACAGGGCTTCCTGCAGATGGCGTTTACCCCCGCCGTCATTGCCGGTGTAGTCCATGCAGGTAGCGCGCACGCCGCGCGCCTGATCCGGCTCCAGCCGTCGCAGACTGTCCGCATGCAGCAGCACGGCCCCACGCATGGGCCGAACGTCATAAAGCAGGGGCAAGATGCGCTCCGGCTCCAGGCCCAGCCATCGCAGCTCCGCGGCCAACACGGCGCGTGCCTCTGCCGCATTGTGCACCATGGGTTCCAGAACCGACAAAGGCGGCAGACTGACAACAGGGGCGGTAATGGCCCTTACCGTCAGGGTAACGGCGTCGGGCTCGCCGTTGGGGTGTTCCATCGCCCGCCGGGCCAGGGCCGCCAGGGCCGCTTCCACCTGCGGGCGCTCTACGATGCGCTCCGCCCCCGAAATATGCCGCGAGCCTTTTTCGGCCCGCATTTTGACGCTGAATGCCATTGCTGCGTACAACCTTTGTGCGGCCGGCGCGGCGCAAGGGGCCGCCGTGCACTTGCATTTGCGAAACAGGATAAAAACCCGCCCGCCCACGCCCCACGTTGTTTCGCGGCAAGGCCACATCCCGTTTCGGTGCGCGTGTGCGGGGCGACTATTAGGGTAGCGCCAACGCCGCCCGCTGACAATGCGCCGCCCGGCGCCCCCACGCCCCCAGAACCGCGCCGCCGGGCACACCTGCCGGGGCTTTTATTCCTGACGGGCATCTGCTACACAAGGGCCACGCGCCGCGCTGCACGCGGCCGGCCAAGGAGGCCTACATGAAAGTCGTCATTTTATGCGGCGGCAAGGGCACGCGCCTGCGCGAGGAAACCTCGGTCAAGCCCAAGCCCATGGTGGAGATCGGCGGGCGTCCCGTGCTCTGGCACATCATGTCCATTTACGCCCGCTTCGGCTTCAAGGACTTTATCCTGCCCCTGGGCTACAAGGGGGAGGTCATTAAACAGTATTTCCACGACTACAATATCCGCAATACGGATTTTACTGTGGACCTCAAAAGCGGCGCGCTCACGGTCTACCCCAACCATGCGGAAGACTGGCGGGTGACCCTCTGCGACACCGGGCAGGAAACCCTCAAGGGCGGCCGCCTCAAGCGGGTGGCCAAATATATTGACACGGACCGCTTTATGGTCACCTACGGCGACGGCGTGGCCGATATCGACCTGAACAAGCTCATTGCCTTTCACGAGCAGTCGGGCTGCATGGGCACTTTCACGGGCGTGCGCATGCCTTCGCGTTTCGGCTCCGTGCGCACGGACGCCGCAGGCAAGATCCTTTCCTGGGAAGAAAAGCCCCTGCTCAACGAGTATATCAACTGCGGCTTTTTCGTCTTCAAGCGGGAGTTTCTGGACTACCTGAGCGAAGACGAAAGCTGCGATCTGGAAAAAGAACCCCTGCAGCGCCTGGCCGCCGAGGGGCAGCTTTCCATGTATGCGCATCCCGGTCAGTGGCAGTGCATGGACACCCTGCGGGATTCGCTCTTCCTCAACGAACTGTGGGATTCGGGCCGCGCCTTCTGGGCCTGACGCGCGCAAGGAGCGGCATATGTTTGCAGACGCCTATAAAGGACGCCGGGTGCTGGTCACCGGGCACACGGGCTTCAAAGGTTCCTGGCTGGCGGCCTGGCTCACCCGCCTGGGCGCGGTGGTGGCGGGCTTTGCCGACGGCGTGCCCACCAGCCCCTCGCACTACGAGGCCATGGGCCTGGGCACGCATCTGGAGGCCGACCTGCGCGGCGACATCCGCGACCGCGAAGGCATGGTCCGCGCCCTGCGCCAATTCCGGCCCGAAGTGGTCTTTCACCTGGCGGCCCAGGCCCTGGTGCGCAAATCCTATGAGGATCCGGCGGCCACCTTCGAGGCCAACGCCCTGGGCACCCTCAACGTGCTGGAGGCCGTGCGCGCCTGCCCCGACGTGCGCGCCGTGGTCATGATCACCTCCGACAAGTGCTACCGCAACGACGAATGGGTCTGGGGCTACCGCGAAACCGACCACCTGGGCGGCAGCGACCCCTATTCCGCCTCCAAAGGCTGCGCGGAGATCATTGCCCATTCCTACTTCACCAGCTTTTTCAAGGACGGCCCGGCCTGCGCCACCGTGCGCGCGGGCAACGTCATTGGCGGCGGCGACTGGGCCCAGGACCGCATCGTGCCGGACTGCGCGCGCGCCTGGGCCGCCGGTGAGCCCGTACGCATCCGCAGCCCCTGGGCCACGCGGCCCTGGCAGCTGGTGCTGGAGCCCCTTTCAGGCTACCTCTGGCTGGGCGCGCGCCTGCTGACGGGCCAGAACAGCCCCTTTGACCTGCGCGGTCAGGCCTACAACTTCGGCCCGGCCGCGGATGTCAACAATACTGTGGCCGAAGTGGTGCAGGCCCTGGGCCGCCACTGGCCCCATTTCAAAAGCGAAATGGACGCCTCCGGCCAGGCGGGCATGAAGGAATGCACACTGCTCAAGCTCTGCTGCGACAAAGCCCTGGCCCATCTGGGCTGGAAGGCCACCCTGAATTTTGAGGAAACCATCCACTACACGGCGGAGTGGTACCAGAGCTTCTACCACGGCGAAGGCGGCAAACAGCCCCAGCGTATGCTGGACTATACCCTGGGGCAGATAGCGGCCTACGTCAACGCCGCCGAGCAGCGCGGCCAGATCTGGATACGTTGACATGGCCGCGCACAGCGAGAATCCTGAAAGCCTGGCTCGCGACGCGGGCATAGCGGACGCCCTGCTCCAGCCCCTGGCCGCCATCCCCACGCCCGGAGGACCAGTGCTGCACATGCTGCGGCCGGGCTGCGCCCTCTGGCCCGAAGAAGGCCGCGTGGGCGAAGTCTATTTTTCCGAAACGCTGCCCGGGCACGTCAAGGCCTGGAAGCGCCATACCCGCCAGACCCAGCGCTTTGCCGTGCCCGTCGGGCTGCTCAGCATCGTGCTTTACGACGACCGGCCAGGCTCTCCCAGCCGGGGGGCCCTGCAGAAGCTGCTGCTGGGCAGGCCGGAGCACTACCAGTTGCTGTGCATTCCTCTGGGCGTGTGGTACGGCTTCACCGCCGTGGGGCCCGGCCCGGCCCTGATCTGCAACTGCCCGGACATCCCCCACGACCCCGCCGAAGGCGAGCGTCTGCCGTGGGATTCGGAGCGCATTCCCTACCGCTGGACAGAGGGGGCTGCGTCATGACCTGCCGCGCCCTGCTGCGCGCCGCCTGGCAGTCCCGCCCGGCCGACGCGCCGCCCCTTGCCCCGCGCCTGCGCCTGCGCGCCTGGTGGCAGGCCTGCCGCCCGCCCTTTTTCATCACCGCCGCCATTCCCGTAACCCTGGCCCTGGCTTTTGCCTTTCAGGTTCAGGGCGTTCTGTCCTCCCGCCAATGGGGCGTGTTCGCCCTGCTGCTGCTGGGCTGTTTCATGGGTCTGACCATCGCCAATTTTGCCAACGATCTGTTTGACCACATTCTGGGCGTGGACGGCGGCGACAATATCGGCGGTTCGCGGGTCATCCAGAGCGGGCTGATCAGCCCGCGCCAGCTCAGTGCGGCCTTGCTCCTGCTCACCCCGGCCACTCTGGCCGTGGGCGGCATCCTCATCTGCGGCGCGCCCGCCGCGCTGCGGCCCGGCCTGTGGGCCGTGAGCCTCTTTGCCGTGGCTTCAGCCGTCTTTTATGTGGCCCCGCCCATCCGCTACGGGCACCGTGCCTTGGGCGAAGTTTTTGTCTGTTGCAATATGGGCTTCATTATTGTGGGCGCCGGCGCAACGCTGCTGCTGGGGCGCTTTGACCCGCGCAGCCTGGCCCTGGCCCTGCCCGTGGGCCTCATGGTGGCGGGCGTGCTCTACTACCAGAGTCTGCCCGAAATCGACACAGATGCGGCCGTTGGCAAACGCACCCTGGCCAACAGCCTGGGTAAAACCCGCGCCGCCTTTTTGTTCACCCTCTGGTGGCCGGCGGTCTGGGCGCTGCTGGGCAACCTCTGGGCCGTGGGCCTGGCGGGCTGGCCCGTGCTCCTGGCTCTGGCTGCCCTGCCCCTCTACGCCAAGGCCCGCGCCCACATCGCCGCTGCCGGCCAGGGCGACTGGCTGCCCCTGGACAAGCACGGCGCGCTGGTGCGCCTGTGCTATCTGAGCAGCGGGCTCGCCCTTATCATTGGCGTGGCCCTGGCCTGAAAAACGCTTTCCGGGATTCTGCCATGTCCGCACCTCTGCTTACTCTTGAAGACGTCAGCCTGTTTCTGCCCGGCGACGCCAGTCAGACCCTCGTTCTGCACCATATCGCCTGGACTGTGGAGCAGGGCCGCCACTGCGCCCTCTTGGGGCCCAACGGTTCGGGCAAATCCACCTTGCTGCGGCTGTTGCGCGGCGAACTCTGGCCCGCTGCCGGCCACATTTTCTGGCACGGCCCCGAAGGCCCGGAGGAAGCCCCGCTGGCCGGCCGGGCCATGACCGCCCTGGTTTCCCCCGCCCAGCAGGAAAACTACCAACGGCAGGGCTGGGATCTCACGGGCCGCGACCTGCTGCTCACGGGCTTTGCCGACACGCCCCTGCTCTACACCGCACCCCAGCCCGCCCGGGAAGAAGCTGTGGAGGGCATGGCCCATCGCCTGCAGGCCCAGGGCCTGCTGGAACGGCGCATGCCCACCCTCTCACAAGGGCAATTGCGCCTGCTGCTGTTGGGCCGCGCCCTGCTGCGCGCGCCGGAACTGCTCTTACTGGACGAATGCGCCGAGGGCCTGGACTCCCGGCACAGACAAATCTTTTTTGACGTGCTGGAAGAACACGCCGCGCGCTGCACCGTGGTCATGAGCGCCCACCGGCCCAGCCAGATACCCGCTTGGTGCGCGGAACGCCGCTACCTGCGCCGAGGCCGCCTGCTTACGGCCCCGCCCGCCGAAGAATACGCTGCGGACAGCGTCGCCGCGATTGCGCCGGTGGCGCCCGCGCCCCCTACGGCTCCTGAGGCGCGGGGACATGTCCTTTTGGATCTGGAACAGGCCACGGTCTTCATTGACCGGCAGGAGACGCTCCACCAGATCACCTGGAGCCTGCACCGGGGCGAACACTGGCGCATCACCGGAGCCAACGGTTCCGGCAAATCCACCTTGCTGCGGCTGCTGGCCGGGGACGAATTTGTGGCCGCCGGAGGGCGGCTGGAATACTGGCTGCCCGGTCAGGGCGGCCCGGTAACCACCCTGGCCCAGGTGCGCCGGGGCGTACGCCTGGTTTCCGATCTCTCCCAGGCTCTGTACGGCTATACCCTTACGGCCGGGGACATGGTCTGCACCGGCTTTGACAACAGCATCGGCGTCTACCGCCGCTTTACCCCGGCCGAACGGGCCGAGGCGGCCAGCCACATGGCCTTCATGTTTCCCGAAGAAGACGCGGCGGGGCTGACGTGCCTGGCCGGCCGCTCCATCCGCCAGCTTTCCACCGGACAGCTGCGCCGCCTGTTCCTGGCCCGCGCTCTGGCCGGCGGGCCGGACATTCTGCTGCTGGACGAGCCCTGCTCCGGGCTGGACGCGCCAAGCCGCGCCCGCTATCTGCGCCTGCTGGACCAGCTGGCCGCCCGCGGCCTGCACCTGGTCTTTGTTTCCCACCACAGTGAAGATGCGCCTTTGTGCATCAACCGCGAAGCCCGCATGGAAGACGGCCGACTGCGCGTCCTGATCTAGCGCAGTTAGCGAATGAAATGAGCTAACTGCTCTGCAAGGATTTTCTTGAAAATCCTTGCCACAAAATGCGAGAAGGCA
>ENA-UEYG01000512-UEYG01000512.1-human-gut-metagenome-genome-assembly--contig:-NODE-512-length-30315-cov-5.406508_pt1 | contig 30315 bp, 25 predicted proteins | sample MGYA00242933_ERZ507934 | MGnify/ENA primary metagenome ERZ507934 (study PRJEB26167, sample SAMN06115527) | human gut metagenome | host: Homo sapiens | place: China:Zejiang | collected 2015-11-10... | reverse complement strand
CGGCGTGAGCGGCCAGGTTTTCGGCGGTGCGCAGCGTGCGGTAGGCCGCGCGGGCGATGCCGTCCAGCGTGGCTTCGCCGCCGCCGGGGCCGCCCGCTCCATAGTTGGGATCCACCCCCGCGTGTCCGAACTGGTCGTACCGGGCCCGCTTCTCCTTGTCGGAGAGGATGCTGTACGCCTCGTTCACTTCCTTGAATTTGGCCTCTGCGGCCTGGTCCCCGGGGTTGACGTCCGGGTGGTACTTTTTCGCCAGCTTTCGGTAAGCCTTTTTTATTTCATCGTCCGAAGCGCCCTTGCTCACGCCCAGGACTTCATAGTAATCACGTTTCTGTTCTGGCATAATATCACCAACTTCTGAATTAGGAATGAGGAGTTAGGAATGAGGAATTGCGGGATCCACCTCCGGCATAAGAATTGAAATTCGTCCGGCTTGGCCGGATGCCTCAATTCCTCATGTCTAATTCCTAGCCGTTGTACAGGCAAGACGCCGCGCAGGCGGGGCGATGCCCCGCCCGCGCGGACCATAGATCATTCTTACTTGTTATCGTCATCCACCACGGTGTAGTCCGCGTCCACCACGTCGGGGCCCGCGTCGTTCCCACCGGCCTGGCCGCCGCCGAAGTTGGCGCCGCCCATATCGGGGCCGGGGCCGGGCTGGCGTTGGCGGCGGGCTGGTCCGCGCCTTCGGCGTGCTGGGGCTGGATGTCGCCCAGTTGTCCTGCCTTCTGGGGCAGCATGAGGTAGCTGGTGACGGAGGTGACGCCCGACACGCCCCTGGCGGCGCGGATGGCGAGCTGGCGTTCGGCATTGTCCTTGACCACGCCCAGCAGCACCACGCGTCCGGCGTTGACTTCGGTTTCGACGCGGGTGGAGGAGAGGCCCTTGGTGCCGATGAGTTCCGTGCGCAGTTTGGTGGCCAGGGTCATATCGCTTTCGTCGTGAGTTTTGGCGGTGAACCAGTGGGGGGTGACGGAGTGGGGCTTGTAGCGGCGGGCGATGGTCAGAGCTTTGGCCTGCATGTCTGCGGGCACTTCGCCCACCAGGAAGACGTGGTTGTAGAAGCTGTAGACGGCCACGGACCAGCCGCCGGTGAAGCTCTCGTCCATGAGGGCGGTTTTGATTTTTGCGGCCAGCTCCGTGTCTGCAGACATGGTGCCCGCCAGGCGCGGGTCGTCGTAGACGCCGTAGGCGGCGCAGCCGTTGAGGCAGGTAAGGGCCAGCAGCAGGAGCAGGGGCAGGGCCAGGCGTGGCATATGAAACCTCCGTTGGGGGGCGCGGTTATTCCTGTTCGCGGCGGATGCGCGCGCCCACGGCCGTGAGTTTGTGTTCGATGTGTTCGTAGCCGCGGTCCAGGTGGTAGATGCGGCGTACCTCGGTACGGCCTTTGGCGGCCAGACCGGCCAGGACGAGGGAGGCGCTGGCCCGCAGGTCGGAAGCCATGACGGGCGCGCCGGTGAGCCCCTGCACGCCGCGCACCATGGCCGTGTGGCCGGAAACCTTGATCTGCGCGCCCAGGCGCACCAGTTCCAGAACGTGCATATAGCGGTTTTCAAAAATGCTTTCTTCCACCACGCTGGCGCCGTCGGCCAGGCACATGAGGGCCATGATCTGCGCCTGCATATCAGTGGGAAAGCCGGGGTAAGGCTGGGTTTTCACGTCCGTGCCGTGCAAGGGGCCGGCGCAGCGGGCCAGCACGCCCTGCGGGGTGGCGGTGATTTCCATGCCCATGTCGCAGAGCTTGCGGATGACGGCTTCCAGCGCGTCGAAGGGGCAGTGGCGCAGCAGCAGTTCGCCGCCGGTAATGCCTGCAGCCACCAGAAAGGAGCCGGCCTCAATGCGGTCGGGCATGACGGCGTAGGATGCGCCGTGCAGGGCCTGCACGCCCCGGATGCGGATGACGTCGGTGCCGTGGCCTTCAATCTCTGCGCCGCAGGCTCGCAGAAAGTTGGCCAGGTCCACCACTTCTGGTTCGCGTGCGGCGTTTTCCAGCAGGGTTTCGCCGTCGGCCAGCGCGGCGGCCATGAGCAGATTTTCCGTGCCGCCTACGGTGGGCATGTCAAAGGTAATGCGCGCGCCCGTGAGACGGCGGCAGCGGCCAAGAATGTAGCCTTCTTCCAGCTGAAAGCTGGCGCCCATGCTTTCCAGCCCCTTGAGGTGCTGGTCCACGGGGCGCGCGCCGATGGCGCAGCCGCCGGGCAGAGCCACACGGGCCTGGCCAATGCGGGCCAGCAGGGGGCCCAGGCACAGCACCGAGGCGCGCATGGTGCGTACCAGGTCGTAAGGGGCTTCGGGCAAAAGCTGGCCGGGCTGCGTGCGCACTTCGTGGTCGTCGTAGCCGCAGGCGCAGCCCAGCACGTTCAGGAGCTTGAGGGTAGTATGGATGTCGCGCAGGTCCGGCACGTTGGCGATCACGGCTGGTTCGGAAAGAAGGATGGACGCGAACAGAATGGGCAGGGCCGCATTTTTGGAGCCGCTGATGTCAATGCCGCCCGTAAGGGGCACGCCGCCTTCAATAACCAGTTTGTCCATGCTGTCTCCGCGGGTGGGCGCGGGCCTCTGGCCGCGCGCGTGAAGAATAACAAACAGCATACGCCTTGTTCTAGACAAAATCCAGAGTCCGCAGCGCGGAAAAAAACTTGCCAAAGGAAAAGAAGCTGCGTATAAGAACTTTCCCGTGGCGGAAGTAGCTCAGTTGGTAGAGCACCTGGTTGTGGCCCAGGTGGCCGTGGGTTCGAGTCCCATCTTTCGCCCCAGAAAATTTTTCTTCCCGTTCCGCAACCGCCCGCAATGCCCTGTGCAGCGCGGGCGGTTGCTTTTGCGCGGGCTGCCCACGTCTGCGCGGATCCGCCAACTCTGGTTGGCCCGCCCATTTTTTGTGGCCCGCTATGCTCCTTTCTTTGCGGTAGACCCAGGCAGTCCATTTTTTTCCGCAGCGCTGTGCCCCTTCTTGGTGTAGACCCGGCTTGTGTCACAACGCAGTACGTTATTATACGTGCGGGCGCGGTTTTGACTATTTTGCCTGCGTCCGTTAGAAGAATGTAATGAACAAAGACAATCTCCCGGCCATTCGTCCCTGTATGAAATGCGGCGCCATCCCCGACAAAATCGAAACCTCCCGTCCCGACGGCCGCACCCGCGACCTCTACCGCGTGGTCTGCCCTTGCGGTAATGGGCCTTTGCGCTGGTCGGTCAGCGTGTCCGCCGCCATCCGGCTGTGGAACACGCACGACGCTTCGTAAACGGTTCCTTTTGGGAATATTCCTTTTCAATCAAAGGATGCGATACGTTCGCTGGAGCTTGCCCGCGCAGATAATTGGCGTTTGCCGTCTGGCGGCCCGGCAGCGTCTCCGCGTGGTGCGGCCGCTGTCGGGATAGAGGGCCACGTCCGCCGCAGCCTTTCCTTCCCGCGCAGTAAAAAAATGTTGACGCGTCGCCGCTCGGCGGCTATAACACCCCTTGCCTCAAGTAGGAGCGTAGCTCAGGTGGCTAGAGCACTTCCTTGACACGGAAGGGGTCAGCAGTTCAAGTCTGCTCGTTCCTACCAAATGAAGTTCCGGGGATGGTTTCCCCTTTATGGCGGAAGACCTTGACTCCGCCCATAACAGGGGCCGCCGCAAGGGCGGCCCGGTGACCGTTATCGGCGCAGTGGGGAGGTTTACCTCCCCATTTTGTTTTTGTCGGCGGCGCGTCCGGCGCGGCAGGGGTCGTAGCGGCACGTTGACGAAAAAGGAGCAGTTTGATGGAAGTGCAGGTAGAAGGGCAGGCGGTGTCCGCTGCGCCCGGCGATGCCGTGGCTGTGGTGCTGCAAAAGGCCCTCAGCGGCAAAAAATTCAAGTCCGTGGTGGCTGCGCGCACGCCCGACGGCGCGCTGCTGGACCTTTCCGCGTCTGTGCCCCAGGGCTGTGCCGCGCTTGCGCCCGTAACGGCCGAAGAGCCCGACGGCCTGCGCCTGCTGCGCCACTCCACGGCTCACGTCATGGCTGCGGCGGTCAAACGCCTGTTCCCCACGGCCAAGGTCACCATCGGCCCGGCCATCGACAATGGCTTTTACTACGATTTTGATGTGGAACGGCCCTTCTCCAGCGAGGATTTCCCCGCCATTGAGGCTGAAATGCGCAGCATTGCCGAAGCGCGCCTGCCCTTTACCAGGGTGGACGTGTCCAAGGCCGAGGCCGCCGCGCGCTTCACGGCCGAGGGCGAACCCTATAAGGTGGAGCTGCTGGAGAGTATTGAGGGCGACACGGTTTCCCTCTACACCTGCGGCGAATTTACCGATCTTTGCCGGGGCCCGCACGTGCCGCACACGGGTTTTGCCAAGGCCGCCAAGCTGCTTTCCGTGGCCGGAGCCTACTGGCGCGGCGATGAAAAGAACCGCATGCTCTCGCGCATCTACGGCACGGCCTTTGCGGACGAAAAGGCTCTCAACGCCTACCTTAAGCAAGTGGAGGAAGCCAAGCGCCGCGACCACCGCAAGCTGGGGCGGGAGCTGAACCTGTTTACCTTTAAGGAAGACGTGGCTCCGGGCATGGTTTTCTGGCTGCCCAAGGGCATGCTGGTGCGCACCATCCTGGAAGACTTCTGGCGGCGCGAGCACCTCAAGCGCAACTACGACATCGTCCAGGGGCCGCAGCTTTTGCGGGTGGAAACGTGGCAGAAATCCGGCCACTACGACCACTACCGCGAAAACATGTATTTTACGCAGATTGAGGACGACGCCTACGGCATCAAGCCCATGAACTGCATTGCCCATATGCTAATCTACGGCAATGAGCTGCGCAGCTACCGCGACCTGCCCCAGCGTTACTTTGAGCTGGGCGTGGTGCACCGGCACGAAAAAAGCGGCGTGCTGCACGGCCTGCTGCGGGTGCGCCAGTTCACCCAGGACGACGCGCACATCCTTTGCGCGCCGGAGCAGCTGGAAGGCGAAATTCTGGAAGTCATCCATCTCATCCGCGATCTCATGGGCCTGTTCGGCTTTCAGTACAAGGTGGCCATCTCTACCAGGCCCAAGGACAGCATCGGCACGGACGAAGCCTGGGAGCTGGCCACCAACGCGCTGATCCAAGCTGTGGAAAAGGCCGGCATCAGTTACGAGATCAACGCGGGCGACGGGGCCTTTTACGGCCCCAAGATTGATGTGCGCCTGCTGGACTGCATCGGCCGCGAATGGCAGTGTTCCACCATCCAGGTGGACTTTACCCTGCCGGAGCGCTTTGACCTCACCTATGTGGGGCAGGACGGCGAGCGCCACCGTCCGGTCATGGTCCACCGGGCCATCATGGGTTCGCTGGAGCGGTTTATCGGCATTCTCATAGAAAACTACGCCGGCGCGCTGCCCACCTGGCTTGCGCCGGAGCAGGCCAGGGTGCTGACCGTGACGGAGGTCGGCGACGCGGCGGCCTTGGCGGTGCGCGACCAGCTGCGCGCCCAGGGCGTGCGCGTGACCGCCGATACGCGCAATGAAAAGCTGGGATTCAAGGTGCGTGAGGCCCAGTTGGCCAAGGTGCCGTATATTCTGGTGGTAGGGGAAAAAGAGGCGCAGGAGGGCGGCGCCAACGTGCGCCTGCGCAGTGGAGAAAACCTGGGGCTCAAATCCGTGGCGGACATAGCCGCGCTGGTGCGTACGGACGCTGAAGAGCCCTTCAAACAAGGAGGGATGCGCTATAGCTTCGCCTAATATGAGATTCCGGCGCGACATGCCGCAAGACGGCGTGCGCCGCAACGAGTTGATCCGCGCCCGCGAGGTGCGTGTGATCGCTGCCGATGGCGAACAGCTTGGGATTCTGCAACGCAACGACGCCATTGCCCTGGCCAAGGAGGCCGGCATGGACCTGGTGGAGGTGGCATCCACTTCCGAGCCGCCCGTCTGCCGGATCATGGACTACGGCAAGTTCAAGTACGAGCAGCAGAAGAAAAAGCAGGAGGCCAAAAAGCGCCAGAGCGTGGTGCAGATCAAGGAAATCAAGGTCCGGCCCAAGACCGACGACCACGATTATGAAACCAAGATCCGCCACATCCGCCGCTTTTTGGAGGATGGAGACCGCTGCAAGATCACGGTCTTTTTCCGGGGCCGCGAAATTGTGCACAAAGATCGCGGCATGACCATTCTGGAGCGGGTGGTGCAGGACCTGGCCGACGTGGCCAAGGTGGATCAAGAGCCCCGCGCCGAAGGCCGCACGCTGCAAATGCTGCTGGTGCCCAAGAAGTAGCGCGGCTTTGCCGCGCGCAGACCCGCCCGTGGGGGCGGAAAACAGGGAGCGGCCCTTGCGTCGCGTCCCGCTTTGGGGCATTATGCCCCTTCCGGTTTCCGCCCGGCCCTGCCGGGCCCTATTCAGTGCAAGGAGTATGTCATGCCCAAGATCAAAACCCGCCGTGCCGCGGCCAAGCGTTTTTCGCAGACCGGCAGCGGCAAGTTCAAGCGGCGCCGCCAGAACCTGCGGCACATCCTGACCAAGAAGGCTCCGGGGCGCAAAATGCGTCTGGGCCAGGCCACCCTGGTGGACGGGACCAACATGAAGGCCGTGCGCCGGATGCTGCCTAACGGCTGATTTGCCCGTTTGCCTGCCGGCTGCTGCGGCAGTCGTTGCGCGCCTTGGCTGCACAGGCCTTAGGCGTTGTTTTGGCGCGTTGCCGCGCCGGATGCAGAAGCAGACCTGTGCCGGCCCTGTGCCGCCGTGCTGCGGTTTTTACGCCGAGCAGACCGGCGGCCTGCAGCGGCCCTTGTATCGGGCGGCGGGCGGCTGGGCGTGCGGGGCAACCCGCGGGCGCACGGAAAACGATTGAAAGACTCTGACGGTGCACTGCGCCGGCGGCGTATGCGGAGCCGCGACCGACGTCCAATCCGCGTCCCCTATTGAGGGTTACGACAAATTTTACGCATCTCCACGGGCATTCCTCCGCCTGGTGGGGAGAAGGAGGATACGCTCATGCGTGTGAAGAGAGGTCTTGCCGGGCATCGCCGTCATAAAAAGTATCTTGACGCGGCCAAGGGCTTTCGCGGAGGGCGCAGCCGCCTGTACCGCACCGCCCGTGAGGCTGTGGAACGTTCGCTGCAAAACGCCTTCACGGGCCGCAAACTGCGCAAGCGCGATTTCCGCAGCCTGTGGATTCTGCGCATCAACGCGGGCGCGCGCCTGAGCGGGCTTTCCTACAGCCGCTTCATGCACGGCCTGAAGGTGGCGGGCATTGCCCTCAACCGTAAGGTGCTGGCGGACCTGGCGGTGTACAAGAAAGAAGACTTCGCCCAGGTGGTGGAGCTGGCCAAGGCCGCCCTGAGCAAGTAGATCGGTTCGGCCCCTGCTGCGCTGACGGCGGGGGCCGTCCCTTTTTGGTCTGGATGGGTGCGCCGCGCCGCGGCGCGGCGTCCGCGTGCTGCCTTTTGCAACCGGCCAGCGTTGCGTCCTGTCGGAAGATGCTGACCCGCACTGCCGCGGCGTTCCTTAAAGAGCGTTTCCCGCCGTGCCGGGGCATGCCCAGATGCGCCGTCCGCCCCTGCCCCGCAGATTTCGGAATTTTCCTTCAGGGCGCGGCTGCGCGCGTCTGCGCGGGAAAAAGGCTTTGCAGGAAGGGCCGCCGCCGTCCCTGCCGACTGTGGGCGGCTTGCGGGGGCGCGGGCGGGATGGTATGTCTTAAGGGCGCGGGCGGTGCGCAAGCGCCCCTCGCGCTCTGTTTTTTTGTCCGGGAGGCGTCCCGGCGTCTTGGTTTTGTGTAACAACAGCGCCGCAGCAACGGCATGGGGAATCCGTTATGGATTTGATTTCTGCACTGGAGGGCCTGGTTCCCGAACTGGAGGCCGGTTTGGCCCAGGCCGCCGACCTGGACGCGCTGGAAGCCCTGCGCGTGGACGTTCTGGGGCGGAAAGGCCGCATTGCCCAGATCATGAGCCAACTGCCGGGCCTTGCGCCAGAGTCGCGCCCCGCCGTGGGGCAGAAGGCCAACAGCGTCAAAGAACGCTGCAACGCCCTGTTTGAGCAGCGTAAGGCCGCTCTGGAAGCCGGGCGCGAGGCCGCCGCGCTCAAGCGTTTTGATCCTTCCATTCCGGGCCGCGCGCCCTGGCGCGGCAGCCTGCACCCCACCACCCTGGTGATGGAGGAAATCTGCGGCGTGTTCAAGGGGCTGGGCTTTGATGTGGCCTCCGGGCCGGAAGTGGAGATAGACTATTACAATTTTGAGGCCCTGAATATGCCGCCGGAACATCCCGCCCGCGACATGCAGGACACCCTGTACATTACGGACAAGGTGCTCATGCGCACCCACACGTCGCCCGTGCAGGTGCGCACCATGCTGACGCGCAAGCCGCCCGTGGCCGTAGTGGTGCCCGGCAAGGTTTACCGGCGCGACAGCGACCTCACCCACACCCCCATGTTCCACCAGATCGAAGGTCTGCTGGTGGGGCAGGGCGTGAGCCTCGCCCACCTGCGCGGCACGCTCACAGCCTTTGTGCGCGCCGTGTTCGGCGCGGCCACCGAGGTGCGCTTCCGGCCCAGTTTTTTCCCTTTTACCGAGCCTTCGGCGGAAGTGGATATTTCCTGCTGCATGTGCGGCGGCAAGGGGCACGTCAACGGCGAGCCCTGCCGGGTGTGCAAGACCACGGGCTGGGTGGAGATTCTGGGCTGCGGCATGGTGGACCCGGCGGTTTTTGAGGCGGTGGGCTACCCGGCGGACAGCACGGGCTTTGCCTTTGGCATGGGCGTGGAGCGCGTGACCATGCTCAAATACGGCATCGGCGATCTGCGCATGTTTTTTGAAAACGACACGCGCTTTTTGAGCCAGTTTACCTGGTGAAGCCCATGGCCCATCCGTCCGTCCCCCGCGCTTTGCCTGTGCGCCTTGCCGCGACGACCGCCAAGGCTTTGCACTGTCTGGCGCGGTGTGGGCGCCCGGCCCGGCCCGACAGCGGGCTGCGGCGGCTGGCGGCGGCGCTGCTGGCGTTGTGTCTGGGGCTGGGCTTTGCTTTGCCCGGCGCGGCCCTGGCGGCTTCGGCCTTCAGTGCGCGTCAGTCCGGGCTGGAACCGCCCGGCGGCCCCCGGTCTGTGGAAACGTTGCCCAACCAGAGTGCGGGCCGCACCGCCGAAGGGGGCATGGGCTATACGGACGCTTACGGCAATACAGTCACCCCGCGCGAAGCCGAAACGCCGCAGCCCCGCAAGCGCCTCAACCCCGGCGCGTACGGCGCGGCGCAACGCAGGCAGGCCGAGCGCCCGCTGCCCGACCCCGCAGCGCAGGACCAGAAGCCGGTCTGGAATTTTCGCTAACCGCAGTGTTCGCGCGGCAGGCCAAAGGCCCGCGCGACAAAGGATCGATACGCTATGCTGCTCTCTCTTTCTTGGCTGCGTGAGTTCACCCCTTACGAAGGCACAGCCGAAGCCCTGGGCGACCGGCTGACCATGCTGGGTCTGGAGCTGGAAGACATCCGGCGGCCCTATGCGCCCATCGCCGCCATCGTGGTGGGGCGGGTGGTCACGTGTGAAAACCATCCGCAGTCCGACCATCTGCACTGCTGCACGGTGGACGCGGGCCAGGGGCAGCTTCTGGAAATTGTCTGCGGTGCGCCCAACGTGGCGGCGGGGCAACTGGTGCCCGTGGCTCTGGTGGGCACGCGCATGCCCGACGGCATGGTCATCAAAAAAGCCAAGCTGCGCGGCGCGCCCTCGCAAGGCATGATCTGTTCCGAGCGGGAGCTGGGACTCACCGAAGACCACACGGGCATCATGATTTTGCCGGAAAATTTTGTGGTGGGCAAACCTTTGGTGGACCAGCTGGACCTGGACCGCGAAGTGCTGGATATTTCCATCACGCCCAACCGGTCGGACTGCCTTTCCGTCCTGGGTCTGGCGCGGGAAACGGCCCTGGCCTGCAACCTGCCCCTGACCATCCCCGACGTGCCTCTGCCGGAGAATCTTGCGTCGGACCTGGACGTGCCCATTGCCATTGACGACCCGGAGCTGTGCTGGCTCTATGCGGGCCGTGCGCTTACCGGGGTGCAGGTGGGGCCCTCGCCCATGCGTTTGCGCCACCGCCTGCACGCCCACGACGTACGCCCTATCTCCAATATTGTGGACGTGACCAACTACATTCTGCTGGAATGTGGCCAGCCCCTGCACGCCTTTGACCTGGACAACCTGCACGGGGGCCGCATTGTGGTGCGCCGCGCTGCGGCAGGGGAGCGCTTCACGACCCTGGACGGGCAGGAGCGCGTGCTCAACGCCCAGGACCTCTGCATCTGCGACGGCGAGCGCCCTGTGGCCCTGGCGGGCGTTATGGGCGGGCTTAATTCCGAAATAGGCGCGGGCAGCAGCCGCGTGTTTCTGGAAAGCGCTGTGTTCCGTCCGGCCACCATCCGCAAGACTTCGCGCCGTCTGGGGCTTTCGTCCGAGGCTTCCTACCGTTTTGAGCGCGGCATAGATCAGCAGCGTGCGGTCTGGTCCCTGAACCGGGCCTGCGCCATGATGGCGGCCCTGAGCGGCGGCACGGTCTGCGCCAGCCTCTGCATCAACGAGCCCCGGCCCTTTGCGCCGGCGCGCATTCCCTTCCGTCCGGCCAGGGCCGACGCCCTGCTGGGGGTCCACCTGGGTGCGGATTTCGACGCCGCCACCCTTGCGGGACTGGGCTGCGCCGTGGACCGCAGCAACCCGGAGCAGTGGGCAGTGACCCAGCCTTCCTGGCGGCCGGACCTCACCCGCGAGGCCGATCTCATTGAAGAAGTGGGCCGCCTGCACGGTCTGGACACCATCGCCCCGGCTTTGCCCAGGGTGGAGCGCAACTTGGCCCACGCGGGCGAACCGGAATCACGCTTTGATTTCTGGTCCCGCATCAAGCACTGGGGCGCGGGCCTGGGCCTCAACGAGGCGGTCAACTACAGTTTTGTGGGCCACAAAGATCTGGACCGCCTGAACCTGCCGCGCGAGGGGCGCATTTCCATCATGAATCCCCTTTCGGCAGAACAGGATGCCTTGCGCACGGCTCTGGCGCCGGGCCTGCTCAACACCCTGCGCAATAACCTGGCCCAGGGGGCCGCTGGCCTGCGGTTGTTTGAACTGGCCACAGTCTTTGCGGCGGATGCGGCAGCGGAAACCACGGCCCGTGAAACGGGCGTGCTGGGCCTGCTGCTCTACGGCGCGCGTTACGACGCGGCCTGGCCCCAGCCTGAAGGCGACCTGGATTATACGGACCTCAAGGGTGTGGTGGAGCATTTGCTGCACCACCTGCACGCGCCCGCGCCGGTCTGCGCCTTGCGGGAGGACCATCCCTTTTTGCTGCCTTGCGTGACCCTCACGGTGGAAGGCGCGGCCCTGGGCGTCATGGGCCGGGTCCGGCCCGGCATGGCGGCGGAATACCACGCCCGCAAGGAAGTCTGGCTGGCCGAAATCGACCTGGAGGTTCTGCGCCGCCTGCACGACGCGGTGCAACTGCGCTTCCGCAGCCTGCCCGTGTTTCCACCCGTGCGGCGCGACATCACGGTGGCCGCCGGCCCAGGCCTCACGGTAGGGGCCGTGCTGGAGCACATCAGGGGGCTCAACCGGCCGCTGCTGGCGGACGCGACCCTGGGGGACTGCTTTGAGCCGCCCGTGGCGCAGGACGCAACGCCTGTGCGGCACCTCACCTTCCGCCTGACTTTTCGTCATGCGCAGCGTACGTTAAAGGATACAGAGGTAGACAAAGAGCGGGAACTCGTGGCAGAATCACTACGACGCGCATTTGATGTGCGCGTCTGATCCAGCAGTCCGCATCCCGCCGTTCGCGCGTTCCTGACTCCGCGCGGGCGGCAGGGGTGCGGCGTTGTCGGCGTCCGGGGGACAAGATGGAGGAAAAGACGTCCGGGAAGACTTACCGCATCGGCGAAGCGGCGGAATTGCTCCACCTCAAAACCCATGTGCTGCGCTTCTGGGAAACGGAATTTTCTCAGCTGGCTCCCATCCGCACGGACAAGGGCCAGCGCCTGTATACTGAAGAACACCTGGCCCTGCTGCGGCGCATCCAGCAATTGCTGCACGAGCAGGGCATGACTATTGAAGGCGCGCGGCGCGTGCTGCAGGGCAGCGCCGTGTTGGACGAAACCCTGCCCCAGCGCGTGGCCGCCGTGCCGGACCCGGAATTTATGCGTGGGCTCAAACGCCAGCTGTTGTCCCTGCGGCGTCTGCTCAGCGGGCAGTAAGAAGCGGGCGCGGCCCGCAGCCCGCACAAGGCGGAGAGCCAAGGCATGATCCTTTCACCTTCTCTGTTGTCGGCGGATTTCGCCCGTCTGGCCGAGGAATTGGCCGCGCTGGAAGCCGCCGGTCTTACCTGGCTGCACCTGGACGTCATGGACGGGGCCTTTGTGCCCAACATTACCTTTGGTCCCCCGCTCATCAAGGCCCTGCGCCCCCTGAGCGGGCTTTTTTTTGACGTGCACCTCATGGTGGAAGACCCCTCGCGCCATCTGGCGGCCTTTGCGGAAGCCGGAGCAGATATGCTGGTGGTCCACGCCGAGGCCGACCACCACTTGCAGCGCACCCTTGACGCCATCCGCGCCCTGGGCTGCAAGGCGGGCGTGGCCCTCAATCCCGGCACGGATGTGAATGCCGTGCGCTGGCTTGTCGCTGACCTTGATATGCTGCTGATCATGAGCGTGAACCCCGGCTTTTCCGGCCAGGCCTTCATCCCGGCCAGCTTTGCCAAGCTCCGCGCGGCCCGCAGGCTGCTGGACGAAAACGGCGGGGGCAACGTCCTCATTCAGGTGGACGGCGGGGTCTGCCCCGAAAACGCCGGCGCTCTGGTGGCGGCCGGGGCCGATGTGCTGGTTTCCGGTTCGGCATTTTTCGGTCACAAGCCCTATGGCGCGCGCCTGGCGGCCTTTGCCGCGGCCTGCGCGGCAAGCGGCGTCCGCCCCGGCCTTTGGGCCGCCACGGCCTGGAAACCGCAGTAGGGCACGCCTCGGCGTTGTTTGTGGGCCCCGCCGCGCGCCGCAGTGGGCGCGCCGTAAATTTGATAATGCCTATTCTCAAAGGTAATCTGTTCCAAGGACCGCCGCAGGGCTGCGGCAGCTTGGCCGCCTTTCCCCATCCTCAAAAAACAACAGTGAAGGAACCGTTTCATGCCCACCCGCAGACAGTGCGCCAATGCTCTCCGTATCCTGGCCGTGGACGCCATTGAAAAAGCCCGTTCCGGGCACCCCGGCGCGCCGCTGGGCATGGCCGACATGGCCGAGGCTCTCTGGCGGCACGTGCTTCGGCATAATCCCGCCAATCCCCGCTGGCCCGACCGGGACCGTTTTGTGCTTTCCAACGGGCACGCCTCCATGCTGCTCTACGGCCTGTTGCATTTGTCCGGCTATGACCTGCCGCTGGAAGAGATTGAAAATTTTCGTCAGTGGGGTTCCAAGGCTGCGGGGCACCCGGAATATGACCTGGATATGGGCGTGGAGATGACCACCGGCCCGCTGGGCCAGGGGTTGGCCTCGGCCGTGGGCATGGCCCTGGCCGAACGCCTGTTGGCCGCGCGCTACAACACGCCGGAACACGCCGTGGTGGACCACCGTACCTACGCCTTTGCCGGCGACGGCTGCCTGATGGAGGGCGTGTCTTACGAGGCCTGCTCCCTGGCCGGCACCTGGGGGCTGGGCAGGCTCATCGTGTTCTACGATGCCAACGGCATTTCCATTGACGGCAAGGTGGACGGCTGGTTTACAGAGAACGTGGCCGGGCGCTTCACGGCCTGCGGCTGGCAGGTGCTGGGCCCGCTGGACGGACACGACGCCGCGGCGCTGGACGCGGCTCTGGCCGCAGCTCATGCGGATGAAGGCAGGCCCAGCCTGATCATCTGCCGCACGCACATCGGCTATGGTTCGCCCAAGGCGGATTCCGCCGCCTGCCACGGTTCGCCCCTGGGGGCCGAAGGCGTGGCCGCCGTGCGCCAGGCTCTGCAGTGGACGGAACCGCCCTTTGTCATCCCGCAGGACATCCGCGCCGCCTGGGACGCGCACGAGCGCGGACAGGCCCTGGAAGCCGCCTGGCAGAGCAAATTTGAAGCCTACCGCGCGGCCCACCCCGGCCTGGCCGCCGAATTTGAGCGCCGCGCGCGCGGCGAACTGCCCGCAGATTGGGCCGACACGGCCCGCCGCCTGGTGGAAGAGGCCCTGAACGCGCGGGAAGATCTGGCCACCCGCGTGGCCTCGCGCAAAACCCTGGAAACGCTGGTGCCGCGTCTGCCGGAGCTTCTGGGCGGCTCCGCCGACCTCACGGGTTCCGTGGGCACGCTTACGGCCGCGTCCACGCGGCTCAACCCGCCGGCCCTGACGGGCAACTATATTTCTTATGGCGTGCGGGAATTCGGCATGAGCGCCATTATGAACGGCCTGGCCCTGCACGGCGGCTTTATCCCCTATGCGGGCACCTTCCTTTCCTTTGCGGATCAGGCCAAGAACGCACTGCGTCTGGCGGCGCTCATGGGCGTGCGGGCCGTGTGGGTATTTACCCATGATTCCATTGGCGTGGGCGAGGACGGCCCGACCCACCAGCCCGTGGAGCAGCTCAATATGCTGCGCGCCACGCCCGGCCTGCACGTCTGGCGGCCCTGTGATACGGTGGAAACCGCCGTGGCCTGGCGCAGCGCGCTGGAAAGCCCCTGCCCCAGCGTGCTTTCGCTCTCGCGCCAGACCTTGCCCTTCTGCCCCAGAGATGCGGAGCAGGTGGCGGCCATTGCCCGGGGCGGCTATGTGCTGCGCCACTGCGCGGGCACGCCGGAACTTATTTTGCTGGCCACGGGCTCGGAAGTGGGCCTGGCGCTGGCGGCGGCAACGCAGCTGGAGGCCGAAGGCCGCCGGGTGCGCGTGGTTTCCCTGCCCTGTGCGGAACTTTTTGACGCCCAGGACGCGGATTATAAAGAAAGCGTGCTGCCCCGCGCCGTGCGCGCCCGCATCGCCATTGAGGCGGCGGCCGTGGATTGGTGGCGCAAGTATGTGGGCCTGGACGGCGCGGTGCTGGGCATGGAGCGCTTCGGCGCTTCCGCACCGGGCAAGGTGGTTTTTGAGCGTCTGGGCTTTACTGTGCCGCATGTGCTGCGCTTGGCGCAATCCTTGTTGCCCTAGGCGCTGATAACGACGTCCCGCGCGGCGGGACGCTTGTTTTTATAGAGAATTTCAACGGACCGGAGGGCGCAGATGCCGATCAGAAAGATGCAGGATGTGGACCTGGCGGGCAAAACCGTGGTTATTCGCGAGGATCTCAACGTGCCCATGAAGGACGGGGGCGTCAGCAACGACAAGCGCATCCGCGCGGCCCTGCCCACCATCCGCCTGGCGCTGGAAAAAGGCGCGGGTGTGGTGCTGCTGTCGCACCTGGGGCGGCCCACGGAAGGGCAGTTTGAAGAGCAGTTCTCCCTCAAGCCCGTGGCGGCCAGACTTGCCGAACTGCTGGAACGCCCCGTGCGCCTGGCCCCCACGTTTGCGGAAGCCACGGCCGCACCGGGGGAAGTGACCTTGCTGGAAAACGTACGTTTTCTCAAGGGCGAGAAAAAGAATGATGCCGCACTGGCCGCCCGCCTGGCTGGCCTGGGCCAGGTCTACGTCATGGACGCTTTTGGCGCGGCCCACCGGGCCCACGCCTCCACCGAAGGGGCGGTGCGCGCGGCGCAGACGGCCTGCGCCGGGCCTCTGCTGCAGGCGGAGCTGGAGGCCTTCGGCAAGGTGCTGGACAATCCGGCCCGGCCCCTGGTGGCCATTATCGGCGGCTCCAAGGTCAGCTCCAAGCTGGGCCTGCTGGAAAACCTGCTCAACACCGTGGACGTGCTTATGGTGGGCGGCGGCATTGCCAATACCTTTCTGGCCGCCGCCGGGTATATGGTGGGCAAGAGCCTTTGTGAGGAAGACCTGGTGCCCGAAGCCAAAAAGATTATGGAGCAGGCCAAGACCCTGAACAAAGAATTGCCCCTGCCCGTGGACGTGGTCACTGCCGAAGAGCTGGCCCCCGGCCGGCAGACTGGCGTTCACGCCGTGGGCGACGTGCCCCCGGATCAGATGATTCTGGATATCGGGCCGGAAACCGTGTCTGCCTATGAAAAACTGCTTGCCAAAGCCGCCACCGTGGTCTGGAACGGCCCTGTGGGCGCTTTTGAAACGGACCCCTTCGGGCAGGGCACCAAGGCTCTGGCCAATTTTTTGGCCGGAGGCAAGGCCTTTGTGGTAGTGGGCGGCGGCGACTCTGTGGCGGCCGTGGAAAAATACGGCCTGGCCGACAAAATGGGCTATATTTCCACCGGCGGCGGCGCTTCCCTGGAACTGCTGGAAGGCAAAACCCTGCCCGCCGTGGCCGCCCTGGAAGCCGTGTCGTAAATTTTGTCCTTTTGTGGGGGCTTCTCCTTGTGGGGGTTTCTCCACAGGACAGGGCCACCAGATAACGCTGCAAGGCGGCGGTGGGGAGACTTTGCCCCCACCGCCGCCCTGCAGCGTTATGTTTTTTGTGCGCGTGCGCACAGCCGCAGAGCCAGGCGGCGGACGGCGGGGTCGGGTTCGGCCGCGGCGTTCTGCCAGTGGGCGGCGGCATGGGCCTGCAGGCGGGCCAGCACGTCCAGGGCTTCCTCCGCGCCGTCCACCCAGGCGGTCACCGCGCCGTGCAGCATAAGGCCCGTCCCTTCCAGCGGCCCGCGGATGCCCAGCACGGGCACGCCTGTGCCGGCGGCCAGCCCCACCTCCACGCCCGCGTCCTGTCCGGACGCGCCGTAATAGATCACCAGGTCCGCCGTCAGGCAGGCGTCCCGGCAGAAGGCGTAGACCTGTCCGCCGTCCTGATCTGTATCCATCCAGATGCGCCGTTCCAGAGGCGTGAGCCCCGGCGGGGGCGCGGCTTTTTCCGTCCAGTCCAGCAGGCGGCAGCCCAGGGCCCGCAATTCGCGCCCCAGCAGCCGGACGCCGTGCTTGTGCTTGAAGGAAGCCGCCACATACACTGTTAACATGGGATTTTCTCTTGTCAGGGGGTTTTGACAAATCCGGCCGTGTTACCATTCCGGCAAAAAGGCGCGGCAGGCATAATATTGGGGAATGCGCAGCAGTTCGCCCAGGGGCAGGGCCAGGTAGTGGGCGAGGAGGCAGCGGATGACCCCGGCGTGGCTGATCAGCAGAAGCGTGCCTTCCGGGCAGCGCGTGCGCCAGCGGCCCACGGCCCGAAGGGCGCGGGCCTGGACCTGGGCAAAGCTCTCGCCCCCCGGCGGGGCGTAGTGGGCCAGCTGCGCCCCGCGGGCCTCCCACGCGCCGGGGAAGCGGGCGGCGATTTCAGCCCTGGTCAGCCCCTCCCAGCAGCCCAAAGAAATTTCGCGCAAATCCGGTTCCGTATGGAGGGGCGGGGGCGTGCCGGGCCAGGGGGCGGCAGCCAGAAGCAGAGCGGCGCTTTCCTGACAGCGCTGTAAATCTGAACAGACCACAGCCTGCACGGCGCGGGCCAAGGCCGGAGGCATTTCCCGCCCCAGGGCGCTGGCCTGGGCCCGGCCCCAGGGGCTGAGGGGAATGGCGCGCGCGCCCACCATACGGCGTTGCGGGTTGGCGGGCAGGGAGCCGTGACGGATAAGCCAGACGCCCTTCATGCCGGGGCCTTGGGCGAAGCCCCGCGTCCAGTGGCCGCGGCGGACGTTCCTTTTGCCGTTGTGCGGTCGGCGGGATTTGTTTGCGCCTTACCCGTGTGGGGCATGTCCGCCTGGGGCCCTTCCGTTGGCATTTTGTCTGCTTCGGGTTTGTCCGCCGGGGAAGTCTTTGCCGGAGTCGTGTCCTGTGGCCTGTCCTCCAGGGCCAGGGTCTGCTGTGCCACGGCGGCGGGGGCGCGGCCCAGTTCTCGGGCCAGACGCGCTTCCAGCGCCTTGGCCCGGCCCAGACGGCCGACAATGGCGGCGCAGGCTTCCGCGTCCTGGGCAAAGACCTCCAGCTTCTGGCCAAAGCGCTGCGCCACGGGCACGAATTGCCCGCCCCAGCAGTATTTGTCCGCCAGATAGACCAGTTCACGTTCACTGACGGGCTGGTCGTCGGGGAGGCTGAGGTCGCGGTGGTCGCGCACCAGGGCCGCCAGATGGGGCAGGTCCAGAGCTTCCAGCAGGGCGGCCCCGGCAGCTTCGTGGTGGGGCTGGCCTTTGGCGATATCGTGCACCAGACCACCGGCGCAGGCCAGTTCCGGGTCCAGGGCGGGGGTCTGGGCCGCACCCGGCGCACGGGGGACAGCGGTCTGGTCCGGGTTTGCAGCCATGCGCGCAGCCCGGCCCAAAGCCTCGGCCAGGGCGCGGGCCACGGCGCCCACCGCGCGGGCGTGACGCAGGCCTTTTTCCGGCACGGCGCGCAGACGCAGCAGCTCCAGGGCTTCGGCCGGGCTCAGGGCCGCGCGCCGCAAGGCCAGCCGTTGCAGGCGGGCATAGTCTTCGGGGCGGTCCATGTCTTCCAGCATGGCGGCATCGGGTACAGACAGGCGGCGGCAGGGCAGGGCAGCCAGTGCGCCGCGCAGGCCATCGGGACCGGCGTAGGCGGCCAGCGCGGGCAGGGCTGCGGCGGGGATGCAGGGGGGATGGCCTTCCTGTCCGGCAAAGACGGGCAAAAGTACCGTGTCCGGGGTCTGGGCGGCAGCCTCCAGCAAGGCGCGCAGGGTGAGGGAGCGCACCAGGGGCACGTCTACGGGATTGACCAGGACAGGGCCCTGACCGTGAGCGGCGAGCAGGGCCTGCAGGCCCGTCTGTACAGAGGAGAACATGCCCCGTTCCGGCGCTGGATTGCGCGCCACGGCAAGGCCCAGGGCCTTGGCGGCGGGCTCCACCACATGGGCGTGCCAACCCGTGACCACGGTGATGTCCGTAATGCCGGCCCGGCGAAAGGTGCCGACCAGCAGGGCCAGAGCGCTTTGCGCTTCAATTTTTTTGCCCTCTGCCGGGCAGGGCAGGGGCAGGAGGGCCTTGACCCGGCCCATGCGGCGGGCCTCGCCGGCGGCCAGAATCAAGGCGCGCGCGGGCCTTTCGGTTCCTTCCACGACAACCCTCCTTGCAGTCTTTGGAGCAGATGACCCTTGAGAGTATGGATTCTTAACGGTTACGGCGTGCCCGTTCCGGCGCTTACCCGCGTAACTAGAGCATTTAACACTTGAAATGCTCGCTTACGGCAGGCGGCTCTCACGCAGCCGTCAGGGCATTGCAAGGCTGCAATGCCCTGGGTTCACGGCAAGGCATCGGCCAGGGCCTTGGTCCTTTCGGAATATAATGCTTTTTTTGCAGAACGGGGGAGACGTTTCCTTTTTTTCTGCAAAACGTTTTTTACGCTTCCCTCCCGCCCTTGTGCGGACGGACCACGAGCACGCGGCCTTGGCTGTGCTGCAGGCGGCCGCGCACATAGCTCAGACGGGGCAGGGGGCTGCCGCAGGCGCAGGGGCCGGGCAGCAGGCGGGCCACGTCGCCCGTGCGGTAGCGGATGAGGGGCATGGCCTCGCGTTGGAGGGTAGTGAGCACGATTTCGCCTTCTTCACCAGGGGGGAGAACCTCTGTGCCGCAGGGGTCCACAATTTCCACCAGCAGGTCCAGGGCGCGGATGTGGCAGCCATTGTGGGCCGGGCATTCCACTGCGCCGCCGTAAGCGGTTTCCGTAAGGCCGTAGTGGTCCAGGATTTCGCACTGCCAGACGGTGCACAGCAGATGGCGCAGCACGGGGTCCAGAGGTTCGGCGCTGGAGAGCACGCCGCGCAGGCCTGGCGGGCCGCTTTGGGGGAAACTGTGCAGCAGGGCGGCCAGTTGGCCGGGCATGGCAATGAGGGCGTGAGGGCGCTGGGCTGTCAGCCAGCGGGCCAGGTCTGCGTGGGCGGCCCAGGGCCCGGCGGGGCCGGCCAGAAGGGAAGGGGGCGGCGTGCGCACGTCCACGGCTGGGGTCAGGGCCTGACGCAGGACGTCGGCCACGCCGTCGGGGCGGTCCGCGCCGGGCAGGAGCACGGCCAGGCGGTCTCCGGTGCGGACCAGCTGGCGCATGCCCACGGCAAAAAATTCGCGGGTGCGGGCCAGGTCGCCTTCAGTAAAGGCCATGCGTTTGGGCGTGCCTGTGGTGCCCGAAGTGTGCAGGGTGACCATGCGCTGCACCGCGCCCAGGGAAACGCAGAGCAAGTCCTGCCACTGGCGCAGGTCCGCAGGGGTGGTGAAAGGCAGGCGCGGCAGGTCCTCCAGAGTCAGACGTTCCAGGTCCAGGCCCGTCAGACGGGGGCCGTAAAAGACAGCGCGGCGGGCCTGGACCAGTTGCCGGCGCAGGGCGGCCTCCTGGGCGGCGTGCAGGGCGCGGGGCAGGTCTTCCAGACTGGCCGCGCCGCAGTTCTGCGCCAGCCAGGCGTCCAGAGGGCAGGCCGTGGCTGTGGGAGCGGGGGGCGGTGCGGCGTTCATGGGGCGGTCTTGTAGAGGCGCGCGCCGTCCGCCGCCGTAAGGTTGTGGAGGCAGAAGGGGATCATGCGGCCGTCGGGACGCAGAACATGGATGCAGCAGCCGCGCACGCGGGCCACGTCCAGACTGAGGGCGTCCTGAAAGGCCATGCTGGAGAGGGTGAAGCGCTGCTCCACGCCGGCCTGGGCCAGAAAGCGGCTGAAGGCGTCCTTGGCGGGCGCGGGCTTTTCCTGTGGGGCTTGCGGTGCGGCGTCCGGCTGCGGCGGCGTTGCGCCTTTCCAGTGCAGGGCCACAAACTGTTTGGCCTTGCGTGCGCCTTCCGCAGCGGAGGGCGGCGCTGCGGAAGGCGCGGAAGGGGCCGTAGAGGGGGCCGTGGGCGTGCAGCAGGAGCCGCCCTGCCCCAGCCACTGCAGGCCGGGGCGGCCATGGGGGTCGGCAATGCGGCGGTACACGGCGCTGCAGGAGCAGAGTTCGTTTTCGCAGCCCGGCGGGTGGAACTGGGTTGGGTTGACCAGTTCCGGGGCCTGGCCGGCCAGCGCGCCCATGACTTCGGGCAGAGTGCAGCGCGGGGCCGCGCCCAGAGACCAGGGATAGCGGCCGAAAAAGGCTGCGGGCTGCACGTGCAGGCCGCGCACCGTGGGGCCCAGCTCCAGGGCCAAGCGCAGCAGATCGCCCAACTCGTGGTCGTTGACGCCGCGCACCACCGTGGCCACCAGCACCACGCCCAGGCCCGCCGCGCCGCAGGCCCGCACGGCCCTGTGTTTGAACTCCAGGCAATCGCGGCCGCGCAGGGCGCGGAAGGCGGCTTCGCTTACGCCGTCCCACTGCAGGTAGACGGAGTCCAGCCCGGCCGCGCGCAGGCTTTGGGCGTAGCCCGGCTCGGCCAGACGCAGGCCGTTGGTGTTGAGCTGTACCAGGCCGAAGCCGCGCGAGCGGGCCAGGGCCACAATGGCGGGCAAATCCTCGCGCACGGTGGGTTCGCCGCCGGAAAGCTGCACGTTGCAGGGGCCGGAGGCCCTGGTCAGCACGTCCAGCTGTGCGGCCAGGCAGTCCAGGTCCGGATCCGGCGGGGCCGTGGCTCTGCCGCCGTCGGCGTAGCAGATGGGGCAGGCCATGTTGCAGCGCATGGTCACTTCCAGCAGGCCTGTGCAGGTGTGCTGGGCGTGCTCCGGGCAGAGGCCGCAGTCAAAGGGGCAGCCGTGGACCGTAGGCGTGCGCGGATCCTGCGGGTAAGAGGGGCTTTTGGGCCTGGTCCAGGTTTCAAAGGCCGGCAGGTCGACGCTGGTCGGTTGCGGCGGTCCGTCCGCCGTCGGGCCGGGGCCCCCGTCGCGCCAGACAGGCACACGAAAGACGCCGTGCTCCGGACAGGTTTTTTCCAGCAGCACCGCTTCCGGCGCGTCTTCGGGGCGTACGTAGACCGCGTCCAGCCGCCGCAGACACACGGGGCAGAGACTTTGGGTGCGGCGCAGAATCATGAGGCGGGCGTCAGGTCCAGGTCGTAGCTCTGAACCAGCTCCAGGATTTTTCCCCAGCACTCGGCCAGCAGGTCGCCGCAGGCCACGGGGTTGGGAGCCTCGCCCGGCGCGCCGGAGGTTGCGCCCAGGCCCGCGGCGATCTGGCCGCAGCGCTGGCCTCCGTAGGGATTGGTGCGCTCGTAGAACCAGGTGGCGTAGTCGTTGAGCAGGGGGGTAAGCATGGGGTGGGCGGTTTCCGTATCTGCGCCCTTGCCGGCCACCAGGGCCAGGGCACAGGCCCCGCCCGTGAGCAGGCCGCAAGGGCCGTCGGATTGGCCGATGCCGTGGCACAGGCCCTGAGCCGCGCGCACCACGTCGGGGTTCTGCTGTCCGCGCGCTTCCAGCATAAGCAGCAGGAGCAGCTGACTGCAACAGTAGCCCTGGCGCACCAGGGGCAGCAATTCCAGCATCATAGGATTCATGGGGTCTCCTTTTCCGGGCCGGAGCGCGGCTGCCGGTTTGGGGGGGACGCGGCCCCAGGGGCATGCGGACCGTGTGCCGGCGCTTTTTTGCTCAGGCCGCAGGGGCTTTTTGGGCAATCCACAGGTTATAGCCCAAGGATCCGGCGGCGGGGCCGGACCCGTTGCAGGCGCAGGAATCCGCCGGGGCCGCGCCGTACCAGACCAGTCGGGCCGCCAGCTCGGCCAGGGTGCGGCTGTGGTCCTCGCAGATTTCCACGCGCAGCCCGGCGGCGACGAACATCTCCTGCCAGACGCTTGCGGGACGCGCTCCGGCGCTGCAAGAGCGGGCCGCGCCTGCGCTGCAACCGCCCTGGGCAGGGGCCGGGGGCATCGCCGCTGCTCCCGTCGCCCTCGCCGCCGGGGCAGTCGCCATCGGGGCGGTGGGCTCTGCGCCCGTGGCGGCCTCTGCGGCGGCCGCCACGGCGCTTTTTTCCAAAGATGCGGCTGCGTTTTCACATCCACAGCCGGGAAGCGAGGTTCTCTTGCGTGCGCCGGGGGCGGCAAGGGTCAGGTCACTCACCAGCAGCGCGCCGCCGGGCCGCAGCAGGCGCGCCCAGGCGCGCAACGCGGCAAAAGGATCGGGCAGCAGGGAGAGCAGGCATTCGCTCAGGAGGGCGTCCAGACTGCCAGGGGCCAGGGGCGGGCGGGCCGCGTCGGCCAGAAGCAGGCGGCCCGTGGCCGCGGCTCCGGGCTGAGCTATGCGGTCCAGTCCCCAGGCCCGGTAGCCCTCGCGCAGCAGCAGGCGCAGGGTCGCGCCGTCGCCGCAGCCCAGGTCCAGCACCAGCGCGCCGGGCGTCAGGCCGCTGTGCCGACGGCAGAGGGCCAGGCCCCGGCGGGTGAGCGCCGTGCCGCCGGGCCGCCAGGCCCCTTGGGCCACGCGGCGAAAGTCCTCACGCTCCCACAGGGCGCTCATTTGTCTTCCAGCAGAGCTTCCACTTCCAGCATTTTGCCTTGCGCCAGGGATTTGGGGATCATGGTCAGGCCGCACTGGGGACAGCGCGGCAGCACCACGTCAAAAGCGCTGTTGAGGTAGAATACGGCGACCTTGCTTTGCTCCAGCGGCAAATTGCAGCGGCCGCAAACCCATTGCCCTTCGTCGGGTCCGTAGTTGAGATCCGCCATGCTCATGACTGTTCTCCCCGGCTGCCGTCCGTGCAGCACTGGTGCCGGTTGATGACCTCCGCCGCCTCCTGGCCGCCGGAGCCGGGCACCACCATGCGGTGGCACCAGGCGTCGTGCAGCACAAAGCCCGCGCCTTCAGGCGTGTATTCCACCCAGAAGGTCACTTGCCGGGGCCGCCAGGAGCCGAGCCAATGTCCGTTTTCCAGATTTTTGAAGCGGTGCCCGCTGGCCTCGGCTCCGGCCACGGCGGCCTCCACGTCCTCTAGCAGGATGTGACGGGCCTCCAGTCGGGCCAGCAGCTCCGGCGTCACCCGCACCTTGCCCTCCGGGGGCCGGGCAGCCTCTTCACCCAGACATTCGTGCAGCAGCCGCCGTCGCAGGGCCGCGCGATTGGCCCGCCGGGCTGAAAGCCCCGGGCCGCGTTCCTGCCCGGCAGCGCCCGCCAGGGCGGGGAAGAGCAGGTCCAGCAGATGCCAGCATTCCTTGCCGCTGGCAGCCAGCCTGTCCCGGCACATGATGCAGGAGGCCAGGCCCGGATGGGGCAGCTCTGCCGCACGGTGGGCGCTCATGGCTTCTGCCGTGTTGGGCTGAGCGCACCAGACCAGGCCGCCGTAGCCGCAACAGGCCGTGGTGGGGCCGGAAAGACGCGGCTCCTCCAGAGTTACGCCGGCCTTGCGGGCCAGACTGCGTACGGCCGCAAGCCAGGCCGGGTCGTGCCGGGCCGTACAGGGATCCTGCACGGAGAGCACGGCGGGCATGCCCGCCGGCCTGCCGCCGCCTGTTGCGCCCGGCGCTGTTGCAGCCCATGCGTTTTCGGACAGGCCGTCCAGCACTTCCCACACGGATACGGCCCGCGCTTCGGGCAGGGCCTCGCGCAGTACCGTAAGGCAGGACGAACAGGCCGCCATGATGCGCGGTTTGCCCAGCCCTTCCCAGGCAGCGCGCAGGGCCGCCGTGTGCTCTTGAAACCGTTTGGCGCGTCCGGCCCAGCGGGCCGGGATGCCGCAGCAGGCAAGCATGATGCCCACTCCTGGCGTGGGGTCGTGGGCAAAAGCCTCCCGCAGCCGGGCATAGAGGGCCGCCACCTGCTCCCCGCGTGAGGCCGTAAGCTGGCAGCCTGGGAAAAAGGCCCAGGCCGGGGCCACGCCCTGGGGCAAAGATGGGTCCGGCAGAGTCAGGGCGCACTCCGGTCCCGAAGCGTTTTCCATGTCTTCCAGGGCAAATTCGTGGGCCGTGGGCGGCATAAAGCCGCGTTCCACCATGTCTTCGCGGGCAGCCAGGCAGAGTTCGGCCATGGAGAAATTTTCCGGGCAGAGCTCTTCGCACTGGCCGCACAGGGCGCAGCCGTTGATCATGGCGTTGGCCGTGTGCAGGCCCTTGACAATGGAGGCGTTGTTGTGCGCCTGCCGGGCGTAGACCCGCGGATACCCTTTGTATTTCTGCAGGTAGACGCACTCTTTGACGCAGATGAGGCACTGGCACTGCAGGCAGCGCGCGGCTTCCTGCGCGGCTTCTTCAGGGGTGTGGGTGAGGCCCGCTGGTTCCCGGCGGGGATTGGGCGCAATGCCTGTGATATCCGTGTGCAGGGGGCCTTGCGCTTTTTCCCGTGCGGCGGTGAGGGAAACGCCGCTCACCAGGCGATCCAGGGTCTGCGCCGCCCGGCGGCCTTGTCCGGCCTGGGTTGCAGGTGAAGCGTAGGCGTGGCCCGTGGGCGTGCGATTTTTCCAGCCCGCGCAGCAGAGGTTGTCGCGCCAGAGCAGGGTTTCCGCGTCCACGTCCGTCTGGGCCGGGGCCAGGTCCGGCGCGGCGTCCGCGTCCAGCAGCACGCCGTCAAATTCTTCAGCCAGGCGCGTTGCCAGGGCCGCGTCCAGGGTCGCCAGTTCAAAGCGCACTTTCTGGCGGGTCAGCAGGGCCATGTCCTCGGCCAGAAAATCTTTGTCCAGACCGGCGCTCGCCAGCACGGGATAGGCGGCCAGCAGGGCGGATTCCGGAGCATCCGTGTGGAAGACCGTGACCGGGTAGCCCTTGCGCGAAAGATCCCAGGCCGCGGCCAGGCCGGTCAGCCCCGCACCCGCCACGGCCATCCGTTTTTTCTTGGGGGGCAGGGGCAGGGGGCGACTTTGCTGGCCCGCCGTGAGCATACAGGAAAGTTCCAGCCCGTGCATGGCCACGCTGCCGCCCAGGTCGCGGCGAAGGCAGACTTCTTCACAAGGGTGGTCGCAGAGCCGGGCCAACACCCCCGGCAGGGGCAAATGCCGCTCCAGCAGCTTGCGGGCCTCGCTCACGCGGCCTGCGGCCATGTGGGTCATGAAGGCGCGCACGTCCAGGTCAAAGGGGCAGGCCGCCCGACAGCGGGGGGGGCTTTCCTGGGTACAGCGGGCCTCAATTTCGTGCAGACGCTTCTGATCCATCATGGCGGACACTCGCTTGCGCAGGGGGTAAAAACACTTTGGGGGAAGGAGCGCTTTTCGGCAAGCGCCCTCCCCCCACACCCCGCGGCAAAAATTTCGCCTCCGGCAGCATGGGGCGCTGTGTGCCGGGGGCCCTGGGGAAGCGGGGAGGGAGGCCCTGCAAGGGCCCCTCCCCGCTGGTGTGGGCACAGAGGCAGTTTACCTTACTTGGGCATGGCCTCCAAGACCTTTTCGGGCCGCGCCGGCAGGTGCCGCACGCGCGCGCCGCAAGCATTGTAAATGGCGTTGATGATGGCCGGGTGCGGCGCGGTAAGGGGCATTTCGCCCACGCCGGAAGCGCCGAAGGGGCCGTCCTTGCGCGGGGTCTGCACATAGACGATTTCCATGTCGTCGGGAATCATCTTGATGGTGGGCACGCCCGCGCCCGCCAAGGTGCTGTGCTTCTTGATGTCCTCATAGTCTTCAGAGAGGGCCAGGCCCACGCCCTGGGCCAGGCCGCCGTAGATCTGCCCGTCCACAATGAGTTTGTTGCAGAGCTTGCCGATATCGGCCACGCAGACGAGCTTTTCCACCGTGGTCTTGCCCGTGGCCACTTCCACAGCCACTTCAGCCAGGAACAGACCGTACATGTAGCAGGCAAAGGGTTCGCCCTGGCCTTTGGCGTCGCAGTCTTTGGCCGGTGCGGTCCACTTGCCGTCATAGTGCACGGGGCGGCCTTCAGCCTTCATTTCCGCATAGGTGAAGAAGCCGCCATCGGGCTTGCGCATGCCTTCAAGGAGCATTTCGCAGGCCACGCGGGTGGCGTTGCCCGTGACCACCTGGGAGCGCGAACCGCCGGCCGGGCCGGAGTTGGGGGTTTTGCTGGTGTCGTTCATGACCAGGTGGATCTGGTCGGGGGTGAGGTTCAGGGGCCGCAGGGCTTCGTGGGCCGTGCCCAGGGTGCCGGAATCCGCGCCCTGGCCGTGATCTTCCCAGGAGTTGCCCACGGTCACCGTGCCGTCTTCATTGAGTTCCGCCCAGGCTTCGGAGGTGTCCGGGCCGTCCAGGCCGGAGCCGTACACGCCCAGGGCTACGCCCACGCCGCGTTTGACTTCGGCGGTGGAGCGGGCTTTGACGCGCTTTTTGGCTTCTTCATAATAGGGGCGCATCTGCTTGAACATTTCGGGCAGGCTCATGACCTCGGGCACCTGACCGGAGGGGTTGGTGTCGCCTTCACGGTAGCAGTTGAGCTCACGCAGGTCGAAGGGGTCCATGCCCAGCTTTTCGGCCAATTCGTCCATGAGCACTTCGGAGGGGAATTCCGCTTCCGGCGCGCCGTAGCCGCGGAAGGCGGCGCCCCAGCAGTGGTTGGTGGCCACGGTGCGGCCCTTGCCGCGGATGTTGGCGATGCCGTAGCCCGCGCCGATGTACTGGGCGCCGCGCAGGGTGAGCAGGTCGCCGAATTCGGAGTAGGGGCCGTGGTCCACGCTCCAGTCTGTTTCCATGGCCAGGATCTTGCCTTGTTTGTTGGCGGCCATGCGCACGGTGGTCCAGAAGGGCGAGCGTTTGCCCGTGTACCACTGCTGCTGCTCATAGTTATAGCGCAGGTGGCAGGGACGGCCCGTGGCCATGATGGCCACGCCGAGCAAGGCTTCCATGGTGGGGCTGAACTTGTAGCCAAAGGTGCCGCCGGTGGTGTTCTGCACCAGGACGAGGTCCTTGGGAAATTCCAGACCCAGACCGGGGGCGATCATCATGGCGTGCAGGTGGATGGCCACAGACTTGGAGTGGATGACCACCTGGCCCTTGTCGTTGATGTAACCGTAGCCCACGTCGGGCTCGATGGGCAGATGGGGCTGGCGCTGGGTGTAGTAGTCGCCTTCCATAACCACATTGTTGGGGTCATTGAAGAAGGGAGCGGTGTCCGCGCCTTTTTCTTCAAACTGGTCGTAGTAGACGTTGGGGGTGCCGGGGTGAATTTCAATGGCGTCCGGGGCCATGGCTTCGGGGGCGCTCATGTATTCGGGCAGCAGCTCCAGATCAAACTTGACCTTCTCGGCCGCAGCGCGGGCGTGGGCTTCGGAATCGGCGCAGACGATGGCCAGCGCGTCGCCGTACTGGAAGATCTTGGTGTCATTGAGGATGGGCCGCTCCCAACCGTCGCCCTTGTTGCTGGGGAAGGTGATCAGGCCCGTGATGCGGTTTTTGCCCTTGACGTCCTTGTGGGTCAGCACCTTGAAGACGCCGGGCATTTTTTCGGCTTCGGAGGTGTCAATGCCCTTGATGTTGGCGTGCGAAACCTTGGCCTGGGCCAGAGCCATGTGCAGGGTGTTTGCCGGCAGGCGGTAGGCGGCGTCAGCACCGAATTCAGCGGTGCCCGTCACCTTGGCCACGGCGCTGGGACGGGGCATGGTGGAACCCCAGATGCGGCCATCCGCCGGCATCTTGAAGGTGACGTCGTCCAGGGTCTTTTCGCCGCGCATGATGGCGGCGGCGTCCATGACGGCGTCCACCAGGGGTTTGTAGCCCGTGCAGCGGCAGATGTTGTGGTGCTTCTGGAACCAATCGCGCACGTCTTCACGGCTGGGGTTGGGGTTGGTGTCCAGCAGACCCTTGGCCGAAACAATGAAGCCGGGCGTACAGAAGCCGCACTGCGCCGCGCCGTGGTAGATCCACGAATGCTGCAGCGGGTGCAGGCAGGAGGGCGTGCCGATGCCCTCCAGGGTGGTGACGGCGGCGTTTTCAGGCACGCGGCTCATCTTGATGATGCAGGCCCGCACCACCTTGCCGTCCAGAATGACCGTGCAGGCGCCACACTGGCCTTTGCCGCAGCCCACTTTCACGCTGGTCAGCTGCAACTGGCTGCGCAGCACATCCACCAGCGTGTCTTCGGGGTTGATCAGCAGCCTGCGGGGGATGCCGTTGATAACAAGCGTTTTCGTCTCCATGCGCGACTCCTTGGGATTGATGCCTGTGAATAGTATGCCGGCGCGGCAGTCCCGCGCTCGGGGCCGATGCCTGCCCCCGTTTTCGCCGTCCGCGACGGCGAAAACCCTGTTGTGATGGCGCGCTTTGCGCCGTGCCTCGCGGCAGTGACCCCCTTCCGTCCACGCTTCCGTAAGGCGGGGGGCGGGCTGTACCGCACCAAGGGCGATTTCTGACGAAATCGCTCTCATATTGATACCAGCGCGCCTACGCCATGGGCGCGCACCCCTTGCGGGGCCGGTGCGCTACGGGCCGTGCGGTCCGTGCGCCTCCCCGTCCCGCGCCGCCCCGGGGGCAGGGCGCAGGCGGGGCCGTCCGTCCTTTACGGGGCCGCAGGGCCTACTTGCCGAAAGGACAAACGGGGTAATGGCATTCCGGGCACTGGGAGCAGAAGCCCCCGTGCCCCAAGGCCGCTATGTCGGCGGCCGTGACCTCCAGCCCCGCCAGCAGGCGCGGCACGATCAGGTCGAAAATACTGGCTTTGTGGTACATGACGCAGCCGGGCAGCCCCAGCACGGGCACCCGTCCGGCAGATCCGGCGGCATAGCCCAGCAGGAACATGGCCCCAGGGTAGACGGGCGCGCCGTAGCTCAGCACTTCCACCCCGGCGGCGCGGATGGCGCTGGGCGTGCGGTCGTCCGGGTCCACAGACATGCCGCCGGTAACCACGACAAGATCCGCCCCTTGCTGCAGAAAATCCGCAATGGCCCCGGCGGTCATGGACACTTCGTCGCTGGTGAGGGTCTGCCCCAGAACCGTGCTGCCCAGATCCGCAAATTTTTTGCGCAGCACCGGGCCAAAGGCGTCCTGAATGCGGCCGTAGTATACTTCACTGCCCGTGGTTACTATGCCCACCTTGGCCCGCCGCAGGGGCAGCACCTCAATGACCGGGGCCTGTACCAGGGTCTCCAGGCGGCGCAGCTTTTCGTCCTCAATCATCAGCGGCACCACCCGTGTGCCCGCCACGGCGCGCCCTTTGCGCACCCACTGCAGGCTGTGGATGGTGGCCACGGAAATTTCGCCCAGACCGTTGATGCTGTTGAGCGTGGGCACGTCAATGCGCAACAGCCCGTCACAGGAGGCCCGCAAATCTATGCGGCCCTCGTGCGGATCCGCAGCAGAAAGGTTGGCCCCGGCTACGGCAGCCACAATGCGGGCGGCGGCGTCGTTTTCGTGCACCATGCCGGGCAAGGGCTCAAAAACATAGAGATGTTCCTTGCCCACATTGAGCAAGGTTTCAATATCTTCGGGGCGCACCACATGGCCTTTGCGGAAGACGGGGCCCTTCTCCACTCCGGGCACAATGCGCGTAATGTCGTGGCACAGCACACTGCCCACGGCGTCCTGCACGTGGATGGTTTTCATCGGCAATTTCGGCATATTTTCTCCGATTCTGCTGGAGAGATTGTGCAGATAATAGCATGGTCACAATAAAATGCAAAATAAAATACGGAATTTATAAAGGGTGGACACTATAACATAATGATTTTTAAT
>ENA-UEYG01000508-UEYG01000508.1-human-gut-metagenome-genome-assembly--contig:-NODE-508-length-30381-cov-5.841539_pt1 | contig 30381 bp, 20 predicted proteins | sample MGYA00242933_ERZ507934 | MGnify/ENA primary metagenome ERZ507934 (study PRJEB26167, sample SAMN06115527) | human gut metagenome | host: Homo sapiens | place: China:Zejiang | collected 2015-11-10... | reverse complement strand
GGGGGGGGGGGGGGGGGGGGGGGGGGGGGGGCGCCGGGGGGGGGCCCGCAGCCCCGCCTTTGGCCCCCTGCCCTCGCCGGAGGCGGCCTAAACGCTGTATGCAGAAAAGCCGCCGTGCCCGCAGGGCAATAAAAAAATGGCAAGGGGCTCCCCCGCAAGGGGAAAATCTGCCGGGCGTAGAGCCCACCCTGGCGGCAGCAAAAAAACTACTGCCCTTCGCCCTCGCGTTCTTCCTGACAGGCGCGACACAACCCCACTCCGGGCAGCGCGTCCAGCCGCTTTTGGGGGATGGGATCCCCACACTCGCGGCAGCAGGCCACGCCGTCTATCCATTCCGGGCCGCCTCGGTCAATTGCGGCGCGCGCCCGCACCAGGGCCGATTCGCGGTCCAGACGTTCCAATTCTGTGGCCTGATCAAACACATCCATGCGTGACTCCTTGAAAAGGACTTTGCGTTCGGTATGTTGACGCCGCCCGACAGCGCAGTTGGACGGCGTTAAAGCAAGCGGCAACCCTCCAGAAGCAGGGTTGCCGTGTCGCGCCAGGCAGCGCGAAGTCGGATATGTATTCCAGCGGACGGGTTCTGTAAAGTCCCATGGCCGGGGCCTGGGGGCCTGGACCCCGTGCGGACGACACAAACGCCGCCCCACCCCCCATGAGCACGCGCGTCATCGGGGGGGGTGGAGGGCGTTAAAGGTCAGGCCAGTTTGGAGAGCAGGGTTTCCTTGATGGAATCAATGCTGCCTTCGCCGTTGAGCTCAATGTACTTGGTCTTGCCTTGAGCGGCGAGATTTTTGAAGAAATAGGCGGCAGCCAGGGTGCCGTCCGTGGTATTGTAATAGATGTCATGCCGTTTGTTGATGGCGGCCTCGTCCTGGTCGTCGGAACGAGAAGAAAGGTCGCCGCCACAGACGCGGCACTTGTCGCCATTGGGCTTGATGGCGTCAATGAAGATATTGTTGGGGTGGTTGTTGTTGTTTTTGCACAAGCGGCGGCCCATGATGCGGTTTTTGGCCACCTCACGGGGCAGCAGGATTTCCACTACGTAATCCAGAGGGATATTTTCTTTCTGCAGGGCGCCCCACAGTTTTTCGGCCTGCACCATGTTGCGGGGAAAGCCGTCCAGCAGCCAGCCGTGCTGCCCTTTGGATTTGAGGGTGTCCAGCACCATGGGGATGGTGATGTCGTCGGGCACCAGGTCGCCGCGGTCAATGTAGGCCTTGGCTTTTTTGCCCAGCTCCGTGCCGCCGCCGATGTGCTCGCGGAAAATGGCGCCGGATTCTATGTGGGCCAGGTTGTACTTCTGCTTGATAAGGTCGCCCTGGGTGCCCTTGCCGCTGCCGTTGGGTCCGAAGATAAGGATATTCACCGCGTCTCCTCCTGCTTACAGAGATTGTTTTTCATGGCGCGTGACAGGCCCGCCGCCCCGCCGCCGGCAAACGCCCGCGGAAGCCAGGCCGGTGCAGCGCCGCAATGCCCACAAGTATCGGGCAGGCTAGCACAGTCCGCAACAAAAAACCATGCCGCCACCGAACCGTCCGGCCTGCCGTCAACACAACCGCCGCAGGGGCTGGTTGTGCAAAAAAGAACACACGCTGACACTAGCCCCCGTCCGCGCTTATGTCAACGGGGCGGCGGGACAAAATCCGTTCCTTCCACAGCGGGAAAGGCGCATCGCCCACGGACTGGCCCAGGATGCGGCTGCCGTGGCCGACACGATCTTGTTCCATATGGGGATAGAGGAAGAACAGCAGCGGTGGGGCGTTTGTGATGGGCAGCTTTTTACCGGAACAGCCGCCACGTCCCTTCCACCACCCCGCCGAGGATGTCTATAAATCCCTGGGTGATGCCGCCGATGGTGTTGAGCAGCAAGGTGCCCGCGCCGATGGAAGTTTTGCTGTTGTCCAGGCTGCCGTACAGACGCAGGGGAAAATCCGGGAAATTCTTCATGTTGACGGTAAAGTTGCAGTCCAGGGTGTCGTTGTTGAAGTCGATCCAGCCGCCGCCCTTTACGTTCAGACCCTTGCCTTTGAGATAAAAATCACTAGTGCGCACTACACCCTTGGCGATGCCCCCTGAGGCCCCGGCCGCGTCAAAACGGGTGGGGCTGCCTTTGAGGCTGCCGTCCTCCGCGCGGCGCTGATAGGTGCCGTTGCGCACGGTAAAATCCCAGGCTCCGTCCAGCCGGGCGGGCATCTGCCCCGGCCCGTCCAATTGCCCGCGTACAGAGGAATGCAGCACGCCTTTGCCGCCCAGAACAGCGGCGCCGCCCCTGTCGCGGCTGGCGGCGGTAAGGTTGAAGCCCTCTGCAGCCAGGGTATTTTCAAACTCAAGACCTTTGTTAAAAGTCATGTTGCCCTGGTTGTGCAGGGGGGCGCCGTAAAAATCCGCAGCGCTGGCCTCGTAGTGCAGGCGGCCTTTTTCCAGGTTGCTGGTGAGGCGCAGCTGGCGGGTCCGCAACTTCCAGGAGGTCAGTTCGCCCACCTGCAGTTCGCCCTTGGCGCGGAAGGCGCGCAACCAGCGCAGATCCCAGATCTTGTCTGTGGTCTTGCGCGTTTTTGCGGCGGGGGTTTTGCTGTCGCCCAGGTAGCGGTCCAGGTTCAGCCGGTCCACAGCCAGCTTGTAGTTCAGGCTGAAGGCCTGCCGCCAGTCCAGCCCCAGACTGCCGGTAAGCAGGCTCTGGTCCAGCTTGGCGCGGATGCCGGAAAGATCCAGCTTGCCGGCCTCGCCCTTGAAGGCGGCGTCCATCTCCAGTTTGTTCCAGGCGGCGGGCACACTGACGCTGTAGCCGGCCAGGCGCAGACTACGGCTCAGGTCCGGGCTGTAAGCAGAAAGTTTGCCCTGCCAGGAAGGTGTTCCCCCCAGATTGACCTGCACGTCGCCGTGGGCCTCGGCCCCCAGGGCGTTGAAGTGCCCATTGCGCACGTTCAGCTGCCCGCGCGCCGCCCGACAGGTGAAGGCTCCGGTTACTGTGGCCCGCAGGGCCTCAGGGCGGCCCGTACGTTCCGGGCTCAGGGTCAGAGCCAGGGAGCCCGGCAGACTGCGCAGCTCCAGGTCGCCGCCGCCCGTGCCGTCGCCGCCGAACCAAAGCATGCCGTTGAGTTCGGTACCGGCCTCCAGGCCTGCGTCCGCCAGGGTGGCCGTCCACTGTCCGTCCAGCCCCAGACGGCCTTGGTCCCAGGCGCCGCCCTTGAGCTTGAGCCCCACGTCCAGCGCGTTGAAGGCCGCGCCGCCCGTATTCTGCCCGCCGTGCAGGCTGCGCAGCCTGCTTTTCTCGGCCCTGGCGCTCACTGTGCCCCGCAGGCTGCGCAAAAAAACGTCCAGCTCCCGGCCCTGGCTCATAATGTCCACATCCGCGCGCAGAGTGCCGCCGCTCACGGGCATGACGCTGAGCGCCCGGCCCAGATCCGCGCCGTTGACGTTGCGGAAGCGCATGCGGATGGCATAGGGCAGGCTTTTGTCCCCGCCCAGCACGGTCTCGCCCTTGACGCTGCCCCCGTACAGTCCGCCGGAAACCTCCAGCACCGTGTCCTCCAGCCGTGTGTTCGCATCCACCAGCCCTTGCCGGATGACCACCAGGGCGTCGTCGATGGCCAGGGGGCCGTAGTCCACCTTGTCCGCCGCCAGGCGGATGTTGTAGTCCAGGCCCACTTCCCCGGGCAGTACGGGGGCGCCGGGCAAGGGCGTGAGGGGACCGTGACCGTACTGCGGCTCGGCGGGCAGCGTGCCCAGAGATTCTGGCAGGGCGCGGCCCAGGTCCACGCGCGGGGCGCGCAGGTCCAGCACCAGTTCGGGCTTGCGCCATTGGGCCACGCCGCCGGAACCCGTAAACCGGCTGCCTGCGGCGCTTACCGCAATGTGCGGCACGCGCAGGCCTGTGCCGTCCAGCGTAAAATCCAGTGCGCCTTCGGTGAGATCGTCCAGGGCCCACTGCAGACCGGGCGCAATGATCCGGCCAAAACCCAGCCACTGGGTGAGGCTTACGCGGATGAGCCGCAAACGGCCCTCAAGGCTGAAGCCGCCGGGGGCCGCGGCGCCCAGCGCCAACTGCCCGTCCAGGACCACGTCGTCCCGGTCCAGGTGCAGACGCACGTTCTCCAGCAGTACGCGCCGGGCCGCGCGGTCGGGCATGGCCGCCGTGCCCGTGAGCCGGAAGGGCAGGACCACGCCGTCCTTGCGCAGCTCACCGCTCAGGACAGGGCGTAAGCGCCAGCCCTGGGCGTCGGTGGTCAGTGTGCTGTTCAGGCGCAGGCGTTCCAGCATGCCCGGCAGGCGCAGTTCCCCCGCCAGGGTAAGGCGGGGGCTGTGCTCCAGGGGGGCGACCAGGTCTGTGCGGCCTTCCGCATGCAGATCCGTAAGCTGCCAGGCGGCGCCGCCCGCGGGCTTCAGCCGGGCCAGGGCCAGACTGAGGCGGCCTTTGAGGCGGGCGGGCGGGGTCAGATCCAGATCGCAGTCCAGCTTCTCCAGCCGCAGCAGGGCCTTGTCTGCGCCTGTCACCAGGGCCGCGCCGTCCTCAATGCTCAGGCGGCAGTGGCCGGTCAGGCCCAGGGCCGTCAGATCAAAGGGCGCGGCTGCAACGGCCGCAGGCGGGTCGGCGGGCGGCTGTGGGGCAGGAGCGGCAGGGGAGCCTGAGGGCGGCGCGGTCTGGCTGGGGGACGGCACAGGCGCGGCGGAAGGGGCATTGGGCTGCGGGGCGTCGGGTTTGTCCGTGCTGCCGGGCGTTGCAGCGGCAGGCGCGGGCGGCACGGCTGTCTTGGGGGTTGGGGTGCCCGGTCCGGAAGTTTTGGGATCAACGCCGGGTTCGGCCGTGTCGGCCTGGGGCGGCAGGGTCGCGGCCAGCGGCAGGGGCAGAGTCCCTTCCAGACGGGGACGCAACAACCGGATGTGACGCGGGACAAATGCGCCGCGCAGCAGGGCCAGAAAGTCCGGCCGCACTGTGGCGTAAGCGGCGTGGAGCTGCCAGTCCGCGCCCTGCACTGCGGCATTGGTCAGGGCCAGGGAGGGCAACGGCAGCACGGCCACGCTCACGGCTTCGGCGCTTATGGTCAGACCGCTGCGGGCCGAGATCATGGCCAGGGCGCGGTCGGTGAGGTTGCGGGGGTTGCTCTGCGCCAGCAGCACCAGCCCAAGGGCCAGGAGGGCCAAGCCCAGAAGCAGGGCCAGCAGGACGCGCAGCAAAAGGCGTATGGGGCGAGGGCAGAGCAGCATGGCGATCTCGCGCCTTGACGCTGGTGCGCGTCAGGGCTAAGTCTTTAATTTATTGCATCCCGGGCAGCTTGGCAACAGCGCCTTCGGGACCGCGCCTTCAGGGCCCCGGACGACCGGATTCCGGGCGGACAGGGCAAGGTCTCCCCTTTTCCCCCTTTGCCCAAGGATGGTCATGCGGCGGCTTTTGTGGATAGGCAACCCTTTTTTTTGTCGCTCCCTGCGGCAGTGCGGCTGGGACGCGGTGGCCACACACAACTTTGAAACGCCTCAGGCCTACGGCTGGGACGATTTGTGTCGCTTGGCGGGCTTCACGCCAGACGTGCTGGTAGTGGCCGACAAAAGCCGTGCCCCCTTTGTGCTGGGGGTGGAAAAATTTCCTTGTCTCACGATTTTCTACAGCGTGGACGCCCATATCCACGCCTGGCAAGCCCTTTACGCTCAGGCTTTTGACGCCTGTCTGGTTTCTTTGCGGGACTATGTGCCGCGTTTTTCCGGACCCTTTCTGCCCGCCGGGCGGGTGTGGTGGTCGCCGGCCTTTGCCTGGCGCGAAGACGCCCCCCAGCCAGACGCGCCCAAGGAATACGACTGCCTGTTCGTGGGCAGCCAACGGCCGGAAATGCCCCGGCGCGCCGCCTTTTTGCAGGCTCTGCAGGCGCGTTTGCCCGGTTTGCGTGTTACCAGCGGCTCCTACCGGGCCCTCTACCCCCGCGCCCGCGTTATCCTCAACCACTGTGAGCACGGTGACCTGAATTTTCGCGTCTTTGAGGCCCTGGGCTGCGGCGGTTGCCTGGTAACGCCGCGCATCGGCCACGGCCTTACGGAGCTGTTTACGGACGGTGCAGAGCTCAGTTGTTACGAACCGGGCAATCCGGAGGACGCCTGCCGCCGCATAGTCCACTGGCTGGAGCATCCGCGCGCGGCCGCAGACCTGGGCCAAGCCGGATTGGCCGCCGTGGACGCCGCTCACAGAGAATGGCACCGTGCGCAGACCTTTACCCTGCGCACACGCGCCCTGCTTACGGCTGCGCCGGCCCTGCAGCGCCGACGTCGCCGCTGCGCCGCCCTGATCCGGGAGCGCAGCCTGCGCCTGCTCTATCTGCACTGGGCCGAGGCCGAACTTTGTCCCGGCCTGCGCCAAGCCTACCTGGACGCCGCCAGGGGCACGGTCTGACCCGTCTCGGCCGGAACGTTGCCGCGCTGTCACAATCCGCAGTGGAAAAGCTCCCTGCGGAGAAAGGCCCAAGACGCCGCAGGCGGATGCACGCAGTCGCGCCGGCACACAGCGCGCCGCCGGGCGAAAATTTGCGTTGAAATCGTCAGGCCAAACGGTCATCTTACCGGCGCGGCACGTCGTCTTCGGGATCAAAATGCAGGTCCAGGGCCGGGTCTACGCCCTGACCGTCCCGCGTCGCGTGTCCCGCCGAGGGCTGGTCCGGGGGGTCAAAGCTCAACCGCAGCAAGGGGTCTTCCGCAGGGGACGGACGGGCGCTGAGCTCCACGGCGTGGGCTGGAGAGGCCTGTTCCCCACGCGCGGCGCACAGGGCGTCCAGGCGGGATTCCAGGGCGCGCAGCAGCACACGCAGCTGGGCGTGCTCATCCCGCAAAGACTGACACAGCTTTTCCTGGCTGCGCAGCATATAAAAAAGTACGGCCAGGATGCCGAAAAAACAAAGAAAAATAAATAACATAAACGAAAACACGGCGGGCCTCCCAAACTGCGGGCCGGGCGGGCCCGGCCTGTTGTTATAGCCGTTCGCCCACGCGGGGGCAAGGAGGTTTTATGGCTGCCAGACACGTTACGCCGCACCTGGTCATGGCTGACGCCCAGGGCAATATTTATGACGATCCCCAGCTGTTGCTGGTCTGTCGCCGGGGCGCGGAATGGGGGCTGCCGCGGCCGGACGAACTTATCCCCCTGCCGGACGAAAGCGAATTTTTTTTGCTGCCCGGCCGCCGCGCCGTGGGCCTGGACCCGGAGACGGGCCTTATCCGCGAGCCCGAAGGCGAGGCCCCCTTGGCTGTGGCCGCCTTTGCCGCGCCGGGGCACACGTTGGCCGCTCACCCCGCCTACAAAACAGAGCCCGGCGCGCCCCTGCTGCCCCTCTTTGCTTACGGCGCTGTGGGTTTTGCCCACGGGCGTTTCTATATCTGCGCCCGCCGCGTAGACGACGACCCCCGTCAGGTTTTTGCCCACATCCCGCGCAAGCGCATCGAGCAGGGCGCGCGCCAACTGCTGCGCGACTATCCGCAGAACCGTCTTATCCGCCACATTCTGGATAACTGCGTGGCCCGCTACGACTGCCCCGCCGCGCGCAACTTCGCCTTGGGCCGCTACGAGGCCCCCTTGCCCACCTCCCGGACCTGCAACGCCCGTTGCGTGGGCTGCATCTCGGCTCAGGAGGCGGATTCTCCCGTTGTGACGACGCCCCAGTGCCGGCTGGAGTTCACCCCCACCCCCGAAGAAGTGGCTCAGGTCATGACCGTGCACGCCGCGCGTGAAACCCGTACGCCCATCTATTCCTTTGGCCAGGGTTGTGAGGGCGACCCCCTCATGAATCCCGATCTGCTGGAAGAAAGCGTCCGCCTTTTCCGCTCTCAGGGCGGCGAGGGCACCGTCAACTGCAATACCAACGCCTCCCGCCCCGAAGCCGTGGCCCGCCTGGCCACGGTCGGGCTCACCAGCCTGCGCGTCAGCCTCAACAGCGCCCGGCCCGACCATTACGCCCGCTACTACCGCCCCACCAACTACAGTCTGGAGGACGTACGCCAGGCCATCCGCACAGGCCGCAGCCTGGGGCTCTGGGTCTCCCTCAACCTGCTCTATTTCCCCGGCATCACCGACACAGAAGCCGAACTGGAAGCTCTGGCCCGTCTGGTGGGCGAAGACGGCGTAAGCATGATTCAATGGCGCAATCTGAATATCGACCCGGAATGGCACTTTCGGCAGATGCACGCCGCTACTGCTGCCCTTGCCCCGGACCCGACGCAGCCCCCTGCGGACGTGCCTGCGGAGGGCCTTGACCCGGAACCCGGCATGGGTCTGACCCGCTTTATGAAACGGCTTAAAAAAGTCTGTCCCTGGCTGCGCTACGGCTACTTCAACCCCTACCTGGGCACGCAGGCCGAGGTTTCCGCGCCCCTGCCGGGCCAATGGGAATTCCCCACGCCGGAAATCGACGCAACGGAAGAGTAGGAAAGGTGGGCAGTTGTGGGGAAAGGGGAGCTTTTGTTCTCAGAAGTCCCCTTCCCCCACAAAAAACTTCTACCCCTTTTTCTGCAGGCCCAGGCGGCGGACCACGGCCGCAGCGCCTTTGCGGGTAAAGTCTTCGAGGCTGCAGTCCTGGCGTTCGGCTTCGGGCAGGAGGAGCTCCGGGCGGTTGGCCAGGCTCTTGTCCGGGGTAACGCCGTAGGCCGGGGGAAAGCTGTCTGAAAAATACATGTCCTGGAAGCCGGAGAATTTGAGCGCGTGGGCTGTGGCGTCCAGCAGGGCGTGTTCGTTGTCGTTCATAAGACCCAGCTCGCGGGCGTTGCGCAGGCCGGCCAGGCATTCGCCGCCCTGGGTGCAGGCAATGTGCCCGTGGCGGTTGGCCAGGAGCATGGCGTCCATGATCTGCTGCTCGGTGACGCGCACCACCTGAAAGGCGCGTGGGCCGCCTTTTTCCACAAAACGTTCGGCCAGACGGCGCACGCGGGGGAAGGACACGGGGTTGCCGATCATGGCGGCCTGGGCCACGCTGGGCTGCACTGTAACGGGCTGCCAGTGCCGCGAGGCGGCGGGAGCGTCATAGTAGCGCCAGACCGGATCGGCGTGTTCGGACTGCACGCCGAAGACGCGCGGCAGGGCCGTGATGATGCCGAGATCCAGCAGCTTGAGGAAGCCGGACATAATGGCCGTAATATTGCCCGCGTTGCCGATGGGCACAAAGAGGCAGAGGTCGGCCACATTCCAGCCGTACCACTGGGCGGTTTCGTAGGCGTAGGATTCCTGCCCCAGGATGCGCCAGCTGTTTTTGGAATTGAGCAGGGCCACGCGGTAATTTTCGGCCAGCAGCTCCACCACCTTCATGCAGTCGTCAAACACGCCGGGCAGTTCCAGCACGGTGGCCCCGCTGCCCAGCGGCTGGGAAAGCTGCTGGGGCGTCACCTTGCCGTGGGGCAGCAGCACCACGGATTTGAGGGGCGCGCCCACATAGGCGGCGTACAGGGCGGCAGCGGCGGAGGTATCGCCCGTGGAGGCGCAGACCGTGAGCACTTCGTCCCAGTTATGGCGGCGGCAGAGCCATTTGAGATAGCTGAAGGCGCAGGCCATGCCGCGGTCCTTAAAGGACGCGCTGGGGTTCTGGCCGTCGTTCTTGTAGGCAAAGGGCTGGCCCACGAGGGCGCGCAGGGCCGGAGCGGCCTCCACGATGGGGGTAAGGCCTTCGCCCAAGTAGACGATGTCGTCTTCTTCCAGCAGGGGAGCCAGCAGCTCATAGTAGCGAAAAATGCCGCGCAGGGCAGTGGTGCGGCTGGCGGCGCGGCTGTCGAAAAGCGTGCGCCATTCCTGCCCGCTGCGGGCTTTGAGCTGGTCAAAGTCAAGGTTTTCCAGCAGGAAGACGCCGCCGCACTGGGGGCAGGTGTAGAGCAGGCTGTCGCCGGGGTAACGGGCCCCGCAGTCCAGGCAGACATATTCCATACGGCCCCTGTAGGCCGGAAAATCCGCGGTCATGGTCCAACTCCTTTTACTGCAGCGTGCTGCAACTTATTTTTTGCCCTTGCGCCAGGTTTTTTCCGTGCCGGCGCGCAGGCGGGCGATATTTTCGCGGTGCTTCCAGACCACCAGGGCCCAGACGCAGAGAGCCAAGGGCAGCCAGGCCCATTGGCCGGTCAGGCAGAGACCCAGGGGCAGGGCCGTGACCAGGGCGAGCGAACCCAGGGAAACGTAGCCGCTTCGCCAGATAATCAGCACACACAGCAGGCTGGCGGCCAGCAGGGGCCAGAAGGCCAGGGGCAGGAACACGCCTATGCTGGTGGCCACGGCCTTGCCGCCCCTGAACCGCATGAAGCAGGAAAAAACGTGCCCCAGCACACAGGCCAGGGCCACGGCGCTCACAAACAGGGGCGCGGGGTTGACGCGCAGGGCCAGCCACACGGGCAGCGCGCCCTTGAGCACGTCGCAGGCCAGGGTGACCACGCCCCAGCCAAAGCCGCAGAGCCGGGCCACATTGGTGGCCCCGGTGTTGCGGCTGCCGTCCAGGCGCGGGTCCACCCCGCAAAAGGTTTTGGCGATGACCAGGCCCCAGGGCACGGAGCCAAGGGCATAGGCCAGGGCGATGCACAGCGCTTCCAGCATGGGGATTCTCCGCGCAGAGGTAAAAACGGGCTCACTCCGCCGTCATGGCTTCGAGGATCTGCATCTCGTTGTACAGGGGCTGCACCTTGCCCAGGCGCAGGCGCACGGCCATGCCGGGGCAGGCCCGTTCGTCAAAAAGCCGCCGTTTGCCGCGCACAAACATGCCCTGCTCCGGCAGGCTTACGCTGACCATGACGTCGTTTTCTTCCGTAATGACGCCGGGCCACCAGATTTTGTCGCCCTGCTGGCGGAAGTAGAGCAGCTTCCAGTAGCGCGGGCGGAAGCGCTGCACCTGGCCTACGGCGTCCAGCACGGGGTGCAGGGTCTGCAGCAGGGCGGCGAGGGCCTCCGTATCCCAGCGGGGACCGCCGGTGCGCAGAAAATGCACCAGTTGGGCTTCGTTGACAAGGTCGGGATAGCGCCTGAGGGGCGAGGTCATGGGCGTGTAGCGGGGCAGGCCCAGGGCCGCGTGGGGCCGGGGCTGCACCTCCAGGGCCGAGGGCGTGAGCGCCCGCATGACGCGGGTCATGTCTGCCGGGGCGGTCCACACGCCGGCGTATTCTTTGGGCAGGGCCACGTCCTGGGTGCGGTGGAGCAGGGGCAGGCCTGCTTTTTGTGCCAGTTCGGCCACGGCGGCGCTGGCCAGGATCATCATTTCCGCCACCAGCAGCTGGGCGTCCGGAGCGTGGTAGTCCAGGGCCACCTCCACCTGCGGGTCTGTGGCTGGGCCGTGCAGATGGATGACCGGTTCCGGCCGGTCCATGATCACTGCACCGGCGGCGATGCGCGCGGCCTGCCGCCGGCGGGCCAGGTCCAGGCCCAGAGCCAGCTGGTCGGCAAAGGGCGCGGCGGCGTTGTCCGGCAGGGGCGTTTGCGCTGCCTGCGCGTCCAGCACAGCCTGGCAGTCCTCGTAGTGCAGGTTGGCGGCCAGGCGCGCGCGGGCCGTAAAAATTTCGCAAGGACCGTAACTGCCGTTCGCGTCCACGCGCACCCGCACGCAGAAGGCCGGGCGATCCTCTCCGGCCTGCAGGGAATAGGCCCCGGTGCCCAGGCACTGGGGCAGCATGTGGCAGTCGCCTTCGGGCAGGTAAATGCTGCTGCCCCGGTGGAGCACAAGACGGTCCAGGGGCCCGCCGAACTCCCAGCACAGGGCCGGGCAGGCCAGGGCCAGGGTCAGTTCCAGGCCGTCGTCCGTGGCGCGTACATAAAAAGCGTCGTCCACGTCCCTGGTGCTGGCGCTGTCAATGCTCATGAAGGGCAAGGGGCAGTGGGGCAGCGCGGCGGCTTCGGGGCCTGTGGCGGCCAGGCCCAGGGCCTGCACCTCATTCGTCAGGGGTTCCCACCAGGTGTCGCCCGGCGCGTAGTCCGCCCTGTCCAGCCAGAAGTTGTAGTGCGGCGGCAGCTTGCCCCAGGCCATGAGCAACTGCAGGGGCAGGTGGGGCACATCGGGCAGGCCTTTGCTCAGGCCGCGCCAAAGGGCTTCGTGCTCCTGCGTTTCCGGGTCGGCCATGCGGGCGCGCAGCGTTTCTTCCAGGCGGCGGGCCACATGGGGATCAGGCCAGTCTTCGCTGCCCGGCCCCGTGGCGGGGGGCAGAACACGTTTTTTGCAGGCCACATCCCAGAGCAGACGAAAAAAAGCGGCCCCGCCGGCCATGAGGGCCTCGCGCTCCTGCCGGGCTGTTTCCTCGGCGGCGCGCTTCTCGGCCATTTCTGCGGAAAAGACCTGAAACTCCGGCGGTTGAAAGCGAAAATGGCTTTTGCAGGCCAGCAGCGCCCGGCCCCAGGCGGCCACGGCGTCCACATCGGGGGCGCTCGCAAAAAGCTCGGCAAACCAGGGGGCCGGGGCGCTTTCCACCTCGCCTTGGGCCAGTTCCCAGGCATCCATGAGGGGCACGGCGGCCGCGGCGGCCTCGCGGGTCTCCCGGTGGGTTTCCAGCAGGCGTACGGCTTCCTCGCGACTCAGGCCCGCCGCCTGCTGCGGCCCCAGCCAGGGCAGCAAGCGGGAGGCGTTGAGGCGGGTTTCCCGCCGGTTGGGCAGGAGCAGACGCAAGCGGCCGCCCGCTTCTTCGGTGACCATGGCGATCTGGACGGCATTGCCCTCCATATATTCCACAACGCACCCCGGCGCGGGGTAGCGCACACATTCACTCATGCCCGCTCCTCAAAGGTAATGGCGCGCCACTCCGGCGTCCGGTCGCGCGCCTGCAGTATGGAACCCCGCGCGGGCGGACGCTCCGTCTGCGCTGCGGTCCGACGCGGCCCGGCGCGGCTTCAGCCCCCGACTTTCCTTCATTTTTCTCTGCCTGGCAAGTGCCCCGTGCCGCAGGCGCGCGGCAGTGCTGGACGCGCGGGGCTGAAGCCGCTATAAAAAGCCTGCCACAACAACCAGAAAGCCGCGCACGCAGAGCGCATACGGGACGGCCATGAGCAGCATTATCCACCGGAGCGGGAGCGATCGCACCCTGACCCTGCAGGATCCGGAAAAGCCCCAGCTCTATCGCGAACTTTTCCCTTACACCAGTGTCTGCCGCACCTCGTTTGACGAAGTGCTGCTGGCCCCCAGGCCGGCGGAGCAGATGCGCATCACCGACACGACCTTCCGTGACGGCCAGCAGGCCCGTCCCCCCTACACGGTCAAACAGGTCGCCAAAATGTTTGACTTTCTGCACCGTCTTGGCGGTAAAACCGGGCTCATCACGGCCTCGGAATTTTTTCTTTATTCCGCCAAGGACCGCAAGTGCATCGACGTCTGCCGCGCGCGGGGCTACCGCTTCCCGCGGGTGACGGCCTGGATCCGCGCTACCAAGGAGGACCTGCGCCTGGCCCGCGATATGGAATTTGACGAAACAGGCCTGCTCACCAGCGTGTCGGACTATCACATTTTTCTCAAACTGGGCAAAACCCGCCGCCAGGCCTTTGACATGTATGTGGATATGGCCGAGCAGGCTCTGGAATGGGGCATCATCCCCCGCTGCCATTTTGAGGACGTAACCAGAGCGGACATCTATGGTTTTTGTCTGCCCCTGGCCCAGAAGCTCATGGAGCTTTCGCAGCAGAGCGGCATGCCCGTGAAGATACGTCTCTGCGACACCATGGGCTACGGCGTGCCCTACCCCGGCGCGGGCCTGCCCCGCTCGGTGCAGCGCATTGTGCGCGCCTTTACGGACGAGGCCGGCGTGCCCGGCCAATGGCTGGAATGGCACGGCCACAACGACTTTCACAAGGTGCTGGTCAACGGCGTCACAGCCTGGCTCTACGGCTGCGGCGCGGTGAATTCCACGCTCTTCGGCTTTGGTGAGCGCACGGGCAACACGCCCCTGGAAGCCCTGTTGGTGGAGTACATCTCCCTCACGGGCGACGACGCCGCGGCAGATACCACCATCCTCAGTGAAGTTGTAGAATTTTTTGAAAAAGAGCTGCACTACCAGATCCCCCACAACTATCCCTTTGTGGGGCGCGACTTCAATGCCACCAGCGCGGGCGTGCACGTGGACGGCCTGGCCAAAAATGAGGAAATCTACAATATCTTCGACACCAGGCGCCTGCTGGGTCGGCCTGTGCCCATCATCATCACGGACAAGACCGGTCGTGCGGGTGTGGCCTACTGGATCAACGCCAATCTGCAGCTGCCCAAGGGCCAGCAGATTTCCAAAAAGCACCCGGCCGTAGGGCAGATCTACGACGCCATTATGGCCCTGTATGAAGAAACCGGCCGCACCACCAGTTTTTCGCACGAAGAAATGGAAGCCCTGGTGCAGCGCTTCATGCCGGAGCTGTTCGCTTCGGAATACGACCACATGAAGCAGTTGGCCGGGGAGCTTTCCGCCAACCTCATGGTGCGCCTGGCCCGCAGCAAGGATCTGCTGGACTTCGGCCCCAAGGCCGCGGCCCGCCTGCACCAGTTTGTGCAGGAATACCCCTTCATCCAGTACTGCTGCCTCACCGACGCCCAGGGCCGCCTGATGTGTTCGGCCGTCACCGACCCCGAATACAAGGAAACCTACGAAGCCCTGCCCGTGGGCTACGATTTTTCCCAGCGGGAATGGTTCAAGGTGCCCAGCAAGACCGGCGACCTGCACATCATGGATGTCTACCAGTCGCACTTCACAGGCAAGCTCATCATCACGGTTTCCTGCGCCGTGACCGACGAACGGGACAGCATCCTGGGCGTCATCAGCGTGGATATCCAGCTGGAGCAGCTGCTCAAGCGGGCCCGCGCCCTGCAGCAGGAAGTGGAATCGGACGACACGGACGATGCGGACGACAACGGCTCCGCAGCTTAACCCGCGCGTACCCCCGCCGCACACAACCAAGGATCGCTACCACCATGCGCACCACTGTTTACTGGATTGAAGGCGACGGCATCGGCCCGGAAATCTGGCGGGCCGCCCGCCCGGTCATTGACGCGGCGCTGGCTGCCGCAGCCCCGGACCACACCCTGAACTGGGTGGAACTGTCGGCCGGCGAAAAAGCCGTCAAAGCCACGGGCAGCCCCCTGCCCGAAGAAACCCTGCAGACCCTGCGCACCGCCGCCGTGGCCATGAAGGGCCCCTTGGGCACCCCCGTGGGCACGGGCATCCGCAGCCTCAACGTGGCCCTGCGCCAGGGCCTGGATCTCTATGCCTGCATCCGCCCCGTGACGCACCTGGCCGGGCTGGAAACCCCGGTCAAACATCCTGAGCGCGTCAACATGGTCATCTTCCGCGAGAATACGGAAGACGTCTACGCGGGGGTGGAATTTGCCGCCCGCACGCCTGAGGCCCGCAGGCTCATCACCTTTATGCGCGAAGAGCTGGGCGTGAACAAAGTGCCCGAAACCGCGGCCGTGGGCATCAAACCCATGACCGAAGAGGGCTCCAAACGCCTGGTGCGCCGCGCCCTGCGTTTTGCTCTGGAGCGCGGTTTGCCCAGCCTTACTCTGGTGCACAAGGGCAATATCATGAAGTTTACTGAAGGGGCCTTCCGCCAGTGGGGCTACGATGTGGCCGCCCAGGAATTCGGCGACCGCACCTGCACGGAAAAGGAACCCCTGCCCGGACGCCTGGTGGTCAAGGACCGCATTGCCGACGCCATGTTTCAGGAAGCGCTGCTCCGCCCCGAACAGTACCACGTGTTGGCCACCCCCAACCTCAACGGCGACTATCTTTCGGACGCCCTGGCCGCCCAGGTGGGCGGGCTGGGCCTGGCCCCCGGCGTGAACATGTCCGACACCCTGGCCTTCTTTGAAGCCACCCACGGCACGGCGCCCACCATCGCCGGGCAGGACAAGGCCAACCCCGGCAGCATTTTGCTCTGCGGCGCGCTCATGCTGGAGCACATCGGCGTGCCCGCCGCGGCTGAGCGCATCCGCACGGCCGTGGGTAAGGCCATTGCCGCCAAAGCCGTGACCCCGGATCTGGCCGACCAGGTGCCCGGCGCGCGCGTGGTGGGCTGCCGGGAGTTTGGCGAGATCGTCGGCGGTCTCCTGTAACCGCACGCTTTTGCCGGAGCGCGGGCCGGTCTGGGTTCGCGCTCCGTATGGGGCTGCCATGATACCCCTGGAAACCCTGCTGTTGTTCGTGCCCTTGGCCGCCCTGTTGGTGGTGCTGCCTGGCCCGGACTTTGCCCTCATTGCCAAAATATCCCTTTGTGACGGCCGCCCCCAGGGGCAGGCCGCCGCCTGCGGCGTGGCCGTGGGCATCTGCCTGCACACCACGGCGGCCATGCTGGGCATTTCTGCCCTTATTGCCCAATCCGTCCTTTGGTTCGGCATTCTCAAGTATGTGGGCGCGGCCTACCTCATCTGGATAGGCCTCCAGGCCCTGCGCTGCGGCCCTGCCACGCGCGCGGCCGTGGTCCGCGTCGCGCCGCAGACGGACGCCGCAGCCCCGGCCCCGCGCCTTTCGGCCCGGCAACGACTGCACTTTTTTCGTCAGGGTTTTTTGACCAACGCCCTCAACCCCAAGGCTGTACTCATCTTTCTGACCTTTCTCCCCCAGTTTATGGATCCGCACGCCTCCCTGGCCCCGCAGTTTTTGTTGCTGGGCGGCATTTTGTCCGGCCTGTGTCTGCTTTGGTATGTGCCCCTGGCCTACATGCTGGGCCGCGTCCGGCGCGTGTTTGAGAACAGCCGTTTTCAGCTTTGGCTGCAACGCTGTACCGGCTTTGTTTTTATCGCCTTCGGCTGCAAACTGGCCGCGGCGCAGTCCCGCTAACCCGCGTCGCGCCAGCGACCGCCAAACGCTAAAAGGTCTTTTCCATGATTGAGCTTGTGAGCAACCCCGTGGTCATTGACGGCGCAGCCCTGCAAAGCGCCGAAGAAGCCCGCGCCAAAGGCGTGGATCTTGACGCCGCCCGGCAGAACACCCTGGCCGCGCGCATTCTGGCCGCGCATAACACGGCCCCGCAAGGCGAAAACGTGCTGCGCATCCGCTTCGACGCTCTGGCCTCCCACGACATCACCTATGTGGGCATTATCCAGACCGCACGGGCCAGCGGCCTTAAGGAATTTCCCCTGCCTTACGCCCTCACCAACTGCCACAACAGCCTCTGTGCCGTGGGCGGCACCATCAACGAAGATGACCACCTCTTCGGCCTGGCGGCCGCGCGCAAGTACGGCGGCATCTTTGTGCCCCCCAATCTGGCGGTCATCCACCAGTATGTGCGCGAAATGATGACTCAATGCGGTGGCATGATTCTCGGTTCGGACAGCCACACCCGCTACGGCGCCCTGGGCGTCATGGGCGTGGGCGAAGGCGGGCCGGAGCTGGTCAAACAACTGCTGGGCAAGACCTACGACCTGCCCCGCCCTCAGGTGGTGGCCGTGTGGCTGGAAGGCGCGCCCCGCCCCGGCGTGGGCCCGCAGGACGTGGCCCTGGCCCTGGTGGAGGCCGTGTTCAAGTCCGGCTTTGTGAAAAACAAGGTGCTGGAATTCATGGGTCCCGGCGTGGCTGGCCTCTCGGTGGAATACCGTTGCGGCGTGGACGTCATGACCACGGAAACCACCTGTCTTTCCTCCATCTGGACCACAGACGACAAGGTGCGCGACTACATGCGTCTGCACGGCCGCGAAGCGGACTACGCCCCCCTGCAGCTGGAAGGCCCGGCCTGTTACGAGGCCTGCATCCGTGTGGACCTGAGCCGCGTGACGCCCATGATCGCCCTGCCCTTTCACCCCAGCAACGCCTGGCCCGTGGCCGAGGTGGTCAAACACCCCAAGGACATTTTCGCCGCAGTGGAGGCCGAAGCCGTGCGCCAGTTCGGCGACGTGGCCAAGGGGCTGAACCTCTGCGCCAAGATCCACGACAAAGGCGTGTGGGTGGACCAGGGCGTTATTGCGGGCTGCGCCGGCGGCAGCTTTGAAAATATCTCTCTGGCCGCCGCTGTGCTCAACGGCCAAAGTACGGGCAACGCGGCCTTCAGCCTCTCCGTCTACCCGGCCAGCGAACCGCAAAGTCTGGCCCTGGTCAACAACGGCTCCTACGCCAAACTCATGGCCGCCGGAGTGTTGCTCAAAAATGCCTTCTGCGGCCCCTGTTTCGGCGCGGGCGACACCCCGGCCCACGGCGCGCTTTCTATCCGTCACGCCACCCGCAACTTCCCCAACCGCGAAGGCTCCAAACCCGCCAACGGCCAGCTCTCCGCCGTGGCTCTCATGGACGCCCGCTCCATTGCCGCCACCGCCGCCAACGGCGGCCGCCTGACCCCGGCCACGGATCTGGACTGGTCCGCTCCGGAGCTGTCCCAGGTGGACCTGCACTACCGCTTTGAGCCGCTTATCTACCACCGCCGCGTCTTCAACGGCTTTGGCCACGCCCAGCCCGAAACGCCCCTGGTTTTCGGCCCCAATATCGCGGACTGGCCCCGCATGAGCCCTCTGCCCCAACACTTGCTGCTCCAGGTGGCCAGCGTCATCACCGACCCCGTGACCACCACGGACGAACTTATCCCCTCTGGCGAGACCTCTTCCTTGCGCTCCAATCCGTCCAAACTGGCGGAATACACCCTCTCACGCAAGGATCCCGGCTATGTGGAAAGGGCCAAGGCCGTGCAGCAAATGGAAAAACGTCGTCAGGAGCACCCCGATGACCCCCATCTGCTGGCCACGGCGCGCGCGCTCTTTGCCCTTTGCGGACAAGACCTGCTGCCCAGCGGCGCGGACCTCAAAAACGTGGGTCTGGGTTCCACCATTTTTGCCCTCAAGCCCGGCGACGGCTCAGCCCGCGAACAGGCCGCCTCCTGCCAGAAGGTACTGGGCGGCTGGGCCAATCTGGCTGCGGAATACGCCACCAAGCGCTACCGCTCCAACCTCATCAACTGGGGTATGCTGCCCTTTATCGTCAGCCCGGACCTGGCACAGACCCTGCGCGTGGGCGACTGGCTGGCCGTGCCCCATATCCGTGACGCCGTGCAAAACGCCAGCCCCGGCATTCTGGCCTATGTGCTGCGCCCCGACGCCCCCGACGGCGCCAAATGCGAACAGATCGCCCTGACCCTGCGCGAACTCACCGCCGACGAGCGTCAGATCATCCTCGACGGCTGCCTGATCAACTTCTATAATAACAGCAGGGGGAAATAGGGGTAGTTGTGTGTGGAGGGAAAACTTCCTTTTCTCAGGGGACGCGCAAGGCGTATCCTGCCGGAGAGGCAAACAGACCTGAGAAAGATTGCGCCGCGTTGACGACTGAAAAGTAAGTACGGGTTCTGCGGGCGCAGACGGGCAACGACCGAAAAAGCAGGAAACCACCCGATGGACGGGTGGTTTCCTGCTTTTTCGGTCAGGGTACGCCCTGTGCGGCGCGTATGGAGAGAAACGTTTTTTGAAGGGTGTGGGGGGGCTTTGGTCGGCTTCGCCCGTTATAACGAAGGCCGTTCCGAGCGAAGACAGCAACGCTCACAGTCCCCCTCTCCCCGCAAAAAGCATCCCTTACAAATTGGCGGCGTACCAGTCACCGGCCAGGCGCAGGCCCTGGCGCACGTCATACTGGGGGTCATAGCCCAGCAGGGTTTTGGCGCGGGTGATGTCGGCCAGGGAGTGGCGCACATCGCCGGCGCGGAAGTCGCGGTGCACCGGTTGGGCCGTGGCGGCCTGGGGTTTGTGGCGGGCCACTTCTTCGCGGATGAGGGCGAAGAGTTCGTTGAGGGTGGTGCGCTGGCCGAAGGCCACGTTGTAGATCTTGTTTCTGGCAGCCCCGCCGGCGCAGCTGGCCAGCAGGTTGGCCTGCACCACATTGTCAATGTAGCAGAAATCGCGGCTGGTTTCGCCGTCGCCGTTGACATAGACGGTTTCGCCTTTGAGGCAGCTGGCAAACCATTGAGGGATGACGGCGGCATAAGCGCCGTAGGGATCCTGGCGTTGGCCGAAGACGTTGAAGTAGCGCAGGCCCACGCTGGAAAAGCCGTAGCAGCGCTGGAAAACGTCGGCGTAGAGCTCGTCCACATATTTGGTGACGGCGTAGGGCGAGAGGGGATGGCCGATTTTGTCCTCGACCTTGGGCAGCTCTGGAGAATCGCCATAGGTGGAGGAGGAGGCGGCGTAGACAAAACTTTCCACGCCTTCGTCGCGGGCGGCTACCAGCATGTGCAGAAAGCCCGTGATGTTGCAGCTGTTGGAAAGCAGCGGGTCGTCGATGGAGCGGGGCACGGAACCCAAGGCGGCCTCGTGCAGCACATGGTTGACGCCTTGGCAGACCTGGCGGCAGGTATCCAGATCACGGATGTCGCCTTCCACAAAGGTGAAGCGACTCCAGGCTTCCGGCCCCACCAGGTCGCGCACCATATCCAGATTTTTCTGGTAGCCGGTGAGAAAGTTGTCCAGACCCACCACGGTCTGGCCCATGCGCAGCAGGTGTTCCAGCAGGTTGGAGCCGATAAAGCCGGCCACGCCCGTGATCAGCCAGCGCGAGGGCTGCGCCGTCAGGTTAGCCTGTAGTTGGGAATACGCGCTCATAAAAATTGCGTCCTGTAGTTGCATGTTGGCGGGAGCGCAGGTGCGTGCTCCGGCAATGATATGCCGCGCGCCTTGTGGCGCAGGGCAACGCTCCTTGGCGTCGTCCCGCTTGTACTCCGGCCGCCCGGCCCTGTAAAGCGACGCGGGCGGCCGGCGGCCTACAGACTTGTGGCCGGTAGCGCCGGGGCCGGATCGGGGGCCGGATTTTCCGAGGGCGACGGCGGGGCTGCGGGAGCCGGATCCGCCGGGATCGCCGGGGTCTGCGGCATGGGCGTTTCCGGCGATTTGATTGCAGGGGGCGCTGTCGCTTCGGGCGCGACGCCGGAGGCGGCCCCTGCGGGAGCGGAGGGGGCAGACATTTCGGGCGCGGCTGTTTCCGGCGCGGGCGTCGGCGTGGAGGCTTCTGGTGCGGCCGGGGCCGAAGGCGCGGACGTCTCCGGTGCAGCCGTTCCCGGCGTCGTGGCTCCCGGCGCGGCAGGGACCGGCAGGGCCGGGGGCGGCGCGGTCAGGGCGTCCAGGGTTTTGAGTTCGGCCTGGGGCAGGGCGTCCAGCCGGGGGCCCAGCAGCAAAGCTGCGCCCAGCGTCAGGACCACGGCCAGGCAGGCCCCCAGCAACAGGGTGTTGCCCAAGCCCGCGCGAACGGGCCGGGCCAGCAGCACAGCCGCCAGCAGGCAGAGGCCGCCAAGAATGGGCAGGGCCGTAAGCCCGGTAAGGGCGGCGGCCAGTTCCGGCGCAAGCGTGAAGGGCAGCAGGCCGGCCAGCCAGTTGAGGCTGAAGCTGAAGCTCAGGGCCGCCAGGGTCAGACCGGCCAGCAGCAGCAGCACGGCCGCCAGCCAGCGGAAGATCTGCCCGCCCGTGGACGAGAGGCGCAGCATGGCCTTGCCCAGCAAGGGCGCGGCCAGGCAGGCCAGGCAAAAGGCGGCCGCCGCCGGGTGGGGCATCGCCAGACCCAGCAGGGCTGCCAGGAGGCAGGCTATCCAGAGGAAGGCCACACCCGCCCGCTCCCGCCGGGAGGCCGCCGCGTCCCGCGCGGCCGTGCGCAGCACGCGCGTCCAGGAAACGCAGAGCAGCACGCCCAGCCAGGGCAGCAGGCCCAGACCGGCCAGCAGCCAGGGCAGCCACCAGCGGGCGGGGTCAGGCCGCAGCCACAACTGCCCGCCTAGGCCGGAGAGGTAGCCTTCGGGCTGGCCGCCCAGCATAAGCGCCCCCAGCCAGAGGGTCAGGGTCAGCAGCAGCAGGGCAAAGCCCACAACCCCGTCCAGCCTGCGGGCGCGGGCAAAACCGCCGCTGCGCCAGGGCAGAAAAGCGAAGCTGGTCAGCAGGGGCAGCAGGACGTGGAAGAGCCCGCCTGTAAGCCCGGCCAGCGCTGCCAGCACAAAGCCTAGGGGCAGGCGCAGCCAGGCCTGAGGGCGTTGCCAGCCGCCGCAGAGGCAGGCCAGAGAAAAGAGGGTCAGGGCGGCGGCCAGACTTTCCGGCCCCACAAAATAGGCGGCGGGTACAAAGATGGGCGCGGCCAGCAGCAGCAGGCAGCCGGCCAGGGCTTCCCGCCGGTCCAGACCCGCCGCGCGGGCCAGAACCCACACGGCCAGGAGGGGCAGCAGTGCGCCCAGCAGCGCCGCCACGGGGAAGAACACGGCCAGCCACTGCGGCGCGGCGCTTTCCATCAGGGCGTGCAGCCCACCCAGATACCAGAAATAGCCCGGCCAGAGACCCGACCCCGCCCCGGCGGCCAGCCAGAGATTCTGTTGCAGCCCGCCTTGAAAGGCAAGAATGGCGGCGGTTTCGCGCGGACAGTACAGGCCGTTGCCCAGCAGGGCGGGCCAGGCCAGGGCCAGCAGCAACAGCAACGGCGCAAGGGGCCCCAGCCGGCTCAGAGCATTGAACAACCCGTCCGCAGGCGCGGCGGCTGAACCGTCAGCCGTGGATTTGGCCTGGCCCTGGGCTGGCCCCTGTTTCTCGTCGGCATTGCCGGAGGGCGGCGTAAGCGTCAGGGGCGCGTCCTGGCCTGCCGCGGCCTCTGTTGCGGCGTCCGCGTCCGCAGGTTCTGCCGTCGGCGCAGCACCGGCCGTTCCGGCCGCAGCAGCTGTGGAAGCGCCGTGTGCGGGCGCGGATACGTCGGGCGCAGGTGCAGCCGGACCGGCAAGGGGTATTGCGGCGCTGTCTGTAGCGGCTCCGTCCCCCTTGGGCGGGTCTGCTTCAGGCGCGTCCTTTTCGGATGCGGCAGGCGCGGAAACGCCCGGCGTTGCTGCGGTGGGTCTTGCAGCGTCGCCCGGCGCAGTGCTTTTGAAGGCTGCCCAGGCGTCGCCGGAATCCGTGGTGGAAGTGAGCGGCGCGGCCGCCGTGGGCGTGGCGGCTGTTTCGCCGTTGATCGTCGGCGCTCCGGCGGCCGCCTGTGCGGGCGTCCCGGCGTCGGGAGCGTCGTCCGCCGCCGCGCGGACAGGAGATTCAGGGGCGCTGTTCTGGGTCATGGCGTGGCTCCTTGCGTCTTGTACGTTACGCCCACCAGGATATGCCGGGCTTCGCGGGCGTCAAGATCCACCTCCAGGGCGCGTCCCTGCCGGACGACGGACCGGCCGTCCAGGTCCTGGGCTGTGCCGGAAGCGGCGGCGGGCAGCGTGCAGACAAAGCGCTGTCCGTGATCGGAAAAATTGGCGGTCAAAAGCCAGTAACCCCCGCTGGGCAGGGCGCTCAGCACGGCCAGGCAGCCGGGCGGGCCGCTTATGACGGCCAGCGCCTTACCGGCGGCCAAACCTGCCGCCCGACGCGCCGTAAGCAGGCGAGCCGCCTGCCGGGCAAAGCTGCCTGCTTCGGCCCATTGATGGGGCAGCGGGCCGAAAGCCAGGGGCAGGCCGGGCCTCACGGTCGCGCGCTCTTCCCACAAAGGCGCGGTCCGGGCCGCGTCACCCGTCAGAGCTCGGCTGCCGGGAAAAACCAGCGCGCCCGTCAGATCCTGCGGGCTCACAAAGGTCAGACCGGGCAGCCCTGCCCGCCAGGAAAGCAGCAGCAGCGCGGCGCGGGCCAGAGCGGCGTCCGCCTGGCCCGTGGCGCTGCCATCCTTGCCGGAAACCGCTGCCTCAGAACGGGCCGGAACAGTCCGGGCTGTAGCGGAATGACCAGCACCGGAAAGCGGCACTTGCTTCTGCGCCGCCGCGTCGGCCGACGGCGGTCGGCCCAATGCCCGCGTTGCCAGACCAGCCAGGCTGGCGTCCAGATACGGGGCCTCCGCCGCTGCGCCGACCTTTTGCCGCGCCAGCCGCTTCCAGGCCGTGAATTGGGGGCTGTCGGGCAGGGCACGCAGGTCCACCCGCAGGGCCTCGTGCAGGCCGCGGGCCTGGCGGCTGCAGTCCACCCCGGCATGCAGCGCCTCGCGCAGCAGGGCGGCCAGGGGAGCGGCGTCGCCAGTGAGCAGGGCGCAGGCCGCGCCCGCCGTAGTGGCGGCGTCGCGGGTCACGTCCACAGCCGTGCCCTGCAGACGGGACGTCAGGGCGGCTGGCAGCGCGTCGTCCAGCATGGCCCAGCCGCCGTAGCGGTGGATTTCTCGCGAGAGCGCGTCCAGGGCCTCCGGGCCGGGACTCAGGGCCGGAGAGCCAGATGTCGGGGCTTCCGCCGGGGCCATGCCCGCTGCGGCGGACGTGCCCTGCGGCGCCGGAGCGTCAGGGGCTGCATTCTTTTCCACAGGGCCCACGTCCAGCCCCATGAGGGCCTCCAGCCGCAGGCCTGCCAGGGCCTGACCCTGCAGGCCCGTATGCCGGATGACGGCGGCGGAAAAGACGCGCCTGGCCTGGCCTGAAGGATCCTGCCAGAGCAACACCGGCCGCAGGACATGGCCGTGGTAACGGTAGGCCCAGCGCCGGGGCTGGCCATCCGCGCCGCGCACCTCGCCGGTGACGGCCCAGCCGCCGGGCGTGGTCCAGCCCAGTCCGTCCCTGCCCAAAACGTCGGGCAGCACGCCGCGCTGCTGCAGGGTCTGTACGGCCTGCGGCCGCAAGGGCAGGCAATCCCATTCGCCGCCCGTGACGGGCAAAACGTCCCAATCCTTGCGCGGTACGGCGATCATGGCATAGAGCCCGTCAAAACGCGAAGCGTGCCGCGCCTGAAGGATGAAATCCGGTCCCAGGCCTGTAGCCGCCGGGGGCAACTCGCCGCCCAGCTGCACATGCAGGGCATCCAGCTGCCCGGCAAGCCGGGCAAAATCTTCGTCCGCACCCAGGACAGGGTCAAACTGCAGGCTGGTGGTGTTTTCGCCCGGCAGGGCGTAACGGTCCGGCGCAATGGGCGCGCCATCGGTCCAGATGTCGCCCCGTTCGCCGCTGGGGGCAAGAAAAAGTCCGTCCAGCCCGGCCTGGACCATGAAACGGGGTACGTCCTGCAGGGCCAGGGCCCGCAGCAGGGGTTGCCCGGCGTACAGAGTAAAGGGGTTCACGTCCAGCCAGTTGGGCGCGGCCGTGAGCAGCAAGGGCAGCCGACGGGCCGTGGCGCTGTTGCGCCAGACCCGGTCCGTGCCGGAAACCTGGCCCGTCAGCGCCGGTACGGACCCCAAAAAAGACTGCCGTTCCAGCCACTGCAGGTAGCCTGGGTCCACGCGCGGCAAGCCGCTTTGGGCCACGGGCGCAGTGCCCCTGCCTGCGGCCGGACGGTGCGGCGCGCAGGCCGTAAGCCCCCAAAGGAGCGGCAGCAACAGCAGAAGGGACAGCGTCCGCACGGCCAGATACGCAGGCGGCCGACGACGGGCGGGCCCGTGGGCCGCAACCGTTGGCGCAAAAGCGCGGACGCCCGCCCGCAAGACTGCCGCAATCCGTTCGGCGGTGCATATTCTGACAATGGACCTGCGCCGACCCCTTGGTGGTAGTCCCCAGCTCAGGTTGCGGACCAGGTTGCAGCCCTGCCCGCACGCTGGGTAGGTCTGGACGGCAGCGCCTGCGGGGCGGAATACGCGGCGTGCGGTGCGCGCGGCCCTGTTCATCTCAGTTCTGGTCCGTTTCCGATTCAGGGGCCACTGCCCCCACTTCACGTAGGGGCTGCGGGGGCGTCCGGTCGGCCGATGCCGCGTCCGCCTGGGGCGCGGCCACTGCCTCCTGCGCCTTGGCCGCGTTCCACAATTCGTCCTTGTCGTCCAGGCTCAGGGCGGTAAAGTCCTGCCCCTTGGCCGCGGCCATGGCCTCCATGGCGGCAAAGCGGCGTAAAAAGCGCAGGGTGGCCAGGTCTAGCGCCTCGCTGGCCTTGATGCCCTTGCGTCGGCCCAGCTCTGTGATGCTGAAGAGCAGGTCGCCCAGTTCGTGCTTCTGCGCCTCTTGATCGCCGTTGGCAGAGGCGTCCAGCCATTCCAGCCATTCGGCTTCCACCTGCTGCTCCACCTCTTCGTCGTCCTGCCAGGTAAAGCCCACGCGCGCCGCTTTGGAATTGATGCGGTAGGCCTTGATCAGCGGCGGCAGGCTGGCGGGCAGGCTGGCAAAAAGCCCCTGCGGCTTTCCTTCGGCGTCCTGGTGCTCGGCGCGCTTGATCTGCTCCCAGGCGGCCAGCTGGGCATCGCGGCTGTCAAAGGTGACGTCGCCGAAAACGTGCGGGTGGCGGCGTACCATTTTGGCCCGGTTGGTGTTCAGGGCGTCGTCCAGGCTGAACTGGCCCTGGCGTTCGTATAACCGGGCCACGAACAGTAGCAGAAAGGCCACGTCGCCCAGCTCTTCGCGAATGTCCGCCACATTGCCGGAACGGATGGCGCTGACCAGCTCGTGGCTTTCTTCGATGATGTAATCGGCCAGGCTTTGGGGGGTCTGTTCCTTGTCCCAGGGGCAGCCGTCCGCGGCGGTAAGGCGGTCGATAACGGCTTGCAGCGCTTCAAGAGCGGTAGGTTCCATGAGCAATCCTTACGGCAGGGGTTAGAGGCCCAGGCGGGCCAGCAGGTCTGGCGGCAGCCAGCCGCGCACCTGGGCGATGAGCGCGTTGAAATACGGCAACGTCCGGGAATGTTGCATAAACGCCGCCTGGGCAAAAAATTTTTGCAACAGCAAAAGCGCCAGAGCGCAGAGCAGGGTGCCCTTGGCCAGGCCCACGGCCCCGCCCGCCAGCTTATCCGCCCAGGCCACAAAGGAAAAGGAAAGGATTTTTTGCAGGATGCGCGCCACCAGCGCCACGGCAATGAGCACGGCCAGAAAAATCAGCACGTAGGCCGCGATGCCCCGCCAGGAGGGATCGGCTATGGCCGTGAGGCGAGGGGCCAGCAGGGCGTGGTAGTGGTGCGCGGCCCAAAAACCGCCCAAAAGCGCCACCAGACCCGCCACTTCGGCCACAAAACCCTGAAAAAAACCCCGCCCGGCAAAGACCACCAGGGTGAGCACCACCAGAAGATCAAATACGTCCTGCCCCATGCCTTCGTTCTCCGTGGCCCGCGTTGGTCGGGCGCAGCCGGGACACGCCCCGGCGCGACGCCTTGCGCGGTGGCTTGGAGCATAGCAGATGCGCGGACCGGGCACAATGCGCGGACAGGCCCGCCTTGTCCCGCCGCCCTGCCCCTTGGCGTTGCCCTGCGCCGTTATGCGGTTGCCCTGTGCTGACCCCCACAACCCCTGCCCTGAGCTCCTTGCCTGTGCCGTTACGCCATTGCTCCTTGGGGGAATGCCCAGCATTTTATAGGGGGCAGATATTTTGCCTCGACGCCGTTGCCCCGCCTGGGGGTCGACATCTACAAAAGCAAAAAGCTTGCCTTGACGCCGGCGTTGTTTTTTTTTGGGGGGGGGAGATGTTCTTCTTGCCCTGACGCCCGACGCCCTGCGACGTGCTCCGCGCGGCGTGCGGGTCTGGCGCTCCTGCACGGACTTCTTCGGCCCCGCTCAGGGAAGGCCGACTTTGTTGGCGGCCCTTACCCATCGGATACGCCCAGCCCGGCGACGCTGCCTTGCGCATGGGCGGCGTCTGACATTGCCGCTACGGTCATCGCCTAAAAAAAATCGCAAAAAAACAAATATCGCTTGACAGCCTCTGGGGTAAGGGCTACATATCTTTTCTCGCAACGAGAAAGGTTGCGACATGGCGCGGGGTGGAGCAGCTCGGTAGCTCGTCGGGCTCATAACCCGAAGGTCGTAGGTTCAAATCCTGCCCCCGCAACCAGAGATTACAGGCACTTATGAAAAATATTCATAAGTGCCTTTTCTGTTTTCTAACCTATTTCTAACCAGGGCCGATTTTTACGGGTCTACACCAAAGACCGGGGCAGGGGCTTTCAGCGGGCCCTTTCCCGACAGTTTTTCTGACCGATTCCCCAGCCATCTCAGCAGCACAAAACACGCACGCGCAGGCGGTAGTTTTCAAAGTTACGAAAGCCGTATGCCCGGCGCTGGATCAACTTCATTTTGCGGTGAAAGCCCTCGGTAATGCCGTTATTCCGGGTAAAACGGAACATACGGGCCACTTCTTCCTGCCAATTATGCAGCGTCTTGCCCAAGGTCCGCAATGGCGCAAAGGGTGTTTTTCTTAATTGCTCAATTTTATCTAGTAATTCACCAACATATCTCCTGCACGAAGCAACATTTTGTGCTTTGATACGCAAAAGGTCTACCGTATCATGCAAAAATTCATAAAGGGATTCAATGCCGGGACTCTCGGAAAAATATGTTCGCAAGCGCTCTTTTTGAGCGTCTGTCAGTCTGTCTCTACGGGTCAGCAAAAGCCGCATCATACCGCCTCGCCCATAAGCAAGTCGTTTTTCGTCAACGGCTTTGCACAGTTCTGAAAAGTGTTTGTTCACCAGGCGGATAACGTGGAATCTGTCCGCAACAATGCGGGCATTGGGGAACCATTCACGCACCAGTCGCCGATATGCGGAGTTCATATCAATGCAGACAATCTTTACTTTGTACCTCCCGCGCAAAGACTGCAAAAAATCCTGCATTTCCGCTGCGCTGCGACCCTTAACAACGTCAAATACCCTCCGGCGGGCCAAGTCGCAGAACGTTGTCACAAAGCCCTGGCGACGAGTAAAGCGATGCTCGTCAATGCCCAGGATACGCGGGCATTCCCGGTTTACCCAGTGCCCGCTCTTGTGCCGCATAACCTGGTGGTAATAGCGCTCCACGCTTGCTACGCCGATGTGGTGTTCATCGGCTATATCTTTGCAGGAAATCCCTTTATTGTAGGCCTGAAAAATATTGCGTTTGAGTAGCTCTGTTGTCCTGCTCCAGACCTTTACGCCTGAAAGGCGTGTGTGGAAATATTTCCCACAGCTTTCACATCGGTATTTATGGCATCGAATCAATAATTGTGATGGCTTTCCATGAATGGAAATGTTTTTAATACTACGCCAAAATGAGTCTTTTGTGCGCAGCTTTTCTCCACCACAGTGCGGACAGACATTTTTCCCTTTCCAGCTCACTTCAAAGACTGGCGGGGTGTGGCTGAGTACTTTTTCGATTGCAAAATCTCGCATGCCAATCAATAATCTTTCCACAGGGCGTTCTCTTCTTTTCTTTGGTCGGAAAACATTGCTGTCCGGCTAAGCGACCAAATCTAACAGGCTGAGATAGTGAGAGTTATCTGTTTTTCGTCGTCGTGGGTTTAGCAGTTCTTCCAGGGGAGTCGGGCAAAGCAGATTGAGTTGTATCAGCTGGAAAAGTTGCTGCACGGACAACCCGAGGCGGCTGAGGAATTTCTGGTATGCGAGAAGCAAGTAAACCGTCAGGACCGTGTAAATCTGGATCAGGACCGCATTTTCCGAGTTGCCCACGAAGGTCTTTATGCGCAGATTTTGTTTGATTTCCTTGAAAAACAGCTCGATTTGCCAGCGGTCTTTATAGATGTCGGCGACGGTTTTCGCTGCAAGCCGGAAATGGTTGGACAAGAACTCGTAATGTTTGCCGCTTTCCGGATCACGGTAGCCGATACGCCGTAGCCGCAACGTTTTCCCCCGGCTGACAACCTCAATGATGTGGTCGGACGTGACGCCGGTTTTGCGGTTCACCGGGCGGCGTTCAAGCAGTTTATAGGCTGCGTTGCGCTTGAGTCTGGTCACGAAAAAAATGGCCTTTTCCCCAAGAGTTCGGAACCAGGAGTAGTTTATGAAACCCTTGTCAAAGACCACGATGGAGCCTCTGGGCAACTCCAGGGCTTGAGCTATGCGGCTTTCGTGGGTTTTGGCGTCGGTGACGGTCGCAAAAGCCGGGATATGCCCGTCGTGGTCCAGCAAGGTGTGCATTTTGACGCCGCCTTTGGCCTGGCGAAACGAGGCCCAGGGAAAGAGCGAAAGGCAGAGTTTGATGGTCGTGGCGTCCAGGCTGAACAGCTTGGATTTGAACCGGAATTTGTGCTTCGGAGCCTTTGCCGCGCACAGGCCGTACATTTCGGCGAATAAGTCTTGAAAAAAGCCCACAGGCCGAGTGTTATTCGCATCAGCAAATGTCGAGCGGGCCACGTTTTTCAGGCCCCAGTGGTACAGGCGACTTCCGACAGCCTCAAGACAGCGCAGACCATCGCGCATGGAACGCCTTGCGGCAAGCTGGATGAAGGCCATGACGGTGAACTGCTCCTTGAAGCCGAATTTGCGCGACGAGCGCCCGGTTTTGTGCCGTTTTTCGAGCTTCTGAAAAACATGTCTGGGAATCAGAGATAGCGTCTGGGAGAAAAGTGTATTATGGTGACTCAAGTCAAAAATCTCCTTGTGTGCCAACGTGTTGTGGTGACTTCTTATAACACACAACGCTGAGATTTTGGACTTTTTTATTACCCCTTAGCCGGACAGCAATGGTCGGAAAATAAAGGTTGCCCTGGTGGGCATACCGGCTCTGGTTGGTATGCCCTTTTTTTCTGCTGACCGCTATGCCCCGGTCTTTGAGGTAGAGCCATTTGGCTCTTCCGGGTTTTCCGTGGGTAGCTGATCTGCTAATGTCCTTCCCGGAGGGCACCAATGAAGGATACGGACCTATAT
>ENA-UEYG01000494-UEYG01000494.1-human-gut-metagenome-genome-assembly--contig:-NODE-494-length-30686-cov-4.428077_pt1 | contig 30686 bp, 31 predicted proteins | sample MGYA00242933_ERZ507934 | MGnify/ENA primary metagenome ERZ507934 (study PRJEB26167, sample SAMN06115527) | human gut metagenome | host: Homo sapiens | place: China:Zejiang | collected 2015-11-10... | reverse complement strand
AATTGCGCCTACGGGAAACCGGGGCGCTTTTTCCATACCTGAAGAAAGGCGGTGATCTGTGATGGCAAAAGGAAAATATGAACAATGGCTGACCGAGGAAGGTTTGCTTCAACTTGAAGCGTGGGCAAGAAACGGCCTGACGGATGAACAGATTGCCGCTAATATCGGCATTTGCCGTGATACTCTGATTGAATGGAAAAAGAAGTATTCCGACATTTCCGACACCCTAAAAAGGGGCAAAGACATTGTTGACATTCAGGTTGAAAATGCTTTGCTGAAAAGGGCCTTGGGATATACCTACATCGAAACCACCCAAGAACGGGTTGACGATTATGACCCACACACCGGCTTGAAAACTGGTTCCCACATGGAAGTGACAAAGACCGTGACCAAGGAAGTTCAGCCTGACACCACGGCCCAAATCTTTTGGTTGAAGAACCGGAAGCCTGACACTTGGAGAGATAAGCGGGATGTTGGTATTGAAGGCACCTTGAACACCAACAATCCTTTTGCTGATCTGTCCACCGAGGATTTGAAGAAGTTGATAAACCATGATTGATCCCGTCATTGTCCAAGGGGCCAAATGCGAATTGGCAAGGCGTGAGTTCTTCTATTATTGCCAAGTGAAGGCCCCTGACTTTTACAAAGAAGATCGGGCCTTTTTGGTTGACTTCTGTGAACAGCTTCAGGATTTCTATTTTTCTGATGACAAGGTTCTTGTGGTCAACCTTCCACCCCGGCACGGTAAATCAAGAACCATCGGTTGTTTTGTTGAATGGGTTTTGGGCAAGAATCAGGCCGAAAAAATCATGACCGGTTCTTACAACGAAACACTTTCCACCACCTTTTCAAAGGGTGTCAGAAACACCATTTCTGAAGTCAAAGCCGATAAAAACAAAATTGTTTATAGTGACATTTTCCCCGGCGTTGAGATCAAACGGGGTGATGGCGCTATGAATATGTGGAGCCTTACCACAGGTTACAACAACTATTTGGCAACTTCCCCCACAGGTACGGCCACAGGCTTTGGCGCTTCCATCATGATTATTGACGATCTGATCAAGTCAGCAATGGAAGCGAACAACGCCAACACCCTTGAACAGCATTGGACTTGGTTCACAGATACAATGCTTTCCCGCTTGGAAGAAGGCGGAAAAATCATCATCGTTATGACACGATGGCACAGCCTTGATTTGGCCGGTAGAATCATTGACCACTACAAGAGCAAGGGCCAACCGGCGAAAACCGTTATTTATAAGGCGGTTCAGGATGATGGTTCTATGCTTTGCCCGGAAATCCTGTCAAAAGAAAGCTATGAAGAAAAAACCCAACTGATGGGGTTGGATATTGCTTCCGCCAACTACCAGCAACAGCCTATTGACATTAAGGGGCGGCTTTATACCAGCTTCAAGACTTATTCCGAACTTCCCAAGGATGCCAATGGGAAGCTGGTGTTCAGTAAAATTCAGAACTACACCGATACAGCAGATACCGGTGATGATTACCTTTGCAGTATCAATTACGGTGTGTATAACGGTGAAGCCTATGTTCTGGATGTGCTTTATACCAAAGAGGGTATGGAAATCACAGAACCGGCCACGGCAAAAATGCTTTATGATGGCAAGGTGAATGTGGCTGATATTGAAAGCAATAACGGCGGCAGAGGGTTCAGCCGAAATGTTGAACGGGAACTTCGGGAAAGGTATCAATCCACCCGGTGCATTATGCGGCCTTTCCACCAATCTGAAAACAAGATTGCCCGTATTCTTTCAAACAGCACATGGATCATGAACCATCTTTATTATCCGGTGAACTGGAAAGACCGTTGGCCTGACTACTATGAAGCCATGAACCGTTATCAGAAGGAAGGCAAAAACGCCCATGACGATGCCCCGGACGCAACCACCGGCATTGCTGAAAAGGTGGGCGGCGGGCCGGTATTCAGCTTCGATTAACAACATGATAGTAACAAATTGCCCCGGAAACCTTGTGTTTCCGGGTGCTTGCATTTATTAAGCAATGAAGAAAGGCGGTAAGTGAATATGTTTCTGGATAACGCTATGGAGCGTATCAACCGCCTGATCCTTCAGGGTGGGCGAACCGGCATGACTGAAAATCAGTTCTTCGCCGCTGAAATCAAGGAATGGAAGAATAGTCAGCGCCGCAAGGATCAGGTTATGGGTGATCTGTACTATGAAGGACAGCATGACATTCTTCAGCGTCAGCGCACAATCATTGGTGAAAATGGTCAGCTTCAGGTTGTGACGAACCTTCCGAACAACCGCCTGATTGATAACCAATATGCCCTGATGGTGGATCAGAAAACCAACTACCTTGTGGGCAAGCCCTTCACCCTGAACTGTCAGGATAAGGGTTATACGGATGCTTTGGGCAAGGTTTTCAACAAACGGTTTTACCGGCTTTTGAAATATGTCTGTGAAGATGCCCTGAACGGTGGCCTTGGCTGGCTTTATCCTTACTACAATGAAGCTGGTGAATTGTCCTTCAAGCATTTCCCGGCCTATGACATTCTTCCTTTTTGGGCTGACGATGATCACACCATCCTTGATTGTGCGATTCGTTACTACACCCAAGAAGTGTGGAACGGCTACCAGAAGGAAAAGGTTGAGAAGGTGGAAATCTTCAAAGCCGATGGCATTTACCGGTATATCTATCAGAATGATATGCTGATTGCCGATGTGGAAGCCGGTGAACACGAAAACTATTTCATGGTTGAGGAAGAAGGCCAAGAACCCAAGGGGTTCAACTGGACAAGGATTCCGCTGGTTCCATTCAAGTATAACAAGCAGGAAATCCCCCTGATCCGCCGTGTGAAAACCCTTCAGGACGGAATCAACACCATGATTTCCGACTTTGAAAACAATATGCAAGAGGACGCACGGAACACCATTCTGGTTCTGAAGAACTATGACGGTGAAAATCTTGGTGAGTTCCGCCACAACCTTTCCACCTATGGAGCCGTGAAGGTTCGTGAGGATGGCGGGGTTGAAACCCTTCAGGTTGAAATCAATGCAGAGAACTACAAGGGCATTTTGGAACTTCTGAAGAAGTCCTTGATTGAAAATGCCCGTGGCTACGATGCCAAGGATGATCGTTTGAGTGGCAACCCCAATCAGATGAACATTCAATCCATGTATTCTGACATTGACCTTGACGCAAACGGCATGGAAACCGAGTTCCAAGCGGCCTTTGAAGAATTGTTGTGGTTCATCAATCAGGATTTCAGCAACCGGGGCTTGGGCGATTATGAAGGTGCTGAACTTCAGATCGTGTTTAACCGTGACATTCTGATCAATGAAACGGAATCCATTGAAAACTGTTCCAAGTCCGTTGGTATTCTGTCCACGGAAACCATTGTGGAACAGCACCCGTGGGTTACGGATGTTGAAGTGGAATTGGCCCGGTTGCGTAAGGAAAAGGATGAAGTAATGGAACAAGCACAGGAATACGCCGGGGCCTTCCAGACCGGCAACCAGAACAAAGGTGACAATGGCGAGGGTGAATAACCCCCGCCGTTTCACAATATATGCCGGGGCAGACATTGAGTGTGGCGGGGTGCTATTACTCCTACCCGCCAAAGGGTGAAATTCCCTTCCCCGGCCCATCATGGCCCGTTAGTCAAGTGGTTAAGACACCGCCCTTTCACGGCGGTAACGCCGGTTCGATCCCGGCACGGGCTACCAAGGCCACAAAGGAAGGAACCAAAATTCAGCAAGGCGCAAGCCCCTATGAAGAAACAGCGTGGCCTAATAAGCTGAAGTGGATGGAATAGGCAGACACGGCGGATTCAAAATCCGTTGCCGCAAGGCGTGTGGGTTCAAATCCCACCTTCAGCACCATTTTTCAGGATTGGAGGAACCGGCCATGAGAAATGCGGATTATTGGCGTGGGCGGTTTTCCATCTTGGAGGACAGCGCCCACAGAGAAGCCCAAAAGACCATTCAGGACATGGAAGAATTGTATCTGGATGCCCAGCGTTCAGTTCAGAAGGAAATTGAAAGCTGGTATGCCCGTTTTGCGGTGAACAACCAAATCAGCTTGACCGATGCCCGGAAATGGCTGACCGCTGGACAGCTTGAAGAATTTCATTGGAGCGTTGAACAGTATATCAAGATCGGTGAACAGGCCGGGTTGGATGCGGCATGGCTGAAGAAGCTGGAAAATGCGTCCACCCGGTTCCACATTTCCCGCCTTGAAGCTGTTCAGACGGGTATTCAGCAACAGCTTGAATTGCTGTATGGCAATCAGGTTGATAGTTTGGATGCCCTGTTGAAGAAGGTTGTGGGCAATGGATACACCCGCACGGCCTTTGAGGTTCAGAAGGGCGTGGGCCTTGGTTGGGATATTACCGGGCTGGATCAGAAGAAACTTGAAACCTTGCTTTCAAAGCCTTGGACAACGGACGGGCGAACCTTCCGGGATCGCTGTTGGCTGAACAAGAATGATTTGGTGGGTTCGGTCAGTAAGAGCCTGACGCAAGGGCTTCTTCGGGGTGATTCCCCGGCCAAGATCACCACGGCCATTCAGAAGCAGTTTGGGGTTCATCGGTATAAGGCGGGGCGGTTGGTCAACACCGAAACCACCTATTTCAACGCCGTTGCCACCAAGGAATGTTACAAGGATTTGGATGTTGAAATGGTGGAAATCATTGAAACGCTGGATTCCCATACCTGTTCCATTTGTGGTGGGCTTGATGGTAAGGTGATCCCCATTTCTCAATATGAACCCGGCGTGACTGTGCCGCCATTCCACCCCAACTGTCGAGGAACTACGGCCCCGGCCATTGATCCCAAGTATGCCGGTGAAAGAGCCGCCCGGAACGCTGATGGGGATGTGTACTATGTTCCCGCCAACATGAAATATGCTGATTGGGTTCAGACCTTCGTGAACGGCGGTTCCAAAACGGGCCTGACCGTTGCAACCGGGGCCGGTGTTGCCAAAACGCTTCGTGATTATAACAGCGAGTTTGGAAAGAAGTTCGGCAAAGACCACTATGATCAGATTCGTGACCATGTGGACGCTTGCCCAAGCCCTGACCTTCAGGCTACTTGGGATAAGTACGAAACCAAAATCAAAGTTGCAAAGGCGAACCATCAAGGCGGTGCATACTGTCAGGGCAACAGCATTTATGTGAACATTGACGCTGACGGAAAGGGCCGTTCTTGGAGCGCCCCTTACGCAACCACTTTCCATGAAAGCGGCCACGCCATTGATGGCCTTGCGGCCCAGCTTGGAAGCCCAAATGGGCAATGGCATTTTTCTTCTACCTATAAGGGCGGGGCTTTCTCCCAAACCATCAAGGATGAAGTGAATGATTGGGTGGATCGGATTCTTGCCGACATGAAGGCCCATAAAGATGATTTCCCGTATTGGGTACAAAAAGGCTGGATGTCGCAAAACACCGCTGATTTCTACATCAAGTATGGTGGATTCAAGGTCAAAAAATCCTATGCTTATGCCGCTGTTCAAGCGGAAGTAAAAGCATTGACCCCATTGCAGTACGGTGATCTTTCTGATATATTAGAAGGTGCTACCCGTGGAAAAATCCAATGCGGCATTGGTCATGGTGCTGGTTCTTACTGGACAACCCGATCTTATAACGGGATTGATTGGGGCCTTGGAACTGAAGCCTTTGCGGAAATGACTTCCGCAACCATGACTTCCCCGGAAAGTTTGGCAACCATCAAGAAATATCTTCCCAAGTCCTATGCCATGTATGAAGATATGTTGAAGGTGATTGCAAATCAGCCGTGAAAGGGGTGTTGAAAATGGCTGAACTGATTGAACAATATCTTGAACGATTTCATGAGAACTTCCCCCTGTTCGCCCTGATGGGTGTCGAGGAAGCGGAAGTGGAAGCCATTATTCAGGATTGTTTGGATAAGGGAACCCCTTACCGGCCACCTGAACTGGATGAAAAATCCCTATATTGATGATCTGACCACCCCGGCCTTTGGCCGGTGGTGGTTTTTTCATACCATTTTCGCCGTTTCCCGGTGGTGGGCGGTAAACAGAACCGGGGAAAATCGTGGTTCCTAACCCACGGTAAAAAAGGATTTTGGAGGTAACAACAATGACTAAAGAAAAGCTGTTGGAATGGGGCCTGACTGAAGAACAGGCCACAAAGGTTATGGAGGGCCTGAACGGTTCCTTCGTCACCAAGGCCCGGTTCAATGAGGTCAACACCGAACTGACCGCCGCCAAGAACACCATCAAAGAGCGTGACACCCAGCTTGAAACGCTGAAGAAGGCTTCTGGTGACACCAAGGCCCTTCAGGATCAGATCACCCAGCTTCAGGCCGATAACAAGAAGAAGGACGATGATCACGCCGCTGAACTGAAGAATCTGAAAATCAGCAATGCGGTTGAACTGGCCCTGACCGGCGCAAAGGCCAAGAACAACACCGCTGTCAAGGCGCTGTTGGCTGACTTTATCGGCAAGGCTGAATTGGCGGAGGATGGAACCGTCAAGGGCCTTGATGATGAAGTCAAGAAGCTGGTGGAAGGCAAGGACACGGCTTTTCTTTTTGAGAAGTCCACCGGCACCAAGTTCAAGGGAGCCAAATCCGCTGAAAAGGGTGATGGCGCTGAAGGCGGCATGACCCTTGAAAAGCTGAAGGCCATGAACCCCTTGGATCGCTACAACTATTCCGTCAACCATCCTGACGAATACAAAGAACTTTATGGAGGTAATGAGTAATGGCAAACACTTGCTACGATAACTTTTTCCTGTCCAACGAAATTGAAGATCAGTACCAGAGCCACCTTGATCTTCAGCAGTTTTGCACCGTGGACAACAACCTGACCGGCGTTGCTGGTATGGTTCGCAAGATTCACAAGTACAAGGCCACCGATGGCACCGAAAAGCTGGCTATGGGTGCTGGCAACACCAAGACCATTGAAGCCGGTTACACCGAAAAGGAATACCGGATTCAGATGGCGCAGAACCGTTTCCAGTATTATGACGAGGAAGCCATGACCGATCCGATGGTCATTACCACCGGCACCCGTCACGCTGGTACGGATATGTTCAACACCGTGAACGCCGACATTTTTGGAGCCTTCCACGAGGCTACTTTGACGGTGGTCAGCACCACAATGGATTTCAACACCTTCGTGGACGCTTCCGCTATGCTGAATCTGGAAAACCTTGAAGGTGTTTCTATCTTCGGCTTTGTCAATGCCACCGATGTTGCCAAACTTCGCAAGGCGTTGAAGGAAGATCTGAAGTATGTGGAAGGTTTCTCCAAGTCTGGCTATGTTGGTACTGTGGCGGGTATCAACCTTTATACCAAGAAGAACGCCGAAACCGGCAAAGTGGTAATTGCCACCAAGGAAGCTGTTACCCTGTTCAATAAGAAGGGTACGGAAGTGGAACAGGAGCGTGAAGGCAATATCCGCCGCAACACGGTTTATTCCCGTAAGTATTACCTTGCGGCCATGACCAATGAAGCCAAGGCGGTGAAGATTATCACCGGTTCCGCCGCTGTCACTACTGACACCACGGTTTCCAGCGATAAGACCTATTACGCCGCTTCCGGTATCGGCTATGTGAAGGTCACGCCCGCTTCCGGTGACAACCCCAAGACCAAGGGTTGGTACGAAATCACGGCGGCGTAAGGAAGGCGGTGAACCCCGTTGCGTGATAAAGCGGTTGCAATGCTAACGGCCCTTGGCGTGGCGGGGGCCGCTGATGATCCGCTGTTGGATATTGCCTTGAACAATGTTCAATGGCGGATCAAAAACCTTTCCAACCTTTCCGAAATCCCGGAGGGGTTGGAAAGTCTGGCCGTTTCTATGGCCGTGGGCGAATACCTGAACATGAAGAAGTGTTCTGGACAGCTTGAAGGGTTTGATCTGGATGCGGCGGCGATGAAATCCATTCAGGAAGGTGACACCAATATTACCTTTGCCCTTGGTGAAGGTAGTTCAACCCCTGAACAGAGGTTGAACAGCCTGATTGATTATCTGATCAACGGGCGCATTGGTGAAATCTACCGTTATAGGCGGTTGGTATGGTAAATAAGGCCGTGCGAACCGCTTTGGAACGGTTGTGGCAGGATCGGTGTTCTATCTTCATCCGTGAAGAAGTCACCGATCCCACCACCCACCTGACGGATTCTGAAGAAAAGCCGCTTCTTCAGGATCAGCCGTGCAAGCTGTCTTTTGAAACATTAACTTCAACCAATGGGGATGAAGTGGCAACCGCCCAACAGGTGGTGAAGCTGTTCCTTTCCCCGGATGTGAAGGTTCCCGCAGGATGCAAGATCATTGTCACCCGGCCAAACGATGTGGAACGAACCTTCACCTATTCCCGTTCCGGTGAACCGGGTGTTTTCTCCAACCATCAAGAAATCATGCTTGAACCCTTCAGGGGGTGGGCCTGATGGGAAGATGGGGCCGGTGTGATTACCGGGAACTGAAGAAGCTGGATGAACGCCTTCAACAGCTTTCGGAAGTTGACATGGATCGGCTTTGCCGGGATGCCGCCAAGAAGGTTGCCCAAATCCTTCTGAACAAGGTGAAGAAAAGAACCCCGGTTGGTGTGGTTCCGTCTTATGCTACGGATGAAGCCAAGCAAGAGTATTGGGCCGGTTACAGCGGTGGTTCCTTGCGTGACGCTTGGACGATCCTTCCTATTGAAAAACATGGGGATCAGTACACCGTGACCATCATCAACAATTTGGAATATGCGTCCTATGTGGAATACGGCCACCGGCAAACACCGGGGCGCTATGTTCCAGCCTTGGGAAAGACCCTGAAGGCAAGTTGGGTGAAGGGGCGGTTCATGCTGACGATTTCCGAACAGGAAGTGAAAACCTTGGCCCCGTCCATTCTGAATGATATGTTGTATGACGCTTTGAAGGGGGTGTTCAGTTGATCAATGAAATCATCAAAGGTGTTTCCATGAAGCTGAACGCCACCTTTGGAGCCGGGTACAAAATCTATCAGAATGATGTGGATCAGGGTTTCAAGGAACCCTGTTTTTTCATTGCTGTCCTGAAGCCTGACATTTCCCCGTTGCAGAAGAACCGATTCATGAACCGGAACCCGCTGGATGTTCACTATTTCCCAACCAGCGGAAGGAACAACAGCGAAATGTTCAAGGTGGCCGGGGATTTGATGGAATGTTTGGAGTTCATCACCCTTCCCAATGGGGATGTGCTTCACGGAACTTCCATGAGTTATGAAGTGCAAGACGGGGTTCTTCACTTCTTCGTGAACTACAATTTGACGCTTCGCCGCCCGTCCGAGGAAACCCCGATGGAAGAATTGGATGTGGATGTGGAGCCAAAGAAAGGGTGATTGAATGGCTACCAGAAAGAAAGCCGCCACCGCACAGGAACCGACCATCACGGCCCCGGTGGTATTCCCGAAAGAACGGGTGTTGACCTTCAGGCGTTACGCTGACCGGCGTGATCTTCTGTCTGTCCTTTTGGAAGATGGGAAGGAATACACCTTCGATCAGATTGATGGGCTGATCAATGACTTTATGAAAGGTAAGGTGAAATAATATGGCCCTTGGCGGCGGCACCTTCTTGGTGCAGAACAAGGTTCTGCCCGGTGCATATATCAACTTCATTTCTGTGGCGCAGGCAAGCGCCACCCTTTCTGACCGTGGCATTGTCACCATCCCCCTTGCTATGAATTGGGGGCCTGAAGGCAAGATTTTCACGGTGGAACAGGCTGACTTTATCAAGAACAGTCAGAAAATTTTCGGCTATGCGTACACGGCGGATGAACTGAAGCCTATGCGTGAAATCTTCCTTCACGCCAAAACCGTTCATTTCTTCCGCCTTGGCACCAGCGGCGTGAAGGCGGCTAACACCTACGCAACGGCCAAATACCCCGGCACCCGTGGTAATGATCTTCGTACCGTTATCACGGCGAATGAGAACACCGCAGAACAGAAGCCGCTGTTCGATGTGGCAACCTTCTTGGGAACCGTTCAGGTTGATCTTCAGGAAGGTGTGGCCGCTATTACCGATCTGAAGGCCAATGCCTATGTGGATTGGAAGTCCAGCGGAACTCTTTCTTTGACTGCTTCCTTGCCCCTGACGGGCGGCACCAATGGCACCGTGGCCGATTCCGACTATCAGACCTATCTTGATCAGGCGGAAGCGTACACCTTCAACGCTATGGGTTGCACCGAGAGCAAGGCCACCATCACCGCCCTGTTTGCGGCCTTCGCAAAGCGGATGCGTGATGATGTGGGCAAGAAGTTTCAGGTGGTTCTTTTCCAGAAGTTGGCCGATTATGAAGGCGTTGTGAGCGTCAAGAACGGCCTGACTTCCGACAAGACTTCCACCGCCCTGATCCCTTGGGTTACGGGCGTGATCGGCGGAACGGCGGTCAATAAGAGCGCCACCAACATGACCTATGATGGTGAATATGATGTTGATACCGATTTCACGCAGACCCAGCTTGAAAACGGTATCAAGGAAGGTTCCTTCATGTTCCATCGTGTGGATGAAGCGGTGTGTGTCCTGACTGACATTAACAGCTTCATTTCCATCACGGATGAAAAGTCCAGCGACTTTTCCAGCAACCAGACGATCCGAGTTTTGGATCAGATCGCCAATGATATTGCCGTTCTGTTCGGCAAGAAGTATCTTGGCAAGGTTCCCAATGATGCCGCTGGCCGGATTTCCCTTTGGAACGATATTGTGAAGCACCACACGGAACTTCAGGATATTCGGGCCATTGAGAACTTCAGCGGCGAAAATGTGACGGTTGAAAAGGGCGATACCAAGAAATCCGTGGTGGTTACTGATTATGTGACCCCCGTGAACGCTATGGAACAGCTTTATATGACCGTCTATGTTCAGTAAGGAGGTACAACCATCATGGCAGATAGAACCATTATGAACGCCAAGGATGCTGTTTCCGCTTCCTTGGCTGAATGTTTCGTGACCATCGGGGATAACCGTTACAACTTCATGCAGGCGATCAACCTTGAAGCCAACTTTGAGAAGAACAAAACGGAAGTTCCCATTTTGGGCAAGACCGGCAAGGGCAATAAGGCCACCGGCTGGAAGGGTACGGGTTCCGCCACCTTCCACTATAACACTTCCATCTTCCGTGAGCTGATGAAGCGTTATAAGGACACCGGCGAGGATGTTTATTTTGACATTCAGGTGACAAATGAAGATCCCACTTCTTCTGTGGGCCGTCAGACCGTGATCCTGAAGGATTGCAATATGGATGGCGGCTTGCTTGCCAAGTTTGATGCTGATGCGGAATACTTGGATGAAGATATGGACTTCACCTTTGAAGATTTCGAGATGCCCGAAACCTTCAGCCTTTTGGCCGGTATGCAGTAAGCAGAGCGCCCCGGCCTTACTTCGGTAGGGGCCGGGGCCTTTTTTCGTATCAAAATATAGGAGGAAAAAACAATGAGCCTGTCCGCTTTTTTGGCTGAAAACGCCGTTCCCGTTGAGAACATCAAGTTTGTTGCTTCTAAACGCTTCTTGGGTGAGGATGGCAACCCCATTCCTTGGGAGATCAAGACCATCACCGGCACCGAGGATGAAGCCCTTCGGAAGTCCTGTGCCAAGCGTGTTCCGGTTCCCGGCAAGAAGAACCAGTATCAGAAGGAAACCGACTATGATCTTTACCTTGGCAAGCTGGCCGTGGCTTGTACCGTGTTCCCCAATCTGAATGATAAGGAACTTCAGGACAGCTACAAGGTCATGGGCGCTGATGCCCTTCTGAAAACCATGCTGACCCCCGGCGAATATGCCGAATACCTGACCAAGATTCAGGAAGTGTGTGGTTTTGATACCACCATGCAGGATGAGGTTGATGAAGCAAAAAACTAATCTGTGAAGGTGATGGTGAAGCGAACATTGCTTACTATTGCCTTCACGAACTTCATTTGACACCTTCCGCCTTTTATGCTTTGCCCCGCCGTGAACGGGCCTTCATCATTGCGGCCATTGATGTTCGGGTGGAAGCTGAAAAGAAGAAGCAGAAGGAAATTGAACGAAAACAGCGCCGGGGCCGCCACCATTAAGGCCCCGGCTTCTATTCTCCAAGAAAGGTGGTGATCCCTGTGGGAAACATCCGGGCCGCTATTGCCCTTTATGATGGTGTTACCAGCCCCCTTCAGAGTATGCACAAGGCAATGGGGGTTGTGCTGAACACCTTTGAAGCCATGCAACAGGCTTCCGGTAGAGCCGTTGACACGGCGGCAATCCGGGAAGCCCGTGAAGAATGGGCGAAAGCGGGAACCGCCTTTGACACCATTGAAGAAAATATCAGGAACGCCAACAACGAACAGCAGAATTTCAACAATTCCATCCGTGGGGGTAGCAATTCCGCCAACGGGCTTCTGTCCATCATCAAGAAAGTTGCCATTGCCGCTGGTGGTATCGCCGGGATCAATAAGGTGCTGAACATTTCGGATGAATTGGCAAGCACCAAAGCCCGATTGAATTTGCTTGTGGATGATGGCGGTTCCGTTGAAGCCTTGGAACAGAAGATCATGGCTTCCGCCCAGCGTTCCCGATCCGCTTATTTTGACACCGCTTCCGCCGTTGCGAAACTTGGCCTGAACGCCGGTAACGCCTTCGGTGGCAATATGGATCAGGTCATTGCCTTCATGGAACAGGTGAACAAGCAGTTTGTTATTGGCGGTGCCACGGCCCAAGAGCAGAGCAATGCCATGATCCAGCTTACACAGGCAATGGCGGCGGGGGCGCTTCGTGGTGAAGAACTGAACTCTATTCTGGACGGTGCGCCGGGTATCGCAAGAGCCATTGAAAAGTATATGGGGATTGCGGAAGGTTCCATCAAGACGGTTGCACAGGAAGGCAAGGTAACGGCTGAAGTGGTGAAGAACGCCATGTTTGCTATGGCGGACGAAACCAACGCAAAGTTCGATTCCATGCCCAAGACTTGGGCGCAGATTTGGGTTGCTATGAAGAATCAGGCCCTTTCTATGTTTGCCCCGATCCTGACCAAAATCAACCAAATTGGAAACAGCACCAAGTTCCAGAAAGTGACCACCGGCCTGATCAACGGCCTTGCCGCTGTTGCAAATGTGGCTTCTTCGGCGCTGGATATTCTGATTGCCGTTGCTTCTGTGTTCGTGGATAATTGGGGGATCATCCAGCCCCTTGTTTTGGGGATTGCGGCGGCAATGCTGTTGTATAACGGCTATCTGATTGCCAACAATGCAATCACCGCTATCAGCAATGCACAGAAGGGCCTTGCGGCGGTTCAGGCGTACAAAGCCGCCGTTGCAAACACTACCCTTGCCGCTACCGAGAAGGCGGAAGCCATGGCAAAGGCAAGTGCCACAGCCGCCCAATACGGCTTCAATGCCGCTTTGCTGGCCTGTCCGCTGACTTGGATTCTGCTGATCATCATTGCCGTGATTGCGGCCATTTATATGATTGTGGCGGCAATCAATAAGCTGACCGGTTCCACCATTTCCGCAACTGGAATTATCTGTGGTGTGGTAGCCGTGGCCGGTGCCTTTGTGCTGAACTGTGCCATTGGCGTTTTGAACGCTATCATTCAGGCCATTTGGACAATCTTTGTGGCCCCGTTCCTTGGAATCGTGGAATGGATTCTGAATGTGTGCAACGGCGGCTTCAACAGCTTTGGTGATGCCGTGGCAAACCTGATCGGTCAAATCATCGGGTGGTTCCTGAACCTTGGTAAAGTTGTAACCACCATCATTGATGCGATTTTTGGAACTGACTGGACTTCTGGCCTTGAAAGCCTTCAAAGTGCGGTTACTTCTTGGGGCAAAAATGAAAACGCAATCACCTTGGACAAAAACGCCCCCACCATCGACTATCGGGCCACCTATTCCGGGGCTTGGGATGCCGGGTATGACTTCGGCCAAGGGATTGATGATAAGATTGGCGGAATGTTTGATGCTTCTGGTTTGGATTCTATGGGGGCTTTCGATTTGAGCAACACCCTTGATGGAATCTACGGGAACACCGGTGACACCGCCGCCAACACAGCGGCCACCGCTGATGCCTTGGATATTGCTGAAGAAGATTTGGCCTATCTTCGTGACATTGCGGAGCGTGAAGCAATCAACCGGTTCACTACCGCTGAAATCAAGGTTGAACAGCACAATGAAAACCACATTTCCAAAGATGCTGATTTGGATGGGATCATGGATGCTTGGGCCAATGACTTTGCTGAAAAGCTGGAAGTTTCTGAAGAAGGGGTGCATGAGTAATGGCGTATAAACTGTATATAGCGGGAACGCTTATGCCCATCACCCCTTCCAAGGTGACGGTAAAGATCAATAACCAGAACAAAACCATGACCCTGATCAACGGGGAAGAAATCAACATTCTGAAGGCCGCTGGCCTTTCGGATGTGTCCTTTGAATTGGTTCTTCCCCAAGTGTCCTATCCCTTCAGCAACGGTGGAGCGCAAAGCGCCGCCTATTACCTGTCCTTGTTTGAACGGCTGAAGGTGAGCAAGACCCCGTTCCAATTCATTCTGAACCGGCAGAAGCCCGGTGGCGGGATGTTCCATTACACCAATTTGACCGTTGGCCTTGAAACCTATGAAATCACCGATGATGCCGGTGAAGGCTTTGATGTGAAGGTGAAGATCAACCTGAAACAGTACAGAGCCTATGGCACCAAAACCGTGACCGTGCAACCGGCTAAGACTTCCGGGGGAACCGCCACCGCAACGGTTAAGGCGGCACCCCGGCCCACCACAACGGCCCCGAAAGCCGCCACCTATACGGTGAAATCTGGTGATTGCCTTTGGAACATTGCCAAGAAGCAGTTGGGCAACGGGGCCGATTACACGAAAATCTATAATCTGAACAAGGACAAAATCAAGAACCCGAACCTGATCTATCCCGGTCAGGTTCTTACTTTGCCTTCCTGAAAGGGGTGATTCCGTTTGGCAGTTGAATTGTTCATCCAGCATAACAGCACCATTCAATTCCCCGTTGTCGAGGAAGGCGCACGGCTGACCTTGGAACGCAAGGGAACCCCCGGCAAGTTGGAGTTCACCGTTGTCAAGGGGCCGGGGCTGAACTTTGCTGAAGGTGATCCGGTGAAGCTGACTGTGAACGGAACCGCCATGTTCTATGGGTTTGTGTTCAAGAAAAAGCGTGACAAGGGTGGCACCATTGATGTTGTGGCCTATGATCAGTTGCGTTATTTGAAGAATAAGGACACCATCACGGAAGAAGGGCTGAAGGCTTCTGACCTTCTGAAGCGCATTGCAACAGATTTCCGGTTGAACCTTGGCACGGTGGAAGATACCGGTTATACCCTTGAAACCATCGTGGAAGAAAACCAAACCCTGTTTGATATGATCCAGAGCGCCCTTGATGAAACCCTGATGAATACCAAACAGCTTTATGTTCTATATGACGATGCCGGGAAGCTGACCCTGAAGAACATCAATACCATGAAGCTGAACCTTCTGATTGATGAAGAAACCGGGGAAAACTTCAGCTATGAATCCAGTATTGATGAACAGACCTATAACAAGATCAAGCTGGCCTATAACGATGAAAAAACCGGTAAGCGGGAATTGTTCATTGCACAGGACGGGGCGAAAATGAACCAATGGGGTGTTCTTCAGTATTTTGAAGAAGTTCAGACCAAAACGGGCGCTTCCGCCAAGGCGGATGCCCTGTTGAAGCTGTACGATCAGAAAACCCGCAAGCTGACCATTCAGAACGCTTTCGGTGATGTGCGGGTTCGTGCTGGAAGCGCCGTGGTGGTGGCCCTGAACCTTGGCGATATTGTCACCAACAATTACATGGTGGTGAACAAAGTCACCCATACCTTCAGGGGTGATGAACACATGATGGAACTTGACCTGATCGGGGGTGAATTTATTGCCTAATCCTGTTGAAGTGGTAAAACGGGCGGCGGTGGAAGCTGTGGAAGCCGGGAAACCGGTGAACATCCTGTTTGGAACTGTCCTTTCCGCTTCACCCTTGAAAATTCAGGTGGATCAGAAATCCATCTACACTTCCAAAATGCTGATCCTGACCCGGAATGTGACTGATTTTGAAGTTGATATGACGGTGAACCACAGCACCGAGGACAAAGGCGGTGGTTCTGGTGCGGCGGCTTATGAAGCCCACAAACACGCCTATGTTGGCAAGAAAACCTTCAAGGTACACAACGCTTTGAAGGCCGGTGAAAAGGTGCTTCTGATCCGGGTTCAGCAAGGAAAGAAATTCGTGGTTATTGACCGAGTAAAGGGGGCTTGATGATGATTCCGCAAGTGCAGGATGATATTAAACAGGATTTCACCATTGAAACCCTTCCAAGCCGTACTTTCAGGATGAACCACAACAACCTGACCATCATCGGCACCATTGATGAAATCCAAGCTGTGGAACAGGCGGTTTTTCTGATCCTGAACACAGAACGCTATGAATGGTTGATCCATTCTTGGGATTATGGGGTTGAACTTCATAATCTGATCGGGAAAGATGTGGAATACTGTATTCCCGAAATTGAACGCCGGGTTCGTGAAGCCTTGCTTCAGGATGATAGGATCACGGCGGTTCAGAACTTTGAATTTACGGTGAACAAAAAGAAAGTGCTGACTACCTTCACGGTGGTCAGCACTTTTGGAGAAATCAATGCAGAATTGGGGGTTGAAATCTGATGTATGAAGCACAGACCTATGAAGCAATCCTTTCCCGGATGCTTCAGAAGGCGCTTTCTATCAATGGCAATTTGGACACCCGTGAAGGTTCGTTGGTTTGGTGCGGTGATGCCCCCGCCGCCGTGGAATTGCAGAACCTTTATATTGCCCTTGATACGGTGCTGAATGAAACCTTTGCAGACACCGCAACCCGCCCTTATCTCATTTTGAGGGCGGCAGAACGGGGCCTGAAACCGCAACCGGCAAGCCCCGCCGTGTTGCAGTTGAGCATTACACCAACCACCTTGCACCTTCCTATGAACACCCGCTTTTCCATCGGAGAACTGAACTATTATGTTTCGGCTGACCGTGGAAGTGGTAAGTATGAAATCACCTGTGAAACCGCTGGTGAAGCCGGTAATGACTACACCGGAACGGTGATTCCCATTGAGTATGTGGACGGGCTTGAAACCTGTTCCATTTCCGCCGTGGTGATCCCCGGTGAGGATGAAGAAGATACCGAGGTTTTCAGACAGCGTTACATGGATAGCCTGAACGCCCAAGCCTTCGGCGGCAACCGTGCGGATTATCTGGAAAAGGTGAACGCCATTCCCGGCGTGGGCGGTGTGAAGGTATATCGGGTTTGGAACAGCGATTTGAACCCGGCCAAGCTGATCCCGCCCACGGGAACCGACACTTGGATCAGCGGCCTTTCCGGTGTGTCCGAGGAAATCAAGGCGTGGTTGAATGCCGTGTATGCGGCGGGAGCCAATAGCAAGCTGACCGTGGGCGGAACCGTGAAGCTGGTGATCATCAACAGTTCCTTCAAGAAGCCTTCGGAAGCCCTTGTGGATCAGGTGCAGACCGCAGTTGACCCCCTTCAGAACACCGGTGAAGGTGTGGGCATTGCCCCCATCGGCCATGTGGTGAGGGTTGAAGGCGTGGGTGAAGATACCATCAACCTTTCCTTCGATCTGTACTATCAGCGGGAATGGAGTTGGGATGATGTTTCCGCCTATGTCACGGAAGCAATCAACGGTTACTTCTTGGAACTGGCCCAAAGTTGGGCAGACCAGAATGAAGCCCTTGTGGTTCGTATCAGTCAGGTGGAAAGCCGCCTGTTGGGGATTACCGGTATTCTGGATATTGCCAACACCAAGATCAACGGTGAAGCGGCGAACTGTACCCTGACCCTTGACCACATCCCGGTTTTGGGAACCATTGAGCCGGGAACCATCGTGATCAACGGATAAGGGGGGCCGGGAGCATGGAACGCAAACTGATTGATTATCTTCCCTATGTCATTCGTGATTATGCGGAGTTTCAGGGGATCATGGGGAGCGAACAGCCGGAAATTGAAAAGGCGTGGAATACCACGGATGATCTTCTTGATAATCAGTTCATTCCCACCGCTGGAAACATGGGCATTTCCCGGTGGGAAAAGATTTTGGGGATCACCCCCAAAGGCACGGACAGTCTTGAAGATCGCCGGTTCCGTATTCTGACCCGGATCAATGAAGAACTTCCGTACACCTTGCCCCAGCTTCGGAACATCCTTGAAACGCTGTGCGGGAAGGGAAACTATTCCGCTGATGTGGAAGAAGGCACCTATCAGCTTCTTGTGAAAATCGGGTTGGCCGCAAAGAACAACTTCAATGATGTTGAATCTTTGCTGAACCGGGTTGTTCCCCAAAACATGGTTGTGACCTTGCTTCAGCTTTATAACACCCATGCGGAACTTGGGCGGTTCACCCATGCCCAGCTTGCCGCCTATACCCATAATCAGTTGAGAAACGAGGTTTTGAAGAATGGCGAATAAAACAACCAACTACAAGCTGACTAAACCCCTTGAATCTGAATTTTATGATGTAGGGGTTCAGAATGAAAACATGGATAAGATTGATACCCAAATGAAGGCCAATGCGGATGCCGTTGAAGCCCTTCAGAAAGGTCAATCCGGGAAGGCTGATCTGGTGGATGGTAAGGTTCCCGCCGAACAGCTTCCCGACATGAACTATGATCCCAAAGGTACGGCCCAAAACAAGGTGAGCGAACACAACCTTGACCAAATCGCCCACCCGTATCTGTTGAACCAGATCGGAACCTGTGTGGAAGCGGCGCAGAACGCACAGACCGCCGCAGATGCGGCCTTGGAAGCTGTGTCCGGTATCGTCTATACCATCAATGTTCTTCCTTCGCAGAATGGCACCCTGACCTATAACGGACAGGCCCAAAGCCCTTCTTGGAACGCCTATAACCCTGAAGCCCTGACCTTGGGCGGTGTAACCACCGGCACCAATGCTGGAACCTACACGGCCACTTTCACCCCGAAAGGGAAGTATAAGTGGGCAGACGGCACACAGACCGCCAAGGAAGTGACTTGGACGATCAGCGCCGCCACCATGACGATCCCCACGCAGGGCAACAGCCTTACTTATACCGGTTCGGCCCAAAGCCCCACTTGGAACAACTATGACAGCGGGAAAATGACGCTTGGCGGAACTACCAGCGGCACGAACGCCGGTTCCTACAATGCCACCTTCACGCCGAAAACGAACTACAAGTGGGCCGATGGAAGCACCGGGGCCAAAACCGTTGCTTGGAGTATTGCCAAGGCCGCTGGTAGTTTGTCTTTGAATAAGACTTCCATCAAACTGACCGCCGCAAAGACCACGGACACCATCACCGTGACAAGAGCCGGTAACGGCACAATCACGGCCACTTCCAATGCCCCTACGGTGGCTTCTGTGAGCGTTTCCGGTGGGGTGGTAACTGTTACCGCCAAGGGCAAAGGAAGCGCCACAATCACCGTCAGCGTGGCCGCTGGCACCAACCACACGGCCCCGGCCAATAAGACCTGTTCCGTTGAAGTGACTTTGCCCACCAAGGTTCTGAATGATAACAGTTGGGCAACCATCCGGGAAGTTAGTTCCGCAGGTTTGGGGGCCAACTATTGGGCCGTTGGTGATGTGAAGGAAATCAAGATCAATGGCAAGGTGGGCAACACCACTTTTTCCAATTTGGCGGTCAATGCTTTCATTTTGGGGTTCAATCACAATTCGGCCCGTGAAGGCGGGAATAAGATCCATTTTCAGATCGGAAAAATTGGGAGTGCCGCTGTTGCCCTGTGTGACAGCAAATACAATACTAATATTTCCGGCACAGGTTATTTCAGTTGGAACACCAGCAACACGAACAGCGGTGGCTGGAACGCTTGCTATAAGCGGAAAACCCTTTATGGCAATGATGGAACCCCCACAAGCCCCTTGGCAAACAGTTTGATGGCGGCGCTTCCGTCTGACCTTCGTGCTGTGATGCAACCCGTGACCAAGTACACCGATAACACGGGCAATGCAAGCAACAGTTCCGGTAATGTTACAACTACTACCGATTACCTGTTTGATCTTTCCGAGTTTGAAGTCTTTGGTACGAGAAGCTACGCCAACCAGTATGAACAGAACTATCAGGCCCAGTATGATTATTACAAAGCTGGTAACACCAAGATTGCAAATAATCATACCGCCGTCACCACGGCGGTTTGGTGGGGCCTTCGTTCCCCTTATTACTATAGCTACGACGGTTTCGTTATTGTCTGGACGGATGGCAGCAGCGGCAATACCGCTGCCACTAGTTCTGGTGGGTTGCGGCCCGGCTTTGCCGCCTAATCCCCCGCAGGATGATCCCGCCCCCATCCCGCCGCCGAAAGGCGGCGGTTCCGGGAGGGAACCACAAATAAAAATAATAATGGCGGCGTAAGCCGCCCGACGATTTTTTGAAAATGTGGGTTTTCCGGCAAAGTGCTATCATTTGACTGCCTTTTGAGTGCATACACCGGACAAAATCAGCCATACAATATCCATAAGCCTGTTTGAAGGGGGTATTGTATGGCAACAAACAAGCGTGTTTTCACCTTGCGCCTATCTGATGAAGTCTTTGACAAGATCGGGGCGCTTGCAACCCGTGAACACCGATCCATTACCAATTACATTGAATTTGTTCTTCTGAAACACTTGGAAGAAGTGGAAAAGGCGGAAGGAACTATCAATGTCGATAATTCACCCAAAGGGGTATAACTGAAAATGTCTGTCCTGAAGCAAAAGAGAACCACAAGCAAGGCCGAGTTCATCAACACGGCCAATCAGATTTATGTTGAAACCCTGAACTTCCTGACCCGTCTTTCAGCCCGGTATTCCCGGTTGATTGCGGAGCCGGTGGCAAAGCTGGCCGGTGAGATCATCGACCATGCGGAGAAGGCCAACAGTATCTTTCCTTCGGACAACCAGCGCATTGAAATGAGGAAGGCCCATCTTCTTGAAGCACGGGCTTCCCTGATGGCGCTGGATGTTCGCTTGACCCATGTTTACCTGATTCTGAACCAGAACCCGGAAGGGGCCTTTACCACTTCCAAGGGGAATCCGGTGAAGTCACAGGATGCAATGGAGAAGCTGGACAAGATGGCCCAAAACTTGGGTGAACTGATCGACAAAGAAAACGAACTTCTGAAAGGAGCAATCAAAAATGTAACAGCAAAACAGAAATGATTTCCTATTAGGTGCGTGACTGTTAATGTGTCCTCTGGCGGTTTGGTGGGGCCTTCGTTCCCCTAATTACAATAACAACAACAATTTCGTTATTGTCTGGACGGATGGCAACAACAACAATAACAATGCCAATAATTCTGGTGGGTTGCGGCCCGGATTTTGCAGATATACACGGTCAAATGTAGTAACAGAAGGCAAACGGCTTTTCAGGTGAAAGACGACCGATGTAAAAGGAGTTGCGCTTCCTTGGGTGTAAATCCCTAAAACTGCCCTTTGATGCCCTTACACGGACGCTTCTTGCATGGTGGGTGATTGTGCCTTAACCCATTTCATGTGTAAGGGCAAAGCAATTTAGACGGCACCCTACAAGATATTTGTACGAGGGGCGAATACTTTTATTATGACAAGCCAAGAACGGCATGAAGCAAGGTTCCAGCGCCGCAAAGCAAAGCGGTTGGAACGAAAACAGGCCCGGTGTGATAGCCTTGGGCCAACGAATAAAATATTTTCCTATCGGAAGATGTTCTTCTACGGGAAAAAGTGCTGTAACGGGGTGCGGTGGAAGCAAAGTGTTCAAAACTTTGAAGGCCACCTGTTTTCCGGTACGGCAACACGGCGGCGAACGGTGTTGGAACAGACTTGGAAGCCCAAATCCTGTTCCCATTTCACCCTTCGGGAACGGGGAAAAATCCGCCCGATAGATGCCCCGCACATTACGGATCGACAAATCCACAAAACCCTGTGTAATGAAGTCCTGATCCCGTTGTATTCACCTTCCATGATCTATGACAACGGGGCAAGCCAAAAGGGAAAGGGCCTTCATTGGCAGTTCAAACGGATCAAACAACAGCTTGGATGGCATTACCGGCGATATGGCCGGGAAGGTGCTGTGTTGCTGTTGGATTTGAAGGGGTTCTTTCCAAATGCTTCCCATGCCCTGTTATACCAGCGGCACCGGGAATTGATTTTGAATCCTGAACTTCAAAATTTGGCTGATACTGTGATTCAATATTCCCCATGCCCGACACCGGGCCGGGGGATGCCTTTGGGCGTTGAGCCTTCCCAACAGGAAATGGTGGCGTTACCAAGCAAAATTGACCAATGGATCAAGTGTCAGGCCCGTGTTCATTGCGCCGGTCATTACATGGATGATTATTATGCTTTCTTTCCCACGGTGGATGAAGCAAAGCTGATGGGCCATGAAATTGTAAGGCGTTTTGAAGCCGCTGGAATCCGAGTGAACAAGCGCAAGTGTAAGGTGATCCCGCTTACAAAGCCATTCCGGTTCTGCAAAGCCCGGTTCACACTTACCGAAACCGGCAAGATCAAGGTGAATGGAAGCCGGGATGGAGTGAAACGGGCAAGACGAAAGCTGAAGCTGTTTCACAAAGAGTTCAAAGAGGGAAAACGATCCTTCTTTGACATAGAACAATACATGGAGTGCCAAAGCGCCTATTACCGGAACTTCAACGATCATGGACGGTTGTTAAGGTTGCGGCGGCTTTACCATGCAATCTTTTTCGGAGGTGGACAATGTTTAGAATCATCAAAGCCGGGGCCGGTATCGGCCTGACCGAGAACCTGAACTACATCAAAAAAGCCGAAAATGGTTGCTATGTCCTTTGCCCGGAGCCTGACGCTTCGGGCATTGTTTTTGAGGGTGTAGCTTACCATTTGTTGGGCCGTGCCGCCATGGACGAACTGGAAACGGTGAGTTTGGAACAGACGGACGCAGGAAGCGAGATCACCAAGGCCACAGAAGCCGGTGGGATCGTCTTTGTAACCTTGGCGGAAGCCGGGAGCATTGACGCTGAAACAGCGGCGGAACACGCTGATTTGTTCGCTGAATGGGCTTTCCCTGTGGCCTACACGGTGGGGCAGATTCGCCGGTATAACGGCACCCTTTACAAGTGTGTTCAGGCCCATACTTCCCAAGCGGATTGGACACCGGACACGGCTTCCAGCCTGTGGAGCAAAACGAGTGATCCCGCTGAAGAATGGCCCGAATGGAGCCAACCGGTGGGAGCGCATGACGCTTATTCCAAGGGGGCAAAGGTGAGCCATAAGGAAAAGCATTGGATTTCCACGGTGGATTCCAATGTGTGGGAACCCGGTGTGTACGGGTGGGAGGAAAGCACGGATGGAGTATAAAACCTATGTTTGCCGTAAACGGGCAAGGTTCAAGGCGATTTGCGGACAAGTGAACATTCCGTATGGAACCACCCTGAATGGTCAGGGTGGTTTTTTGATCCTGAATGATCTTCCGGTGTGTTCGGCCACCAGCCAAAACGCCTATGACTTCTTCACACAGAATGATGATGGCATGGGGCAGGAACGGGGCGAACTGTTGAACCGGATCATTCCCAAGCTGGAAAAGCGTGATGCCGGGTATCAGGCCCGGTGGGGGAAGATTTGGGAAGATGCCCTTTGTCAGAAGTACAAGCGCCCGGATCAGGAAGAACATTGGATTTGGAACTTCGACTTCTATAACGGCCCCGTTGAAGATTTGCGCCACATTGCCGTCCTGATTGGGGCCTGACAGGAGGGGAAAGCCATGACAATTTATCAGGTGTTGTGCTTGATTGGTGTTCCCACCTTGATTTTGGCGGTATTCAAATACCTGTGGAGCCAAATCAAGCATAACACCGAGGATTCCAAGGCTTTGAAGGCCGGTATTCAGGCCCTTCTTCGGGCGCAGATGATCAGCGATTTCAATAAGTATTCCGAAAAAGGCTATGCCCCGATCTATGCACGGGATAATTTTGAAAATTGCTGGAAGCAGTATCATTCTTTGGGGGTGAATGGGGTGATGGACGATCTTCACAGAAAATTCTTGGAGTTGCCCACCGATCCCCCGGAAGAATGAGCAGACGAACCAAAAAGCCAAAGCGTGAGTTTTCCAAACTGATCTTGTATGTGGTGGGGGCCGTGACCGTTGGGGTTACGGCCTTCACCCTTATTATGATTTGGCGCACGGAAAACCTTGAACCGCTGGCCTATCTGATCCCCGCCGTATTTGCAGAATTAGCAACCGCCACCGGGTTTTACTATTCCAAAGCCAAGGCCGAAAACCGGATTAAACTTCGGAAACTGTACGGCCCTGAAATTTATAACGATGCAAAGGAGATTTGAACCATGCTGAACGCTGTTTTGAACAACCTGATCAATATTGGGTGGGCTATGCTGATCTTCCTGTGTGCGTACCTGTCCAATGTGGCTTTTTCCCTTTACTACAACATCAAGGTTTTGCTTCAGCCTTTCGACAAACAGAAAATGATCAATTCCGGGCTGAAGGTTGCCACTTTCGTTGTGGGCCTGACCTTGCTGTGTGTGGCAATCACCACCCTTCCCATTTACGCTGATCAGCTTGGGTGGGCAATCCCGGAAGAATACACAGAAATTTTTGCTGATTTGGTCATTGTGGGCGCTGTGCTGATGGTGTCTTGTAAGTATATCGCAGAAGCCTTCACCAAGTTCAAAGCCATTCTTCAGGTGAAAGGAGATACCGAAAATGAGTAATTCCAGCCTTGCAACCTATACCCGGATCACGAAAAACAAAACCAGCCCCCGGAACCATGCCATTGACACCATCACGATTCATTGTATCGTTGGGCAATGGACAGCAAAACAGGGGTGTGATTATTTCGCCACCACAAACCGGCAATGTTCCGCCAACTATGTTGTTGGTAAGGATGGTTCCATTGGCCTTTCCGTGGATGAAAAGGATCGTTCTTGGTGTTCCAGCAACGGCACCAATGACAACCGGGCAATCACCATTGAAGTTGCTTCCGACACCACCCACCCTTACGCCGTCACCGCCAAGGCTTATGCGGCCCTGTTGGATTTGGTAACGGATATTTGCAAGCGGAACGGGATCAAGAAGTTGGTATGGAGTACGAACAAGAATGACCGTGTGAACCATCGGAACGGATGCAACATGACCGTTCACCGTGACTTCGCCAACAAAGCCTGTCCGGGGGAATATCTTTATTCCAGACACGGGGAGATTGCCGCAGAAGTCAACAGGAGGCTTCAGGGCGCTTCCAATGGTGGTGGGGTAGTAGTTACACCCCCAGCCGCAGAAAAGCCCACAGGCGGCACCACAGGGGCCACCGTGACCCCTTACCTTGTGCGGGTGAAGATCACCAACCTGAATATCCGTAAAGGCCCCGGCACAAACTACGGTGCAACCGGCTACATCCAGCCCGGTATTTATACCATCGTGGCCGAAAGCACCGGCAAAGGTGCGGCCAAGTGGGGCAAACTGAAAAGCGGTGCCGGGTGGATTTCCCTTGACTACGCCACCAAAACCTGACCATGAGAAAAGGCCCTTCCGGTTCAAACTGGAAGGGCTTTTTTTTGCGTGTTTCTACTATGTTACTAATAACCCCGATTTCACCGAACTTCAAAGGGCTGAAATGTTCAGTATTTGGGCGTTTCAGATCGTTGCAGAGCAGAAAAAATTATGGAATCATACTGCCGCTTCCACCACAATAGGACGGTTCTAAGGGAAGACGCTCAAAAGCATCCGGATCGGCATTGAGCGACAAGAACTTCTCCACAGCTTTTCTCCGCCGCTCGCAAGATAATTCCTCTATCGCAGTAAATAGCAGGCGCATCCGATCCTTATCATAACTATATTTTTCGATGGCATGCTGCATCCAAAGATCTTGCTTTGCAACGAGCTCCCGATGAGAGGCTTCGTGGTGCAACATCATATTTACCGGCGACCAATAGATCCAATATGCCAACTCTTTTTGCCTGTTATAGCAATAATCAAACACACCATCTGCTAAATCCATATATTGCTCTGCATCCCATATTTTCAGGAGCCTTTTTGTATCGTAAGTGTCACGTGCTCTGAAACGATTTCCCTGCGCGGTGATTAAGCAGTCAATATATCTGTATAGGAATGATGTGTCAACCGAAATAATCGCATACAGCAACGCTCCATAAAAATCTTCATGCGTAGAGCACAAAATTCCTTTCAGATAGATTTCTTCCAGAAGAGGAAGTTCATTCGAAAATGTCCGCAAAAGTTCATCGGCTTCCTGCTGGTTTCTGTGATTCAAAACCCAATAAGCATACAGGTTAAAAACATATGGCGACTCTTCATAGTGATCCGCAACAGTGCGCAACGCCTTAAATATGATGCCGGGCTCCACGCTTTCGTATTTGCGCAAGGAATCGACTCTTCGATAGGGCGATGTCTCCATTTCTACATCCGGCGTGCTCAAATACTGCAGCAGCTCTGCTGCCCAGTGTGCGGATACTTGTTGTTCCGGCATGAATGCGAAAAAGAACCACAGCCATACATTTTGTTGGTTATACCTGTATTGGGTAATAAATTCCTTTACTTCTAACACAGGTTTGATTTCAAATAGCCGCACTAAAATCTGTCCGGCATATATTTTATACGGGGTGTCTGCCTTCATGTAGGCAGCTGCCAAATACAAGTACAGTTGCTGCTGATTCCGAAGTGCTTCAAACGCATATTCAAGTCCCGTCCCTAATTCGCTCTCCTCCTTATCGAAAGTCCGGCAGCTCTCCAAACACACTTGGATCAAACCATCTATATCCCGAGGTGTATATCGCTCCACAAGTTTGCAAACTCTTTCCTGATGTCGCTGTATCCCTTTCTCATATTCCTCTGAATCGTACTCAGAAAAATCAGGCGCAAGCGCAGAATATATCTTATACTTTTCCGAGTTAAGAAACGGGGTCAGTATATCCAGCTCGGAATAATCAATGCGTTTTGCAACTTGTTTAATATGTGCTGCGATTACGCAGTGGAACAAGTTTTCTAACTGGAATAGATCGAAGAATTTTAGTACGTCTTCAAACTCGGCTCTCACCACATCCAAACCTGCATCAACGTTATAACAAGGCATACCGTACCGGTATAGAATTTGCTCAATCTCATCCTGCACGGCTCCACGCTGATAGATCTGATAAAGTTGAGACCAAAGCATCTGGCGGTATTCCAAAACAGGCTGATCCGGAGAAAGCGTCAGTGTGTAAAACGACACGGTATTGTGCCTGCCGCCCTCTGCCCTTGAAACGTCAAGCTTCAAGAAATGATCTGCAACATGAACAAATAAGGTTAATAGGTTCCTATCTTCCGGAGCCGCATTGACTGCTTCGCAGAGATTTTTAACTACTGCGCTCTGTGTAAAATATCCAAAGCGGGGCGAGTCCAAATTAACTTCAAACCGCCCTGCGTACACGCTGCAGAATTGTTTAAATAAATCAGGGCGTTTTTGATAATACAGCAATAGCAAATCCAGTGCAGTCGGCAGTTCGGAATGATCTTCAAAGCTGCTCAGAATTTGTAGAATATCGTCCGAAACATTCTTGCCCTGTTGGTCATCATCAAGCGGCAAAGTCCTCACATCAAACGGGTGGTATGTCTCTTGTTCAATATACTCCTGCAGCAGCAAAAGGGTTTGTGTTGGACGCACCATATGAAAGGCTCTAAAGAATGGGAGAAAATTTTCATGATCACCTTCCAACTTATCCCACACAATGTTAATTTGAGATTCAACATACCCTTTTACGCTCTGGTCTGAGAATACATTGAGGAGGATATTGCATGCATCAATTGTTCTGCTTTTATTTATCTGAAAGCATGTTTCGATCATTGTGCTAAGTGGAATAATCTTTTCCTCGACAAAAACATACTTAATCAAAAAGTTGCTGAAACTCTGATCCGAAATTCTTGCCGCTTCGTCATTGCACAAATCTACGATTTCCGCTCTGTGGAGCAATTTCAGATCCGATTTAAAATCGCTGCCGCTTATTCCCGCAACCTCAAAAATCGAGGCAAGCTTTTCAAGGTGGTTCAAATGGATTGCTTGAATAAATGCAATGATTCCAGCTGAGCGCACACCTGTATCACTTTCAATGAGGGCAGTCAGCTGCTTGCTATAATAGTTATGATAGAGGTCTGACGCATCCTGAATTGCTGCAAGGCTTTCGGAATCTGCTGCAAGCTTTCCAGCAAGCATAGCTATGCGAGCATTTCCCTCCGCAATAGACACAATGCGATCCGTGTAAACTCGATTTGTAATCCCATAGCATGTTTCTATAAGTTTACGGATATCATCATCACTAAATGACGAGATTTTAATGGTTTCCGGCCGAATAACCTCCATAACACTCTGCATCACTTGTTTGCGGGCATAGTCGCGCACCGTCAGGATCAATTTTGAAATATGCCGTGTTCCTATCACTGCTTTGGAAAGATACTCCAGCACATAGTGCAATTCAGAAAGCTCATTTGCATCATCCACAAACACCAGGTAATCTTTTCCTTCTTCAATTGCAGATACCAGATCCTCATACAGCTGCAAATTGTTGTTTTTTATGACAAGCGCAGTGTAACCATTTTCCTCCGCCAATTGCCGGCATAATTCCAGGGCAAATCTGGTCTTTCCAACGCCGGCAGGCCCGGCAATCAGCAAGACATCGTTATCGCGCAGAGCAGTCTTTGCTTTTTCCAATTCCATTTCTCGAAGAAGGAATTCTGTTCCCAACGGAGCGGACATCTTGTTTGCGTCATGCTTTGCCACAAACATGTCTAATGACAAGATTTGGCCCGAGTCGATGCTAATCCCGAAGAAATCCTGAGCTAAAATTGGGCACTCACGGAAGATATCATTTCCCAATTGATCCAGACCAATTAATGTCAGTACGGCACCGCGCTTTTCGCAGTATTCTCTAAGATATTGATCATCACCAGGCCCTAAGCGGTCATATGTATGGCAATATATGATCTCTGCGATATCTTTCGCAGAAACACCAGTCTTTTGAGAATCAAAGCATTTGTCAATGTCCTCAATTGCTTTCTTTAAGAAATTAGTTTTTTGTGTTGTATACATCACAAAGACATACTTATTTTCTGCTGTCAAAAAATAAGTATCAGGATTTCCCTTGGCTGTTTTATCTGTTCCTGTGTGCATACCCAACGAATATACATTTTTATACCCTTTATAACTCAAATAGGCATCGCAAAGATTTTGGAAAGCACCGCCATCCATCTGATCAATTCGATTCTTGATATCTGTTAGCTTCGACATTGTTGTCCCCCACAAGCAAAATGGTTATAGCCGTTAGTTTTTAAGATTTGATTTTATTTTAGCATTTCTTTTCATGACATGCAATTGGATGCCCTTTGGATTCGAAAATGATTTGGGGGTAACGGGCAATACAAACGGTTCGTTTTCTGAGCGGATCATTAACATCGAATCTTTTGGTAGAACATAACTGGAGTTTCCATTATTGATGTTACTCCAGATGAAGTTTATTTATACGGTATTGACTATTGGAAAGATGCACTGAAATACTCGGAAATGCTCATTTATGTAAATGTAGCTATACAGTCTGGACTAAAATCCGTCATAGAAGATAAACTGGAAAAAATCTTTCTGTCTGAAAATGGAGCTACATCTTATTAAATAATGGTCTTACCCTGTACTCAATCATTGCGAACAGGGCAATATTTACCTTTATCGTTTACGCTCTCCCCAGCATCCCCGCTACCACCCCATAGTGCTTCTTCACCGTATTCCGTGCCAGGCCGGTTCGTTTGGCGATGGTCGAGAACTCCGTGACCTCCGGGTGGAGGCGCATATAGTCCCACAGCTTGCGCTGTTTCTTGGTCAACTTTTCCGGCGGGGCGATGCCCGCAAGCTGCTCCTTGAGATTTTTGCGCTCCTCGTTCATCTCCGCAATCAGCGTCTTGAGCTTTTCTTCGCACTCCTCGCGGGTGTGGGCGTAGACGTTGCGGGAATGTTGCGTCCCATCCGGCCATATAGGAGAATAGCGTCCCTCAAACAGGTGGTCATTGAGTTCGCTGACGCATCCGGTGCCTGGTTTCCTTTTCTTCCCCACATAGGGCTGGAAGTCCACGATGCCTTTCTGCTCCGGCTCCGTTTCTTCCCGTGGTTCTGCCTTGCCGATGCTCCGGTCGATGCTGGCGGCAGCAGCGCGCTGCATATCGCCGGTGATGTGGGTGTAGATGTCCAGCGTTGTCACCGCAGACACATGGCCCAGCATAGCGGAGAGGGTTTTCACATCCATGCCGTTTTCCAGCGCCAGCGTTGCGAAGGTGTGCCGCAGATCATGGAATCTGACACGCTTGCAGTCTGCCCGCCCCAGTATCGTCTGAAGCCGTCTGCGTGCCACGCCGGGCGTGATCGGTCGGTCTGCCTTCACCGGAGACGGGAACATCCAGCGGGAATTTACCGTCTTTTTATACTCCCGCAGCACGGCCAGCACCGCAGGTGGCAGCACCAGCTTTCGAACGGACGCTTTTGTTTTCGGTGGGATAATCTGCAATTCGCCGTTTACCGTGTACGCCTGTTTGTTGACGGTCAGCACACCGGTTTCAAAGTTCAGGTCGTCCCATTGCAGCGCTATCAATTCACCCCGCCGCAGGCCGGTGCAGAGATCCAGCAGGAACAGTTCGTAGTACCCGTCCGCCTGCGCCTGAATGAGAAATTTCTGCAATTCCTC